>Ga0209633_10004760_pt1 | contig 12122 bp, 8 predicted proteins | sample Cruoilmetagenom1_FD_187290 | JGI IMG/M metagenome (GOLD analysis project Ga0209633, IMG submission 187290) | Oil polluted marine microbial communities from Coal Oil Point, Santa Barbara, California, USA - Sample 1 (SPAdes) (version 2) | ecosystem: Environmental > Aquatic > Marine > Oil seeps ... | reverse complement strand
TCAAGGGATTTTATATTCAAAAACGTTCTTTACGAGAATACCCTATTAAATCTGCTCCTAATGTTTTAGGCTATATTGGCGAAGTAAATAACGAGCAGATCAAAAAAAATAGCTATTATCAACAAGGAGAATTGATTGGTATTATAGGGGTAGAAAATAATTATGAAAACACTTTAAGAGGTATTAAAGGGGTGAAATTTGTGCAAAGAAACCGATTCAATAAAGAAATTGGTCCTTATAAAAATGGTAGTTATGATACTTTAGCAACTACAGGTAAAGACATCACCTTAACTTTAGATAGTAAATTACAACAATACGGTGAAGATTTAATGATTAATAAGCGAGGTGGTATTGTCGTAATTGAACCGGCTACAGGTGAAATCCTATCCTTAGTATCAACACCAACTTATGATCCCAACCTAATGGTAGGTAGAGAACGATCAAAAAACTTTACTAAGCTATACTATGACGAAGCCAACAAACCATTATATGATAGAGGTTTATTGGCTCAATATCCACCCGGGTCACCATTCAAAATCATTAACGCGTTGATCGGTTTACAAGAGCGGGTTATTTTTCCCGAAAGTTCTTTTTATTGTTACAATGGTTTTAAATACGGTAGAGGTTCTAAGGCATTTATGGGGTGTCATTGTGGTGTATATGGCTCTCCAATAAAATTAGATAGAGGTATACATAGATCGTGTAATGCATATTTTGCCAATGTATATAAAAGAATTATTGAAAAATATCCTACGCCATCTGAGGGTATGGATGCTTGGAGTGACCATGTAAAGAGTTTCGGATTAGGAAATTTATTAAAAAATGATTTATTTACAGGTACTAGGGGATTAGTACCTAATGCCGCATTTTATAATCGTTATTATCCAAATGGCGGTTGGCGTGCATCAACGACCATTTCTAATGCCATTGGTCAAGGTGAGGTATTAGCAACACCCATTCAATTGGCAAATATGACCGCTGCGATAGCCAACAGAGGTTTTTATTTTACACCACATATCATTAAAAAAATAGATAACAAACCTATTCAAATTGATCAGTTTACTGTTCCTAAAAAAACATCTATTAAGCCTGAATATTTTGATCCTGTAATTGAAGGCATGTTTAATGTTTTTGAAAAAGGGACAGCCAGAGGCTCAAAGGTAAAAGGTATAGAAATATGTGGAAAAACCGGTACTGCAGAAAATTTTGCAAGTGTTAACGGTAAAAGAGTTCAATTTACAGATCATTCCGTTTTTATAGCCTTTGCACCAAAAGATAACCCAAAAATAGCTATTGCTGTATATGTAGAGAATGGGTACTGGGGGTCGCGTTGGGCCGGTCCTATAGCAACACTTATGATAGAAAAATATTTGAATGGAAGCACTACCCGACCTTGGTTAGAGCAACGCATGTTTGAAGGAAGTCTTCAAGATGAATATGATACACAAATACTAACATTACAACAACTTGCGGAAAAGGAAGACTAACATATTTGCAGGAATTGATTGGATACTGGTATTATTTTACATAGTATTGGTATTTTTTGGTTGGTTAAATATTTATGCAGCATCAGTATCTGAAAACCATACTGAGATATTAGATTTTGGAGCACTCTATGGAAAACAATTGAAATGGATTGCATTGAGTTTTGTACTCATTATTATTATCATTTCAATTGATTCAAAATTTTACGAACGCTTTTCCGGTATTTTTTATATTGCCTCTATCGTGTCTTTAATAGGATTATTTATATTAGGTACAAATGTAAATGGAGCAACATCTTGGTATAATTTTGGTGGTTTTAGCATACAGCCATCAGAATTTGCTAAAGCAGCTACCGTATTGGCATTGGCTAATTTCATTAATGATCCTGGAAGAGATCTGGGCAATTTAAAATCTCAATTAAATGCATTCTTCATTATTTTATTACCGGCAATGCTTATTGTTTTACAACCAGATGCAGGGTCAGCACTAATCTATTTTGCTTTATTAGTTGTGTTATATAGAGAAGGGTTACCTGCCTATTATTTAGTAATTAGTTTTATCGCCATTGTATTGTTTATTATAACATTATATGTCGGATTTACTGTATCTCTTCTTATAATTTACGGTCTACTGACGCTCTTTTTTGTTTATATTATAAATTTTAAAAAGTTCCCATTCAAAAGAGAATGGTATAAAGTAGCTGCTCTTTATTTGTTTATGGGGTTATTTATTTTTAGCGTGGATTATGTTTTTAATAATGTCTTTGAACAAAGACACAGAGATAGATTTAGTATCTTATTGGGTAAAACTACAGATACTAAGGGGATAGGCTATAATACGCACCAATCAATGATTACTATTGGTTCAGGCGGATTAACAGGGAAAGGGTTTTTAGAAGGTGACAGAACTCAAGGTAATTTTGTGCCAGAACAACATACCGATTATATTTTTAGTACGGTTGGAGAAGAGTGGGGCTTTCTAGGCAGCAGTGCAGTTATTATTATTTTTGTGGCTTTTATATTACGCCTTGTACAGATTTCTGAAAGACAAAAATCTACATTTAGTAGGGTCTTTGGATATTCAGCGGCAGCCATTTTCTTTTTCCACTTTATGATAAATATTGGTATGGTTATAGGCTTATTACCCACAATTGGTATTCCCCTTCCGTTTTTTAGCTATGGAGGTTCTTCCTTGTGGGGATTTACAATTTTACTCTTTATCTTTATTAGGCTTGATGCTGATAAAACCTATGAGTGGTAAAAACTAAATTATTGTAAACTAAAACCTGGTAATTATTTGAAAATAACCGACTATTTTTAATCACAATACCTCAATAAAAATATTACTTTTTAATAAGCACTACTTTTTCTAATTGTTTATCAATCATTTTTTTATAAAACTCTTTTAACGCTTTATAATGGGTAGGTGTAATGATAGGAAAATTTATTTTAGCCTCTGATAATACCTGTAATTTATCTTCTTTAAGTACAGCTACAAATTTATATGAGCCTAAATTTTCTGGTAATGCATATGCTACGTTTTCAGGTTTCGACTCAATAGTGTAACCTTCAGGAAATTGAATTGAAATAGTATATTTATCCACCCAAGGAGAACCGTAATCTACCGGATATTCACGATTTTCTAATTTGAATGGATTTTCTTTAGTTGCTAAAAATAGTAATGGCGAAAAATACATTTTGTCACCAATAACTTCTACTTGATTATCAGTTTCAAAATTAAACTGATAAATTAAAGGTTTGGCTATTTTATTTTTGTTAACCATTTTAAACTCATCAATTTCTATATCATCATTATTTTTCTCGAATTTTGTAATTAGATCATCTTCAGCAATATTATTATATCTTGTTCGGTATTGTACAGCCTGTAGGTTTTTATATACACTTCTTTCCATACCCTTTAAACTTCCTTCACTATCAATTTCAACATTTAAAAAAGCAGTTTCTTTAGTAGGTTGTTTTGGAAATAAACTTATTGAGGTAGAACTTCCATTTTTACGAACAATTCTACCTTGCCAATTTAGATCTCTTAAGGGTAAAACATTAGGTAAACTATATTTTTCTGTAGCATCTAATAAAATTACGTCATTATTTAGCTCTACACCGGCTATCACATAGTTGAACCCATCTGTTGTTGGAAAAAGTGAGATTCCATGACTTCTGGTACTCACTAATACTGGATTCGCATTTACTCCAACTTCACGTAGCATGGATACCAATATTAAATTAATTTCAGCAACATTACCCGTACCTTCTTTATAAGCTTTTTTTACGCCTTTAGAAGTATATTTACTATTAAACTCATCCCATTTAATTTTATTTTTTACAAATTGGAATATTTTTGTAATTTTTTCATCCACAGAAGCAGCCTCACTTACTAAATTTTCTAAGTCATCTTTGAAATAGGAGCTCTTTTCTAATTGACCTCCAAAATTTGAACTATTATAAATAGTTTTAGTAACATCATTCCAATTACTATTATAAAATTTAGGAGTTGTATTAGGAAATTTAGTTGCTGTATGTTCAAACTTTAAAATTGTTCTATAATTATCTAAGTTATTTACATAAGGCTCCTTTTTTAAAGCGGGAATGTTATTTGATCTACAATTAATAATGTTAGTTATTAAATCAATTTTTTGCTGTTCGTAGTTTGTTTTGGTAATACTTCCGAAATAATCACCACTTTCCCTTGTTTTTGAATTTAAAGTAATACTAGATTGTTTTGTGGTTTTTTCAAGTTTAATAGGATAAAATCCTTGCATTTGATTTTTAAAAACATAGTATTCGGGAGTTTCAACTTTAATTTCTATATATTTAGCAGGTATCGTATATTGAAATACCGCATCGCTAATATTCCAGGCAAAAGGTGAATTTATTTTATATTTCCATTCAACTATACAACCTTCCTTTAAATTGGGTAATGTGAATTTTTTCTTATCCCAATATTTATTAGTATTCTCTTTAAAAATACCATCTTTTTTAAGTTTAGTTTCTTGTATTTTATTATTTTCAAGTGAATACGTACTAGCTTTTAAACCTGAAACACTTTCATCTCTACCACCATTATTATATATACTAATAGATTTCGTCGCCCAATCGAAACCATCTTTATTATATAATTTTATTCGTTCATGAATTTCTGTGATAAGAATAAAACCATCACCTTGAATGTATTCATAATAAGTCCTTCTTTTTTTATATAAAATTGCTGCATTTGCTGAAGAATCTAAAGGGTGGTATTTTTCTTCTAACTCAGCTTTTGAAACTTTGCCAAATTTTATATTTTGGGCTAAAATAGTGGGTAAGGTAAATAGTACTAATATTAAGACTAAGAGTGCTTTTTTCATGGGTGATTATTTTTTGATTAATACAATTTTGGATTTATCGAGTTTAGCAACTTGTTTTCTAAAATTTCTATAGTTTTTATATTCTGTGGCAGGATACAATCCTTTTTTTAGATAAAAAGTTCGTGAGTATTTTAATTTGGTTAGAGATATTTTTTCAACGGAAAACTGATATAAACCAAATTTATTTTCAATTTTAATACTTTCAGGTATAGCCTCAATAATATAATCATTCGGTAATGTGATCTCAAACAGATCCTTATCAATAAACCCTCTTGCAATTTCTAATGGTAATTTTCTATTTCTATATCGTTTAGGGATATCTGAAACCTGATTAAAAGTATTTATTGCAAACAACATTCTATCACCACTAAAAGTGGCATAATCTGTGGCTTTAATTTTTACTTTTTCTTTAAAAATTATGCTATCTTTATTGTTAGTGAAACTATAATCATCTATGCTCAGGTCATTTATGTATGACCAATAATTACTTTTATAGTAATTTTCTATATCTTTTTTTGATTTTTTTTGTAGTGAATAATGATCATCATATTGAATGCCTCCAGAACTAATTACTATATCGGCTTCGATATTACCTTTAGAAGTGAGTTTATAATTTGACAATGTTTTTTGAAAGTTGTTTTTATCATTATAAATCCCAGTATGCTTTAATATACCTCCTTCAGGAGTAATCACTATAACATCTCTATCATCTGTAAAATTAGCAATATAACCGAAAGGAACGGTTTGACTCGTACACTCTAGCCAAATATCTCCTGACTCAATAGGCAAATTTAAAATTACGTGATTACCTTGAATGCTAGGAAGATCATAATCCATATCAAGTTTTTGAGAATCACCGTATAATTCTGTAAAATATGATTCAACACCAACAACATCTAGCAATGATTTAGTGTAATTCGTTAATGCCTTACAATCACCATAGCCTAATCTATCAACATCTGAAGCTAGCATTGGTTTCAAACTACCAATTCCAACTTGTACACTTATATAACGAGTTTTATCTTGTACGTATTTATAAATAATTTTAGCTTTTTCCAATGGGGTTTTAACTCCAGAAACAAGTTGCCTTATTTGTTCTTTAGTTGAACTAGGCAATTGATTTATATCCTTGTAAAAATTATTATATTCCCATTTTCCCAGTTTTTTCCAATTATCAGCTTCTCCTTCTAAACCTTCAATACTAAATTTATTTGGAGCGAACTTAACTGAAGGCATAATACTAGTAATAGATGGTCCTAAATCTTCGTATTTTATGGCTGAAATTCCATTAATTTCATATAATAAACTACCAATATTTGAGCTTTTTTTGATAGGATATTTTTCAAACTTTTTTTCTTTTTTTTGAAGAGTTAAATCATTTGAGAAAGTAATTTTATAAGTATTTTGTTCAACACTTTGATTATATGAATTAATAGGCATCCATTTCCTAATAAAAGCGGTATTTGTTGATTCTAATTCGTATTCATAATAAATGGTATAAGGGTAAGATATTGGTACATGCTCATAATATAACATTCTACTATCGGCATATAAAGTTCCACCATCTACTCGACTCACATCTTTATATTCTTTATTATTCACTTTTTTAATCTCACTTCCTAAGTTATTATAAATTATAGTTTTAATTTTTTTTATCCTTCTATTTTTATCATATCCAACAGCGACATATTTATTCCCATCACCCATTTTATTTAAAACAGTAACGGCTTTTTTAACTTTGATGATCATTTTTTTATGTGAAACTAACTCAATATTAGTGTTGTAAAACCTTACAACAGAATTCGCATTTTGTTTTAGACTATCAGGAATAGTCAAAACGCTCAAGCCTAAATCTTGAGAAAAGAGAAATTGAAAATTAAAAAAAAGGATAAATAATAATAAAGGTTGAATTTTCATAGCGTGTGCTTAGCATTAGCAAAAATAAAAAAATTATTCTCTTTTCAAAGAATCTATAAGAATAGTTACAGGTCCGTCATTTAATAGTTCGATTTTCATATCGGCTCCAAAAATACCTGTCCCCACTTTTTTATCTAATTCTTTTTCTAGCTGTGAGATAAATTGTTTATATAACGGAATAGCGACGTCGGGTTTTGCAGCTTTAATATATGAAGGTCTATTACCTTTTTTTGTACTTGCCAGTAATGTAAACTGACTTACAACAATAATATTGCCATCAATATCTATAATTGATTTGTTCATTATAGCCTCATTATCATTAAAAATTCTAAGATTTATAATTTTTTTTGACAACCATTCTATGTCGGTAATACTATCTTCATTTGTAATGCCTAATAAAATTAGAAGTCCGTTTTTAATTGAGCTAACAACTTTTTCTTCAACTGTAACTGAAGCTTTTGTAACTCTTTGAATAACTGCTTTCATAGATAGAGTTTTGTTTAATTAACTTTTTTGGATATTGTAAAGTTACCAATCCAACACTTTTTATTTTTACATCAAGTCTAAGGCTACAGATAATCATCTACTCTATAATTCTCTTGTTCACCTTTAAGTAGTTGCAAATAGCTATGGTATCTAGATTTGGCAATTTCGCCATTTTCTACTGCTATTTTTATGGCACAATTAGGTTCATTAACATGCAAACAATTATTGAATTTACAATGATGCTTTAAGGCAAAAATTTCAGGAAAATAATCACCAATTTCATCTTTTTCAAAATCTACTACACCAAAACCTTTAATGCCAGGAGTATCAATTATATATCCACCAAAAGGCAAACTAAACATTTCTGCAAAGGTAGTAGTATGTTGTCCTTGCTTGTGTTGTGTTGAAATTTCAGCGGTTTTTAAATCAAGTTCCGGATAGATAGTGTTGATCAATGTAGATTTACCAACACCAGAATGACCTGAGAACATACTCACCCTATCTTTCATCATGATTTTCAACTTACCAATATTTATCTTTTCAATAGCCGATATATCAAGGCATTCATATCCAATAGCTCTATAAATTTTTTCAAGCTGCTGCTTTTGCTCGGCTAATTCTTTATTGTGAATATCAATCTTATTAAAGATTAGTATGGCCGGTATTGAATAGGCTTCAGCAGTTGCTAAAAAACGATCAATAAAAGGAGTATACGTAGGAGGGTTGTCTAAAGTAATCAGCAAAAAGACTTGATCTATATTAGCGGCGATAATGTGTGTTTGCTTAGATAGATTTACTGATTTTCTAATAATATAATTCTTTCTGTCATGAATTTTAGTAATAATACCATTTTTACTATTTTTTTCTAATTCAAAATCTACAATATCACCAACAGTAACCGGATTCGTACTTTTAATACCACTCATGCGGAACTTTCCTCTAATTCTGCACTCATAAATTTTATGGTCATCATCCGCTCTGATAATATACCAACTACCTGTCGACTTTATAACAACTCCGGTCATGTATTCAAATTTTAACAATATTAGGCATATTTATTTTTTTAACATTATATTCGCTACTTATTTATTTAAAAACTTTAAAAATCAATCAATGAAAAAAATTATGTTATTTGGGTTTTTGCTATTAGCAACAACGTTTAGTGTTAATGCACAATCTGTAGAGTATAAAATTATCACAAGTGTTGAATCGATTGTACCTAATGGTTTAGGTCGTTCGAGATTAATGTCTGCAAATGATGAGAAAGATTATAAAGCATATACTTCAACACAAACTGAAGATGATAATACCAGAAATAAATCTGACAGAAAAGAAATGAGAGTAAAAGGATTTGATGAAACCAAACTATTAAACTTTTATAATATTGGAGGGATTAGATTTCAGAACATTGCAACTAATGATGCAATAGTTACTTCTAAAATTAATACAATGACGGCAGAAGGTTGGGAACTGACATTTGTGACAAGTGGTGTGGAATCTTCCGGTAAAGGAGATAATCAAGGAATTTATATCACAAGATATATTTTTAAGAGAACTAAATAATTTTATAGTTATTCAATAAAAATCGGGTTTTTCTGAAATTTCAGAAAAACCCGATTTCTTATTTATCAAATTGAATTAAAGCTCTCTGGCTAAAAAATTATACTTCTTAGCATATTCTAACATTTGTGATTCAAAACCTTCAGGTTGGGTAACTTTGATATCAGTTATTTCTCCTGTTTCATTCGTTTCGGGCACCAGAACCGGATTCACAAATCCGCTATAAGGAGCCGATTTAAATTGTTCATTACGTTTCAACACCTCAGTATGGATTACTTGATCTACTTTTACACCATAACCTTCAACTAACTCTTGGGCAGCTTTAAAATCACCTTCAGATTTTATTCTTTGTGCTTCGCGCAATAATTGTCCGAATAACTCACGAAGCTTTTCATAATCATTAATATTATAATATGTTTTGCCGTCTTTAGTAATTTTTTCAATCACATTATCTGCTTTTCCTTTTTCAAAAGCCCAGGCAGAAACCCATTGTCTATTTACCATATGATCTTCTTCAATATCATCACCTAAATTTATACGAATCAATTGGGTCATCAATCCGTTACGTATATAACCATCATACGCCGCTTGACCTATTTTTTTCCAATCGTCAACCAAACCTAATTCTTGTATTTTAGGATCCATTAAATAATAAAGACCTATCAAATCTGCACGACCTTCCTCCATAGTAGAAGCATAATTTTTCAAAGTTTCTTTAGGCTGTCCAATTCCTTGATTTATTTGTCCTGAAGCATGTCCGATTACTTCGTGTAATGCAGTATGTAATTTATCCGCAAGCTTACCATAATCTTCTTCTAATACAATTTCTATACTATCGTTAGCAAATTCTTTTAACCTTCCACTACCCCCGGCACTATTATATGCTCCGATAATATTACCTAATGAAACCGATTTACTTCCGTGTTGTTGACGAATCCAATTATTATTAGGTAGGTTAACTCCTATTGGTGTACTAGGGGAAGCGTCTCCTGCTTCACCGGCAACATTTACTGTTTTATAAGAAACACCAACTACATTATCTTTTTTATGACTATTCATTAAGGGTGCATTATCTTCAAACCATTGCGCATTTTCAGACAGTACAGCCATTTTTCTAGACATGTCAAAATCTTTAATTTCAACAATGGTTTCGTATGAACCTCTATATCCTTTTGGGTCGTTATACACTTCAATAAATCCATTGATCCAATCAATATTTCCATCTGTAGAAGTTGCCCATTCAGTACAATATTTATCCCAAGTATCTAAACTTCCCGTTTTATAATATTCAATTAATAAGCCTAAAGTATTGGCTTGTTTTTCATTTTCAGCAACATCTTTAGCTTTTTCAAGCCATTTTACAACCTCATCAATTGCTTTTCCATACATACCACCTGATTTCCAGACTTTCTCAACTATTTTACCATTCTCTCTTACTAATTTTGAATTTAAACCTGCTTCTATTGGTGTGTCTTTAGGTCCTTTATAAGCAGTTTTATAAAAAGCTTCAACATCAGCATCCGTTATAGTAGGGTCATAAAAATTGATAGCGGATGATGCTACATTGTCAGTGTCTTTTTTCTTATTTACCTTTTTATTATCGGCATCATTAAAGATAACATCAAAAGCTTCACCTTCAAGACGAGTATTGGTTTCTGTCAATAAGAGTTTTAAATATTCGGATGAAAATTTAGGTTTAATCTTATCATTTGAATAATGATGATGAATCCCGTTTGAGAACCAAATACGTTTTAAATATACCTCAAATGCTTTCCAATCATCAATAGTTTTATCACCCTTAAAAGAGGTATAAACATTTTCGAGAGCATTCCTTATTTTTAAATTATGGCGATAATTTTGATCCCACATCATATCACGACCTGCCAAACCGGCTTGCGTAAGATAATAGACTAAACTTTTTTCTTTCAAGGTGAGTTCATCAAATCCCGGAATTTGATAACGCAATATTTTTAAATCGGCAAATTGTTCTACTACATAATTAAATTCTTCTTTTTTGACTGTTGTTTCTACAGGTTCTTTTTTTATATCAGCACATGACCATAATAGGCCAACCATAAGTAAACTACTTAAAAAATATTTGATTTTCATTTTATATACTATTTAGTTTAAGGAATGTAAATTTAACTAAAATCTATGTAAAATTATTATATTTGTGATGTTAATAAACTAAAATTCTCTTATTATGAAAGCTTTAAAATATATATTTCTATTATTGCTCCTAATCATAGTTGCAGGCGCAATTTATTTAGCAACGCTAGATGGAAAGTATGATGTGCAAAGATCTAAAATTATCAAAGCTCCAATTGAAGTTGTTTACAATGAAGTAAATGATTATAAAACTTGGTCTTCATGGTCTCCTTGGTTATGGAAAGATCCTACGACAGAATTAACATATGGTGAGAGTACTTCCGGTAAAGGAGCCTCATATTCATGGAATAGTAATAACAAAGATGTAGGAGCCGGTAGTATGGAAACTTTAGAGAGTATTACTAATAAATCTATAGATCAAAAAATTTTGTTTACAAAACCATGGGAATCTGAATCGAATATTTATTGGTCATTCGAACCTGCTGAAGGTGGAGGTACTGAAGTAACTTGGGGTATGAAGGGCGAAATGCCATTTATGGCAAGATATATGGCTGCCAAAATGGATGAATATGTAGGCGCAGATTATGAAAGTGGTTTATCTAAATTAGATAGTGTTGTACAGGCTAAAATGAAAAAATATAGTGTTATTGTAAATGGTGCTACTACTCATGGTGGGGGTTACTACTTATACAACACTACTTCTTGTAAAATTGATGAGTTAAGTGCTAAAATGCAGGAAATGATGCCAAAAGTGAGTATCTACGCTCAGAAAAATAAGATACAAATGGCTGGTGCCGCGTTTACGCTATATCATAAGTTTGATCCTGAAAATAACGCGGTGATGTTCTCTTGTGCCGTACCTGTTTCTGAAAGAGTAATTACAGAATCAGGAAGTGGGATTTTAACAGGAATGATAAAACCTTTTAAAGCAATAAAAACTACCTTAAAAGGGAATTATACCAATTCAAAAGAAGCATGGGAAACCGCATACAAATATTTAGAAGAAAATAATTTAGAGCAAGTTGCAGGTGGTCCAGCTTTGGAAGTTCATTTAACCGACCCAACAAGTACACCAAACCCTGCTGATTGGCTGACTGAAATTTTTATACCAATTAAATAAATACTAATAAAGATACTGTCTGTTCGAGCGCAGTCGAGAACTCATTATTTATGTTACTCAAAAACGTCTCGACTGCGCTCA
>Ga0209633_10004759_pt1 | contig 12123 bp, 13 predicted proteins | sample Cruoilmetagenom1_FD_187290 | JGI IMG/M metagenome (GOLD analysis project Ga0209633, IMG submission 187290) | Oil polluted marine microbial communities from Coal Oil Point, Santa Barbara, California, USA - Sample 1 (SPAdes) (version 2) | ecosystem: Environmental > Aquatic > Marine > Oil seeps ... | reverse complement strand
TGGTTCCAGAATGGTGGAGGGGGTTGGATTCGAACCAACGTACGCTAAGCGGCCAGATTTACAGTCTGGTGGATTTAACCACTCTCCCACCCCTCCACAGAAGCGCCGGAGACCTTCTTAAAATAAGGTTCCGGTAGGCGGATTTCAAAGGCCTGCGCCCCCCGATCCGCCGGGAGAACGGGGTCTATAGCCTCGCCGGCGCGGCTTCGCAACCACTCTTATGGCGTTGATAATCATCATTTTCCGTGTTTCCCCGCTCCGCTAAACCGGCTAGGTCAGATAGATGACGCATCACCAGCAAAAGACGGGGCCGCGGGCCGCCGGAAACGGCGCGCAGGCCGGCGCAAAGCGGGATCGCGGCGCCCCTGCCCGGCTGTGGATTTACGGCCGCCATGCGGTTGCTGCGGCGCTGGCTAATCCGGAGCGGCGGGTGCGCCGCGTGCTCGCCACCAAAAACGCTGCGGACTGGCTGCAGACAGCTGTAATCAGTGACGAAATACGTGCGAAAATCGAGGACGCCAAGCCCGATGCGATCGATAAGGCGCTGCCGGCGGGCGCTGTCCATCAGGGGGTGGCGGCGGAGGTCTTCGACCTTTCCCGGGCGCGGTTGAAGGAGGCCTGCGCGCCGGCAGAGGCGCGGCGGCCGGTGGTGGTTCTCGATCAGATCACCGACCCGCAAAATATCGGCGCGATCTTCCGCTCGGCGGCGGCGTTCGGCGCGCGGGCGGTGATCGTACAGGAACGGCGAACGCCGCCGCTTGCGGGCGCGCTCGCAAAAGCCGCCGCCGGCGCGATCGAGACCATACCCTGCGTCAAGGTCGTCAACATCGCCCGCGCGCTCGAGGCGCTTTCCGGCCTTGGCTATGAGACGGCGGGGCTTGCGGGCGAAGCGGAAAACGACGTCAGCGACCTGCCAATGGATCAACCGATAGCGCTCGTTCTCGGCGCGGAAGGCGCCGGTCTTCGCCAGCTTGTCGGCGAGACTTGCAAGCTTAAAGTGCGCATCCCCATTGCTGCGGAAATGGAAAGCCTCAATGTTTCGACAGCGGCGGCGATTGCGCTTTATGAAGCGACCCGGAAATGAAGGCGCGTCATGGCGGAAGAAACACTTAAAGGCGGATGCATGTGCGGCGCGGTTCGCTTTACTGCGCGCGGCGCGCCAAAGCTTGTCGCCAATTGCCATTGCCGGTCCTGCCGCAAGGCGACCGGCGCGGCCTTCGCAACCTTTGTCGATTTCAATCGAGACCGCGTTACATTCGATGGCGCGCCCAAGGCGCATCCCTCTTCTCCGGGCGCTGAACGTCTCTTCTGCGAGACTTGCGGCGCGCCGATTGCCTATCGCGGCGAGGCGTCGCCTGATGAAATCAATATTTATCTCGGCGCATTCGATCGCCCGGAAACGTTCAAGCCAAGCGAAGACTGTCATATGGAGAGAGCGCTATGGAAAACGAAGCGATGAAACATCAAGGCGGGTGCCAGTGCGGCGCCGTCAGGTTTGAAACTGCCGGCGCGCCAAGGTTCGTTGCGAACTGCCATTGCAAAAGCTGCCGGAAAGCGACCGGCGCGGCCTTTTCCACATGGGTCGGCTTTAAGGACAAACAAATCCGTTGGCTGACGAATGCACCCTCTTTTCACGCCAGCTCGCCCGGAGTCAGGCGCGGGTTTTGCGCCGCCTGCGGCACGCCCCTCACCTATGCCGGCGAAAAATGGTCTGGCGAGACGCATTTCCTGATCGGCGTCTTTGACGAACCAACTGCATTCACGCCGGGCAATAATGTCTTTACGGAAGACGCACTCGACTGGGCGCTCACCCCGAAAGAATGACACGGGCGGCGCTGCGCCCGCTCCATCGTTGCAGTATTCGCCGCCCATAAGCTAAATTATTCATCCGCATCCGCATTATCTTCGAAATCAACCGCCGTAAATTCAAAACAAACCTCGCCCGGCCCATCGGGCAGATCGATATAGCGGTCTTCTTCGTCGAGGCCATACTGGCTGGATATCGCCCTGCGGTCTCCGCGACGCGACGCTGCTTCTTCGCGCCAGCCTTTTTGAAACGTCACGCATAGCCGATAGCGATCGCCGTCAAGGCGCGTATAGCGATATGGCGCGCCTGTCAGTGGATCGCCCGGAACGTCCGCCGCACAGCCGCGCGCCACCGGCGCGCGCGCGCCGCGTTCATTGAGCCGCGCCGCCATATCGCCAAGGTCCTCCGGCATTTCGCCGAAATAGGTCCGGTGACAATCGATCTGGCGAACAATCGAGCCAAGATCGCGCAAGCGCTCTTCATCGGCGAGGCTGGCGCGCGCGGCCTGGGGCGAGCGCACCACGGTGAACGCCCAGACAACGAGCACCGCCGTAACGATCGTCGCCGCGATCGCCAGAGCGCGCCCCGGCCAGTCGGCGCCGGTTTCTGTGCGTTCCGCATCGCGCGCATAATTCCAGAGGATGGCGCCGGCGATGATCGCGACGACCGCCGCTTTAGAGAGAAACCTTGCGCCGGCCTCGCCCGACAGAAATTGATAAACCACCGCAACGAGATCGCCGATCAGGGTGAGCGCCGCGAAGATCAATGTGATGTAGGTGAGCCAGGCGCGAAGGCGCGACGTTCGCCTTTCTGGGTTATTGCGCCGCGCCGCTGAAAGCCGCGCGCCAAGATAAAGAAAGATCGGATAGCCGACGACAAGACTTGCGATCCCCCATCGCAGCCCCGACGCGGCGCCGCTCCAGTTCTGCCGTTGCAGCTCGTCGGCAAAAATCATCTCGATCCAGGCGAAAGAGAGCTGGCCGATATAAAGGGCGATGGCGCCCAAGAGCGCGAAATAGATGATGTATAAAAAGGCCTCGCGCGCCGAGCCATAAGCGCGCGGGCGCGGCACGGGAACCGGGAAGTCGCCATCGGCATAGGTGCCAAGCGCGTCCTTCACCTGATCTTCCGCCCAGCCGGCGGAGACCAGCGCTTTGGCGACGTCTTCTTTCGATTTTCCAGCCGTCAGCGCATCCCTGACGAATTGATCGAGGATTTTTTCGGCCATAGTCAATGCGCTCCCTTTAAAGTCCCGTGATTATACTTCACGACGCCGGGGCGAAAATCGCCAACGAACTGCATCATAGACTAACACCTGCCGCCCGGTTTTGCGTATGATACCGATCAAGAACAGGAGCGATCCCATGCCGCATCTCCGCCCTCTCGCCGATCTTGAAACCCATGAAGTCTCGAACCAGCCGCCGCCCTTTGAGGATGTGAACCTCTTTGAAACTGACGCAGCGCTCGTCACCGCGACGCGGAAAAACCGCGGCGGCGCTCATAGCGACCATCTGTCCGGGTTCGGCGCGCGCTGCGGCTCGGCTGAGGTAACCGAATGGAGCCGCCAGGCGAACAAGAATTCGCCGCAACTGAAATCGTTTGACCGTTACGGCCATCGCCTCGATGAGGTGGAGTTTCATCCCGCCTATCACGCCCTCATGGATCTTGGCCTTTCGGCCGGCGTTTCCGCCGGCGCGTGGAACGCGAAAGAAGCCGGCCACGTTCTTCATTCCGCGCTGATCTATCTGATGGGTCAGGTCGATGGCGGGGTCTGCTGTCCGATGTCGATGACTTATGCTGTCGTCCCGGCGCTCCGCTATGCGCCGGAGGTTGCAAAAGAGTGGGAGCCGCGCGTTAGGGCTGCCGCCTATGATCCGCGCTTTATGCCCGCGGCGGAAAAACGCGCTGCGACGATGGGCATGGCGATGACGGAAAAACAAGGCGGCTCCGACATTCGCGCCAACACCACGACGGCGACGCCTATCGGCGGTGACGAATATGAGCTTGTCGGCCATAAATGGTTCTGTTCCGCGCCGATGTGCGATGCGTTCCTGACGCTTGCTCGGACCGACGCCGGGATCACCTGTTTCCTCGTGCCGCGCTGGCGCCCGGACGGGACGCGCAATGCGTTTCACATCATGCGGCTGAAAGACAAGCTCGGCGATCGCTCCAACGCCTCGTCGGAAATTGAGTATCACGGCGCCTGGGCGCGCCGCGTCGGCGAGGAAGGCCGCGGCGTCAAAACCATTATCGACATGGTGCAGCATACCCGGCTTGATTGCGTCGTCGGCTCGGCCAGCGGCATGCGCGCCGCCCTCGCCCAGGCGATGTGGCATGCGGGCCACCGCAGCGCGTTTCAGAAAAAGCTCATCGACCAGCCGGCGATGGCGATGGTGCTCGCCGATCTCGCTCTTGAGACCGAAGCGGCAACCGCGCTCGGGTTTCGTCTTGCGCGCGCGTTCGACGGGGCGGCGAGCGATGAACATGAAGCCGCCTTCATGCGGCTCGCGACGCCAATCGCCAAATACTGGATCTGCAAGCGCCAGCCGGGCGTCGCCTATGAAGCGCTCGAATGCCATGGCGGCGCGGGCTTTATCGAGGAAGGGCAGATGCCGCGGATCTTCCGCACCTCGCCTTTGAACGCGGTCTGGGAAGGCTCCGGCAATGTCATCGCGCTCGATATTTTGCGCGCGATCGGGCGCGAACCGGATAGCCTTGAAGCGGTGATGACAGAAATCGCCGCCGCCAAAGGCGCGAACGCCCATCTCGACCGGCATATCGCGGCGCTTGACCGCTGGTTCAAACCCGGCGCGCTTAACGAGGCGACCGCGCGCGCTTTCGCGGAAGACATGGGCCTCGCGCTTGAGGGCGCGGCGCTCGCGGAGACTGCGCCGGACCATATGTTCGACGGCTTTTGCAATGCGCGCCTTGATGCGGAAAACAAGTCCCTCGCCTATGGCGCGGTGACCGCGAAGATCGACGCGCGCGCGATTATCGAGCGGGCGCGGCCCAACTGACAAAGGTCGCAGTGAACTTGTCTGCGCTTTGATTGCGGCCATTGTCATGTTCGGACTTGCTGCGGGCATCTCAAGCGCCGCCGCGCGGCTCTTCTTCGTTTGCAAACCCAGGCCGTTACTGGCGTAGCGCCAAATGTTGGACCACATTTGCGGGCCTGATCGGGGCCGCCCGGCGCCGGCGCGCGAAGGCGTCAGCCTGGCGAATTTAAACAGCCAATCAAATCTTTGCAGGGACACAAACGCCATAAGCTCCGTACCAATCCTTTCCGGGCAAAAAAACACCCAAAAAGCATTATATGGCGCCTGGAATCCGTAAGGATAACCTTTCACCAAATGCGGGATTCAGAGAAGAATACCCTCTCTGGGTTGTGTTTTTGAGGGATGCTATTCGACCGGAGGTTGTAAGAAAATTCAGTCATCATCGCCGCCTTTACCTCCCCCTTGAGGGGGCAATTATATACTTGACAAAGCATAGCTCCCTACCCACATCAATGGGACAGGAGCAATGCAATGACTTTCAACATCACCGATCCGATCTTTACCGACGCTGACAAAGCCCGCGAGCACCTAAAAGCCCAGCGCTGGCCTGACGGCCCATATTGCCCTCACTGTGGCAATGTCGATCAGGCTCGTATCGCCAAGATGGAAGGCAAAGCCCACCGTCCCGGCCTCTACAATTGCCGTGAATGCCGCAAACAGTTCTCCGTCACGGTCGGCACCGTATTCGAGCGCTCGAAAGTCCCGCTCAATAAATGGCTATTGGCGACTTACCTTCTCACTTCCTCCAAAAAAGGCATGTCCGCCCATCAATTGCACCGCATGATCGGCGTTACCTACAAAACCGCGTGGTTTATGTTTCATCGCATCCGCGAAGCCATGGCTCCTGCTAAAGGCGAAGGCGGACCGCTCGGCGGCGAAGGCAAAATCGTTGAAGCCGACACCACCTACATAGGCGGCAAAGAAAAGAACAAACACGTCGGCAAGCGCAACGCCAAGAACATTGGCGGTCAAGGCAAGCAAATCGTCCACGCTCTTGTCGAACGCGGCGGTCGCGTCCGCTCCGATCATATCGCCAATATCAGCGGTAAAACCCTCCGCCCTGTGGTCATGACTCAGGTTGACCGCAAATCATCGCTCATGACCGATACCGCTGGCGGCTACATGAAACTCGGTAAAGAGTTCGCCCGTCATGAAATGGTCGATCATGGCGCGCTTGAATACGTTCGCGGCGATGCGCACAGCAACACCGTAGAAAGCTACTTTTCAATTCTGAAGCGCGGCGTAATCGGCACCTACCATCAAGTGAGCGAAGCGCATCTAAAACGCTATCTCGCCGAATTTGACTTCCGCCATAATGAGCGTTCAGCCCTCGGCGTCTCCGATGCAGAACGCGCAGACAAAGCCCTCAAAGGCATTTCTGGCAAACGCCTTACCTATCGGCGAATTGGTGAAGCGGCTCACGCCTAAGCAGAAGGCGGAAAAATTCCTCCGCTGGCGAAGACTAAAATTCCACAACTAAAACAAAGGACTCGACTCTTTGAGCAAGGCGCCGAAAAATCTTGCCCGCCTTAGTGATTCGATTCCGATCTGGCCCAGCCGTAGCGAAGGGCTGCTGCCAAGGAAGGAGGTGATGACCTATGGCAAAACCTGTGAAAATTGGCCGTGATGCAAAGAACGGCCAATTCATCACTATCGAAGAAGCTCGACGAAAGCCGAAAACGACTGTCGTCGAGACTATTCGAAAGCCAAAGAAGCCTAAGAAGTAGGCTTTGAGGTTGGGCGGTCGCCTTTGCTTTTCCTGGCGGGGCGACCGTCCTTTTTCTTATCTTCGCCGCTTTGGTTAACAATTGGTTTATGCGGCGTAGGCGGCGTCTTCAGCAAATTCTGAAGCGTTTCTTTGAACTTCTTATCGTCGGATTTGGACATGGCAAAAGACTACAGCAATAAAGGGTCGAAAATTTCCAAGGCGACAATCGATGACGCGACCCACAAGGCAATCGGGCAAATAATTCGGTGTGTCGCTGACGTCGAAGACCTCCTCACATTCTACTTCATGTCGCTGACAAATACGAACGAAAGCCAAGCATTAGCAATCTTGGGCGTCATGAATATTGGCGCGAAAATAGAAAAATGCGCCGCATTGGCGGTGCTCAAGGGCGAAAAACACAAAGAGGAGCACGATACAACCTTTAATCAGACGTGGCGCGACTTTCTTTTGCTAAGAAATGTTCTAGCCCATAGTCGCCTGCTCGGAATGACACATGAAGGCGCTTTGGCATTCCTTGTTGCCAAAGACCCTCTACCTAACATCGGCAACGCCGATCTCTACAACGTGGCGTGCTACTCCCCGAAAGGAATCAGGCAGTGGGTTCCGATTGGACTTCAGTTTCCGCCAGCCATGCGACGTAACCTCCAACTTCAGCCATGGCTAGAAACAAGTCCTCGGCGAGAGCTTGGCCCCCATCCCAAAGCCCCGAAGAAACGCCCTTCAAAGAAAGCAAAGCAACCCCCGCATTGATCATCTCGGGCGTAATCTCAATTTCAGCGCCGGCCTGTCCTGTTTGATCTGGTGACGTCATTTTACTTTGTCAAGTATATAATTGCCCTTGAGGGGAGGTCCAAAATGCACAGCATTTTAGGGTGGGGGTAAGGCCGTATGGGTGGCGTCATCGACTGAAACCAATCCGAAAGATCGCCCCCCTCCCAAAATTCGCGATGCGAATTTCGACCTCCCCTCAAGGGGGAGGTAAAAGCTGCTGACACCCGAAGGACTATCTTCGAAAAGAGGTGCGCGATTTTACAATAAAAAACGCCGCCCCGAAGGGCGGCGTTTCGCAAAACCAAAAACAAAAGGCTTTTAGCGTTTCGAAAACTGAAAGCTTCTGCGCGCTTTGGCGCGGCCGTATTTTTTCCGTTCGACGACGCGGCTGTCCCGCGTGAGGAACCCACCCTTTTTGAGAACGCCGCGCAGCGTCGGCTCAAAATAGGTGAGCGCTTTGGAAATGCCGTGGCGCACCGCGCCGGCCTGGCCCGACGGGCCGGAGCCCTTCACCGTGCAATAGATGTCATATTGGTCATTGCGTTCGGCGGCGACGAGCGGCTGCTTGATGATCATCTGCAGAACCGCACGGCCGAAATATTCCGCATGGTCTTTTTTATTGACGATGATCTTGCCCGAACCCGGCTTGATCCAGACCCGCGCAACGGCGGTCTTGCGCTTGCCGGTGGCGTAAGCGCGGCCCAGAGAGTCGATCTTCGGCTCAGCGACCACCGCCTCTTCCGGCTCGGCCGTAACAACGCCCGCCTCGGCTGCGACGTCTTTTAAGTCTTCAAGAGAAGTCGTGCTCATCGTTAAGCGTCCCTTTTATTCTTTGAATTCATCGCGGCGACATCGAGCACTTTCGGCTGTTGCGCCTCGTGCGGGTGCTCCGTACCCACATAAATCTTCAATCCCGTCATCTGCTTGCGCGCGAGCGGGGATTCTTTCGGCATCATCCGCTCAACGGCCTTCATCAGTATCCGTGTCGGGTGCGCGCCGCCCATGATTTTTTCCATGGTGCGCTCTTTAATGCCGCCGGGATATCCGGTGTGCCAATAGAATTTCTTTTTCGCCATCTTGTTGCCGGTGAAGACCACCTTGTCGGCGTTGATGACGACGATATGGTCGCCCGTATCGACATTGGGCGTGTAGGAAGGCTTGTGCTTGCCGCGCAGGCGCGTGGCGATCACGGACGCAAGGCGGCCGACCACAAGGCCTTCCGCATCAATCAGCGTCCAGTCCTTCACCGCTTCCTCGCGTTTCATTGCGTAGGTTTTCATGTGTATATTCCTGGGTCTCAGTCTGTAATTCTTCGGCCAAACGGCGCCAGTCGCCCTCACGGGCTAAGCGGGCCAACGGCCATGGAAGGCGCGCGGATACCGGATCGCACGTTCCTAGTCAACATATCCCAAGAAACTATTTGAAAACAGGGTGATATTTGTGTGGTATTATAATACCGCCAATTCAAGGGCGACGTTATAGACGTTATAGATGACGTACCCAAGCTAGAATAAGGGGTTACCGCCTCATTTTGGGCGGATCGGTTAAGGCTTAAGCCTTGCCGTCTTCATCGTCGCCTTTGGTCCCACTCTTAGGAGGCACGATGCGCGAGAAGGAATCTTCAAAAGCCTTTTCGGACTCGTCGCATTCGAGGTCCTTGGCGGCTTCGATAAACCGCTGTTTTTGGCTCTTTGGCTTTTCCTTTGGTTTGGTCATGGCCTAGACGATAAACGAATCGAGTATGTATGTCATTCTACGAAATTAAACTGGATGGAATTGCGCCGCTAGGGGTTGGCGTTTTTGACCAAACAGTCAGCGTGTGGCGAAACACAGAAAATCATCGGCTCTATTTACGAGTGCCTCATGACGACGGGTTTTCGTGCACGGATGTTGAACTCGACGATCTTGTCCGGTGGTTGGAGGCTATTTCGCAACGTGACGTCACCGAAATCAACATTCGACGTGTTTCCACCTCTGAAAAGGATCATGAATGACGTCGATAAATGTATAGAAGCTGAGTTGTATCACCCCGCTTTAATTGTCGCGCTCACTTTGCCAGACATTTGTTTATCCTTGGGTTTGCCGAAAGAAACATTCGTAAAATCCCATGATTACATTGAGTTTATAGAAAAATATGGAACGTTTGACGAATTGAGGTTAGATGGCAAACAATGTTATCAATTGCGCGGAGGCGTTGTGCACAGAGCAAACGCTTCGGGACATCCGTATTTCCCATTTTCGCATGTAATTATGACTACACCGAAAACTACTCAGTCCATTCATGGTATTGAGTTAACGGCTGTAGATATGGATGAGAATCCTATATTAATCGACCTAGTGTTGTTTTGCAGCGGGCTAAAAAACACTGTTAACAGATGGATGGCTGACAACCAAAACAACAGTTCAGCCATGCAAAATATGTATCAGATGTTATCGCTGCGCCCGCATGGAGTTTTGCCTTGGGTCAACGGTCTTGTGCTTGCGAGCGGCCCAGATTACCTAGCACCTCGGTTTCAAGTGCCGAATGAACCAGACTGATGATACGTCAGCCGCTTACCGATGATACCAGCGATAGCGGCTTCCGTCCGTTCCTCATCATTGACGCCTAACTTGGCGCGGTTGGAATAACGAAAATCATATTCAGCGGCATAGCGGTGCAAATACTTTTCTGAGCAACACCGATAACAGCCATCATGCCCTAATAACAACAACTCTGGCATCCCTGACACTTGACGGCGGCGGCGGCCCGAAAGACAACCGAACCCGCCAATTTACCGGAGCCTTGTTTCATGCGTATCGCCGCCCTCGCCCCGCTTTCTCTCGCCGCCGCCCCGCTTTCTCTCGCCGCCGCCGCGCTTCTCGCCCTTGCCGCCTGTGAGCAACAGGCGCCGCAAGCGCCGCCGCCGGAACCGGCCCCTCCCGTCGGCGTCGCGGCGAGCGACGAGCTTGCCGGTCTTGCCGCGCCGGCGACGGGGATCGCGTTCTGGATGCACCCGAATGTCGCCTTCAACAGCTTGATGATTGTCGCGGGCGCGGACGGGCTCGCCTCCTATAATATCGAAGACGGCGCGGAGGTCTCGCGCGCGCCGGGCGTCAATTTTGAGGGCGCGGCCGTCAGCTATCTCGGTTTCGGGCCGCAGGCGGCGGGCGTTGTCGCGGCGTTCAACCCGGGCGACAGCGCCTTCGCCTTTTACGGCATCGACAATGTCTCGCGCAGCTTTTTGCCGCTTGAGGCGACGGTCGATATTCGCGGGGCCGTGCGCGGCTTTTGTTTCGGGCGCGGCGACGGCGTTAGTGCGCCGACCCTCTTTGTGGTCCAGCGCGGCAAAATCTCGATCTTTAATTTCGATGCGGCGGATGAGGGTCTTGCGCCTGCGGGCAGCGCGACCATTGAAACGCCCGATGATCTTGCCGCCTGCGCGGTTGATGCGGATGGCGTCCTGTTGGCGGCGACGCAAACCGGCCGCCTCTATCGGCTCGACGGTGACGGCGGCTTCGCTTCGCCTTTCGCGTCAACGGCAGTCGCAGATACTGGCGGTCTCGCGGTGATTTCAAGTGACGCGCCGGAAGGCGCCAAGCCCGCCGCATACGGACAAATTGCTGTGATGGATAAGGCTACGGGCGCTCTCCACTTCCTTGACCGGGCGGACGGCCACGCGCTCGGCGCGGTTACGATCGCCGAAACCGATGAGATTGACGGCGTACCCGCCGCCGTCGCCATGGGCGCAACCGGCGCCAATCTCGGCGGGCTCTATCGCAATGGGCTCATTGCGCTCAGCGTTGACGGCGAGGCGCCGTCGGTCCGCATCATCCCGATCAATGGCGTCCACAACGCCCTCACGCTTACGGCCGGCGTTCCGATCAATCCGCGCGGCGCCATTGCGCCGGTTGAAGACGATGATTTGCTGATCAAGATCAACCACAAGCCCGGATAGCGCATCAATCGCGGAACAGCGCCGGCAACTCCTCGGAAATCGCTTTGAAAAAATAGGGTTCGCGGCCGAGAATATTGTAATTTGCTATGCCTGCAATCGCCATATCGTCCTCCGGAAAATAGCGAATTAGGGCGTATGCGCCATTTGTCTCCCCATTGTGACCATAGGACGTGATTTCGCCATTTGAGTTCTGCCGCAACTCCCACCCGAAACTATAATAGATCGTTCCGCCCTCCCCCTCGAAAGCGACAGGCGCGCCGTTATTGAGCTTTGCCGGGTTTGTTATGAGGCTTTTCATTTCCGCCGACAAAAGATCACTTTCAAAAACATCATATGTGAAACTTGCTAAATCGCTCGCATTGGCGAGCATGCCGCCTGATGGATAATAATCCGAGCTATCGCGGAATATTGTGTTGATGACCGCCCCGTCCTCCATCCATGTAAAGACGGGGTTCGCCATGGTAACGGTATAAAAGCCGCTTCTGTTCTCGATAATGTCGAATGGGTGGTCCGTCAGGGTGTTTCGCAGGCCAATCTTTTTAGCCACATAGTCTTCGAACAAAGCTGTGAACGACTCCTCGCCCGCCCGTTCCAGCGCGGCGCCCAACAGATTGTATCCATGGCTCGAATAGTGAAACGCATCTCCGGGGACGAAGAGCAGCGGATCGCCCGCAAAGTTATCTACCGTTTCTGCAAGAGACTGACGGTAGACCATGTTGTTGGCTTCTGAATAATTCGCGAAATCGAAATGCCTGACGCCGCTGGTATGGGCGCCGAGCTGCCGCGGCGTAATGGTTGCGCCGGGCGTGGAAAATTCCGCAACAT
>Ga0209633_10004758_pt1 | contig 12124 bp, 9 predicted proteins | sample Cruoilmetagenom1_FD_187290 | JGI IMG/M metagenome (GOLD analysis project Ga0209633, IMG submission 187290) | Oil polluted marine microbial communities from Coal Oil Point, Santa Barbara, California, USA - Sample 1 (SPAdes) (version 2) | ecosystem: Environmental > Aquatic > Marine > Oil seeps ... | reverse complement strand
TGAGAGGCACCTATTTGTAGAGCAACGGTATCTGTTAATTTGATTGCTAGCTCTTTATTCGGTTGCTGCGAATTTGTTTTACAAGCAATCAAAAAAACACTAATAAAAAAACCTGTTAGAATCAGTTTGATTTTTAAAAATAGCCTGTTTTGATAAGTTTTATAGAAATCTTTATTCCATGGTCTCAAGACCCAAAAGAAATATGTATTTTTGATATTCATATATGAATTACGAATTATTTATAGCTAAACGTTTAATTACTTCCAAAAAGTATAAAAGTAGTATATCTGCACCAATTATGAAAATTGGCGTGATAGCTATTGCTTTGAGTATTGTAGTCATGCTTATTTCTATAGCCACCAGTACTGGGCTACAAGAAAAAATTAGAGAAAAAGTTTCAGGTTTTAATGGGCATATTCAAATTGTAAAATATGATTTTAATAATTCTATGGTATCTGTTAAACCAATTTCGATAAAACAAGATTTCTATCCAAATTTCTCGCAAGTGGCTGGTGTAAAAAAGATTCAAGTATTTGCACAAAAAGCGGCAATAATTAAAACAGAAAACACCTTTGAAGGCATTATTTTAAAAGGAGTAGGTGCTGATTATGACTGGAGTTTTTTTAAAGATTATATCGTGTCTGGAGAATTACCAAATTACACAGACAAAAGATCAGATGAAATCCTGATTTCAAAAAATATGGCTGATAGATTGTTGCTAAAATCAGGAGATCAGGTTGCTATTTGGTTTGTCAGAGACGATTTAAATAAAGCACCACAAGTTAGAAAGTTAACAATTAGTGGAGTTTATAATTCGGGATTTCCAGAGTTTGATAATAGTTATGTTATTGGTGATATAAAGCATATTCAGCGTTTAAATAAATGGAAACCCGATGAGGTAGGTGGTTTTGAAGTCATCATTGATGATTTTGATGCCTTGGATCTAGTTTCGCAAGAGGTGCATCGCTCTATTCCTTCTTCTTTAAATTCATATTCTATTAAAAACAAGTTTCCCCTGATTTTTGAATGGATTTCTTTGTTTGATTCAAACACCTATGCCATTATTTTTATCATGATTTTAGTAGCAGGTTTTAATATGATTACAGCTTTATTGGTTTTGATTTTAGAGCGAACTCAAATGATTGGAATTATAAAATCTTTAGGATCAACAAATTGGCAAATAAGAAAAATCTTTTTATACCAAGCTACGTATCTGGTCTTTAGAGGTTTGATTTGGGGAAACCTTATTGGTTTAAGTTTATTATTTGCTCAAAAATATTTTGGGATAATCACCTTAGATCCTGAAACTTATTATGTAGATAAAGCTCCTGTATATATCTCTTTAGGATATATTTTGTTTTTAAATTTAGGAGTACTCGTTTTATCGTATGCTATGTTATTAGTACCATCTTATTTTATCACTAAAATAAGTCCTATTAGGGCAATAAAGTTCGAATAATTAGTAACTTTACAATTCCATCTACTAAAATTGCAGTTTATGAAGGAGAATTTTTTGCACTATTTGTGGCAATATCAGTTATTTACCAAAAAACAGCTTTTAACAACTTTGGGTGATCCTATAGAAATCCAAAAAGTAGGGCAATCTAATTCAAATTCTGGACCTGATTTTACTGAAGCTATCCTTTATATTGGGACTCAACTATGGGCTGGGTCTGTTGAAATTCATCTTAAATCATCTGATTGGTATGTGCATCACCATGAAAATGATAAGGCCTATGATAATGTGATTTTACATGTAGTTTGGGAAGATGACATGCCCGTTTATAGATCCAACAACACGGCAATAAGTACTTTAGAACTTAAAGGATTAGTGCCCAAGCATATTTGGCTCAATTACCAACATTTATTTCAAAAAGATAACCGATGGATTGCTTGTGAAAAAATGATTGATCAAGTCGATTCTTTTACTTGGAATAACTGGCTAGAGCGATTGTATATTGAGCGATTGAGCAAAAAAACAATAGATGTGGATCAATTATTAGTACAATCGGTTAATGACTGGGAAGCTGTGCTATTTCAACTAGTATTTAGGAATTTTGGTTTAAAAGTTAATGGAGAATCCTTTCGTGATATAGCAGCTAGTCTAGACTTCTCGATGGTTAGAAAAGAACGAGTAGATGTACTGAGATTAGAAGCTTTATTTATGGGGCAAGCAGGTCTTTTAAATGATCAAGTTGATGATCCGTTTTATCAAGAATTGCAAAAAATCTATTCTTATCAGCAGCATAAATATCAATTAACACCTGTTTTAAATAAGGCTCGGTTTTTTAGATTACGACCGTCTAATTTTCCTACCATTCGATTAGCGCAATTGGCATACTTATTTTCAAAACAAAAGAATTTATTTCAACAATTGATTGAATTGTCTGACGTGAAGGCGATATACAAATTATTGCAGTTTGAAACGAGTGCTTATTGGGAAACACATTATGTTTTTGGAAAGGAAAGTAGGAAATCTAAAAAGAAAAGTACAGTGTCTTTTCTAGATTTATTGTTGATAAACACTAGTATACCAATCAGGTTTGCTTATCAAAAATATACAGGAAAACCAGATGTAGAGGTTTTATTTAAGTTGATTCGACAAATTAAGTCTGAGAATAATACGATCGTCAATAAGTTTGCAGATTTAGGAATAAAAGTTCAATCTGCTATGGATTCACAAGCATTGTTAAGACTAAAAAACACGTACTGTGAAAAGCAATCCTGTCTAAATTGTGCCGTTGGTTTAGAAATTTTAAATAGGACTATTTAGTGTCAACTTTGTGTTAAAAAACGAGGCTGTCTGAAAAGCGGTCTTTTTTTGTGAATAATCGTTATAAGCCTTATCAAAATTTAGAAAAAGTTATATTTTGACGGATACTAATAATTTATAAAAAAGAAAATCGTCTAAAAATTATTTTTTAGACGACCTCTTATATACATATTTTGTTTTTTATTTTCTTTGTTCTTGTCTTCGCCCTTGCCCGTTACCTTGACCTCGACCTTCTTTTTCATGTGATTCTTCATGATCGTCAAACCAATCAGGTTTTGGTATGTCGTTGTCATAGATATACGCTGCTATTCGTTTGATATCTTCTTCTTCATAAGCCAAATAAGGCATTACTTCAAACTGGTCTTTAGTACCTTGCATGAGTATATTTTCTTCTATTGGATTATTTACCCAATAAGCAACATTTTTAATAAAATCCTCTTTGTTTATAGAAGCTCTTAAATAGCGTCTTTTTACGGCAAAAAATGGTGGTGCTAACATTGTTGAATCTACTTTTCCAACGTGGTTGTGACAGAGCAAACATTTTTGTTCAAAGAGCTTTTTTCCGATTGTGTCAACTACTACTTGGGCAGTTAATTCAGAGTCAATTGCTTTTTTATCCTTTTTTTTGTTAGCATCACAACTTGCCGTGAGTGTTAATACGAGACTCACTAAAAAAATCCATTTTACTGTTGTTTTCATCCGTTTATATTTAATTTAATTAATAGGGTGTATAAAGCTTGTTCTATTTCATTTTTTTCAATAAGTTCTTTTGCTAATTTATGAATTTTAATTCGATTTTTAGCCTTCAAATCAGGATGATTTATTAAAAAGTTGTTCACTTCTTCTTCTGATGGTAATTTTTCTACATTCGCTAAACGAGCTAAATTGTTTCCCGTTAAGATTGAACTATTCTTGATGTGTTCAGGTAATTGGTCGATTCCGATTCCTGTTGAATGGATTGGTTTAGGGATTTCAAATAACGCCTCAGATAGTGTTCGTCCATACCAATTTCCTCCATAACGTGAAACCAAATCTATCTTTAGTGTATCAATTTTACCATCAACATCTAGGATAGAATCTTCAATGTGGATCTGTAGTATTTCACAAATTACTAAATTTCCAGCTCCACCTTGATCTCCTAGAGGTTTGATCTCAAGAACGTTACACTCAAAAGCTACTGGAGCTTCTAAAACACGTGGAGGTTTTACTGAATCACTTGTTATTTGTGTAAATCCTGATTTTGTAAACTCGTTAATACCTTTATCATATTCAGTACTACTTAACGACATTTGTTCAACCATGTCGTAGCTTACTAAATGAATGACACACTCAGGATGTTCTAATACGTTTTCTAAAGTATGTTTGGTGGTATTATCTCTAACTCTGCGAGCAGGAGAAAATATAGCAATAGGAGGATTTGCACTAAACACATTAAAAAAACTAAACGGACTCAAATTTACATTCCCTTCTTTGTCAATAGTACTGACCAAAGCTATGGGTCTTGGTGCAACAGCACTTAATAAATATTGATGTATTTGAGCAGTGGTAGCTGTTTTAGTGTTTATTTTCAATTTATACTATTTATTAATGGCTAATTAGATGCTTTATTATTTTACACATTTATAAAATATAATCTCTTTAAAGAGTTCCTCTACGTTCTTGTTCAGCTTCAATAGATTCAAATAAAGCTTTAAAGTTACCTTTTCCAAAAGAGTTAGCACCTTTACGCTGAATAATCTCAAAGAATAGAGTAGGACGATCTGTCAGTGGTTTGGTAAATATTTGTAGTAGATAACCATCCTCATCTCGGTCAACCATGATGCCGTGTTTTTTAAGTAATTGCATGTCCTCAGCTATTTCACCAACTCTATCTCCAACAGTATCATAGTAACTTCCAGGTACATAAAGGAATTCAACTCCACGTTTTTTCATTTCACTAACTGTAAAGACAATATCATTGGTTGCAACAGCTATGTGTTGACATCCAGCACCATTATAGAAATCGATATATTCTTCAATCTGAGATTTCTTTTTTCCTTCTGCAGGTTCGTTGATAGGAAATTTAATTCGTCCGTTTCCATTCGTCATAACCTTACTCATCAAAGCGGTGTATTCAGTTGAAATATCTTTATCATCAAAGGTGATCAAATTTGCAAAACCCATTACTTCGGTATAAAACTTTGACCAAACATTCATTTGACCCCAATCTACATTTCCAACCATATGATCTATATATCGCAATCCACAATCGGTAGGGTCGTAATGAGAATTCCATTTTTCAAATCCAGGTAAAAATGTTCCCTTATAATTTTTACGTTCTACAAAAATATGTACTGTATCTCCATATGTATGAATCCCACTACGAATTACTTGACCATCTTTATCTTTTTCAGTCGTTGGCTCCATATAGGATTTTGCACCTCGTTTTGTGGTTTCTTCCCATGCTTTGGTAGCATCTTCGACCCACAATGCTATGACTTTAACACCATCTCCATGTTTCACAATATGTTGGTAGATGCCATTCTCGTCTGTATTTGGCATTGGTGTCGTGAACATGAGTTTTATTTTATCTTGTGCCACTACATAAGATGTACGGTCTTTTACGCCAGTTTCTAATCCAGCGTAAGCTAAAGATTGAAAACCTAAGGCCGTTTTGTAAAAATGGGCTGCTTGTTTCGCATTGCCTACGTAAAATTCGATATAATCGGTTCCAAGTAAAGGTAAAAAATCATCAGCTTCTGGGAATATTTTCTCTAATCCGTAGCTAAAGTCTTTGATGTTGGTTAAATCACTCATGTTGTTTGTTAGGTTAAAATTTTAGGTACTAGTTAAATTGTGTTTTTATAATTAATCAGTCAGCCAACTTTTATAATAATCGTCGACTTCTAATTTTAAAGCTTCCTCGGTTATGGAAATGGGCTTAAATGGATCAATCATCACGGCAAGCTCTTCTGTATTCGTTTTACCAACACTTCGTTCAATAGCTCCTGGATGTGGCCCATGTGGAATACCACCAGGATGAAGGGTAAGTTGTCCTTTTTCAATGTTATTTCTACTCATAAAATCACCATCCACATAATATAATATTTCCTCAGAATCAATATTACTATGATGATAAGGTGCTGGAATAGACTCCGGATGATAATCATACATTCTTGGGACAAACGAACATACAACAAAACCTGCTGCTTCCCATTGTTGGTGTATCGGTGGTGGAAGATGTATTCGACCTGTTATGGGCTCAAAATCATGAATAGAAAATGCATACGGGTAGTTAAATCCATCCCAACCTACTACATCAAACGGATGGTTTTCGTGCGTATATTCCCATAAAACTCCTTGTTTTTTTGACAAAACTTTAAATGTACCTTTTTCGTCGTGTGTTTTTAAATCTTTGGGTAATCTAAAATCTCTTTCACAAAATGGAGCATGTTCTAAAAATTGTCCATAATTATTTCGATACCGTGCAGGAGATGTCAATTCACTATATGACTCAATATAAAGAAGTCTATTTTCTTGTGTGTCAAAATCTATTTGATAGGTGGTGCCTTTCGGAATTATAAGATAATCACCATATTTAAAATCTAAATTACCATACATGGTTCTTAGTTTACCTGAACCTATGTGGATAAATAACATTTCATCAGCATCACTGTTTCTGTAGAAATAATCTTTTGAGAATGATTTTGGAGCTGCTAAACCTATATGCAAATCATTATTAACGAAAAGCGTTTTTCTACTTTCTAAGTAATCAGTTTCAGGTTTTATAGAAAAGCCTTTAAAACTTAAAGCTTTCATATTCTTTTGAATAGCAATCTTAGGAGTTACATCTTTTATTCTTTTAATCTCAGAAACGACAGTCGGCGGATATAAATGATAGATAAGCGATGATTTTCCTACAAAACCAGAGGTTCCGAAAAGTTCCTCTTGGTATAATTTTCCGTTCGGTTTTTTAAAAGTGGTATGTCTTTTATGAGGAATGCGTCCTAAAGAATGGTATCGAAACATGAATTTGTGTTTTAGTTAGTTTTGTATTATTTCTCCGTCGACCATTTCAATCTTTCTATCTGCCATATTGGCAAGCTCTTGATTATGTGTAACAATAACAAAGGTTTGTCCAAACTTATCTCTCAATTTAAAAAATAATTTGTGTAGGTGTTCTGCTGAATCTGTATCTAAATTTCCACTGGGTTCATCAGCAAAAATGACTTGTGGGTTATTGATCAGTGATCTCGCTACGGCAACTCGTTGTTGCTCACCACCAGACATTTCGTTAGGTTTATGGTGAATTCTGTCTTGCAAACCGAGAAATTCAAGAAGTTCTTTTGCTCTACTTTCGGTCTCTTTTTTGTTTTTTTGTGCGATATATGCAGGAATACACACGTTTTCAAGTGCCGTAAATTCAGGCAATAGTTGATGAAATTGAAAAATAAACCCAATATGTTGGTTACGAAATTTTGCTAATTCTTTTGATTTAAGCTTTAGAATATCGCTTTGATTGATTGATAGGCTTGTAGCACTATCTAATGAAGGCTTATCTAAAGTCCCTAATATTTGTAGGAGCGTAGTTTTACCAGCACCTGATGGTCCTACTATTGCAACAATTTCTCCTTTTTGAATACGCAGAGACACTCCTTTAAGTACTTCTAGCGTGCCATAAAATTTATGTATTTTAAGTGCTTCTATCATCATTTGGATGCGAATATAATTAAATTGCAAACTATATTTTAATAAAACGGTACATTTATTGCCATAATCGCTGTAAAATATAAAAATGCAAAATAAATATACTTTATTAATTCTTGGTGTTCTGTTTGACGCAATAGGAATGCTCTCATTCGTGATTCCAGGTATAGGTGAGTTTAGTGATGTGATTTGGGCGCCATTAGCTTCATTTTTAATCTATAAAATGTATAAAGGTACAGAAGGTAAAATAGGAGGTTTGGTAACTTTCGTAGATGAAATTATGCCTGGCTTAGATGTAATTCCTACTTTTACACTTATGTGGGTTTATAGATTTCTTATTAAAAAAGACAAGTAACTTTGATGAATGTTAAGCATGTAATATATTGGATTTTTTTCTATTCTTTTACAGTAGTTCATATAGCTACTGCACAAGAAATACCAAAAGAAAGTACCGCTATAGATTCTTTCTACATATATGGTGATTATATAATTTTTGAAGGAGATACATTACTTATTGAGTTGGATGAGGTTCGTTTACTTAAGAAATTAAAGTTTAACAATAAGAATGATCGGCACTATTATTACTGGTTCAGAAAAAAAGTACATAATGCCTACCCTTATGCTAAACTTGCGCAAGATAGAATCACAGTTATTAATCAACGATTAGATAAAATAAAATCAAAAAGTAAAAGAAAACAATATACCAAAAGGCTTCAAACGTATTTTGAAAACGAGTTTACCGAACAACTTAAAAAGCTAACCCGAACTGAGGGACGAATCTTAATTAAGTTAATACATCGCCAAACTGGCGAGACAACATTTGAAATGGTGAAAAATCTTCGTAGCGGATGGAAAGCATTTTGGTATGAAGGTACTGCAAAACTATTTAAATTATCATTAAAGCAAGAGTATCAACCAAGTAAAGTGAATGAAGATTATCTCATTGAGGATATTTTACAAAGAGCTTTTAATGATATGACCCTTGAAAGACAAGATACAAAATTAGATTTTGATTTTGAAGAACTTTCCAAGAATAGGAATGAATTTATAGAAATCATTCGTTAGAGAATATTTTTTAAATTAATTCTCCAGATTCCTTAATTAACATTTTGACATATTTACAGGCGTTTTGTTGATAACTTTTTATTTTTTTAGACGTTATTTTATGATTTGTTTACTATTTTTGTCATCCTCTTAAAGCAAAATATTTTTGATAAATGACAAGAATAATCTAATTGAATTTTTTTTCTAAAAACCCTTGTCCATTAACAAATAGTTTTTACTTTTGCCACCGCTTTAGGGGGGATATGATGATTGATTTTATTTAGGAAAAATTTATTTCTAAAAAATAAGCAGAAAAAGCATTGCGAGTTTAAAAAATAGTTTTACATTTGCACCCGCTTTGAAAGAGAGTAAAGAATACGTTCATTGAGAAACATTGTTTAAGTACAGGGATTATCATTTTTAAGTTGATGATATTAGAATGTACTTATAAGATACAATTGACAGCATAAACTTGAGTAAGGAAAACAAGGAAATTTAATAATTTCCGTCAATTTTTTTAGAGATATTTTAAGGACTTTACATTGTACGTTTATCATTTGATAGACAATTAAGACACTACAATGAAGAGTTTGATCCTGGCTCAGGATGAACGCTAGCGACAGGCTTAACACATGCAAGTCGAGGGGTAACATTGGTGCTTGCACCAGATGACGACCGGCGCACGGGTGCGTAACGCGTGTACAATCTACCTATTACAGAGGGATAGCCCAGAGAAATTTGGATTAATACCTCATAGTATTATTGAGTGGCATCATTTAATAATTAAAACTCCGGTGGTAATAGATGAGTACGCGTCTTATTAGTTAGTTGGTGAGGTAACTGCTCACCAAGACATCGATAAGTAGGGGTCCTGAGAGGGAGATCCCCCACACTGGTACTGAGACACGGACCAGACTCCTACGGGAGGCAGCAGTGAGGAATATTGGGCAATGGAGGCAACTCTGACCCAGCCATGTCGCGTGCAGGAAGACGGCCCTATGGGTTGTAAACTGCTTTTATACAGGAAGAAACCCACCGACGAGTTGGTGGCTGACGGTACTGTAAGAATAAAGACCGGCTAACTCCGTGCCAGCAGCCGCGGTAATACGGAGGGTCTAAGCGTTATCCGGAATCATTGGGTTTAAAGGGTCCGTAGGCGGGCTAATAAGTCAGAAGTGAAATCCCACGGCTCAACCGTGGAACTGCTTTTGATACTGTTAGTCTTGAGTCATAATGAGGTAGATGGAATGTGTAGTGTAGCGGTGAAATGCTTAGATATTACACAGAACACCGATTGCGAAGGCAGTCTACTAATTATGTACTGACGCTGAGGGACGAAAGCGTGGGGAGCGAACAGGATTAGATACCCTGGTAGTCCACGCCGTAAACGATGGATACTAGCTGTTGGGACGTAAGTTTCAGTGGCCAAGCAAAAGTGATAAGTATCCCACCTGGGGAGTACGTTCGCAAGAATGAAACTCAAAGGAATTGACGGGGGCCCGCACAAGCGGTGGAGCATGTGGTTTAATTCGATGATACGCGAGGAACCTTACCAGGGCTTAAATGTAGAGTGCATTAGTCAGAGATGATTATTTCTTCGGACTCTCTACAAGGTGCTGCATGGTTGTCGTCAGCTCGTGCCGTGAGGTGTCAGGTTAAGTCCTATAACGAGCGCAACCCCTATCGTTAGTTGCCAGCAAGTAAAGTTGGGGACTCTAGCGAGACTGCCGGTGCAAACCGTGAGGAAGGTGGGGATGACGTCAAATCATCACGGCCCTTACGTCCTGGGCTACACACGTGCTACAATGGTAGGTACAGCGAGCAGCCACCCCGCGAGGGGGAGCGAATCTATAAAGCCTATCACAGTTCGGATCGGAGTCTGCAACTCGACTCCGTGAAGCTGGAATCGCTAGTAATCGCAGATCAGCCATGCTGCGGTGAATACGTTCCCGGGCCTTGTACACACCGCCCGTCAAGCCATGGAAGTTGGGAGTGCCTGAAGTCGGTTACCGCAAGGAGCCGCCTAGGGTAAAACCAGTAACTAGGGCTAAGTCGTAACAAGGTAGCCGTACCGGAAGGTGCGGCTGGAACACCTCCTTTCTAGAGAAAGAGGTGTAAAGACTTTGAAATTCGATAAAAAGGATTGACCTTCTTACTCAAGCTATGTTGTTAATAATATAAAAAGTATAAAGAAAGACTTCGAGTCTCGTAGCTCAGCTGGTTAGAGCGCTACACTGATAATGTAGAGGTCGGCAGTTCGAGTCTGCCCGGGACTACTTTTTTTTTATATTTTACAGGAAATTCTGGAAGCAGAGTATATAATTCAACATTCTGGATTCAGCATTCTGAATTCAAGCCAAGGGGGGATTAGCTCAGCTGGCTAGAGCGCCTGCTTTGCAAGCAGGAGGTCACCGGTTCGACTCCGGTATTCTCCACAAAGAGAGTTAAAAGTTGAAGGTATAAAGTTACAAGTAGTAATACTTTAGAAACTTTACACTTTAGAAACTTTACACTTTTTAAAACAAGTTCATTGACATATTGAGAAATAATGATATCGTAAAAAATATACGAGAGATAGAAAACTTATGGTATTTACTTTCGAGTAAATATTGTAGGATTAAATATTAAAGTAAGAAGTAATATACTTCTACTACAATTAAAATAAGAGTTGAAGGATAGAGTTAAAAGTTAAAAGTTAAAGGTTAAAAGTTTTAGGACTTTATATACTTTCTACTTTATATACTTTCTACTTTACACTTCTATATCTTACTTATGATTTATAAGATTGCAAAATGGCGATAAGCTAATTAAGGGCGTATGGGGAATGCCTAGGCTCTCAGAGGCGAAGAAGGACGTGACAAGCTGCGAAAAGCTACGGGGATCGGCACATACGATTTGATCCGTAGATATCCGAATGGGGCAACCCACCATGCTGAAGGCATGGTATCCTATTTATAGGAGGCAAACCCGGGGAACTGAAACATCTAAGTACCTGGAGGAAGAGAAAACAAAAGTGATTCCGCTAGTAGTGGCGAGCGAACGCGGAATAGCCCAAACCTACTTTGTTACGGCAAATTAGGGGTTGTAGGACCACGATATTCGATGCTAATAGAACTAGAATCAACTGGAAAGTTGAACCAAAGAGGGTGATAGTCCCGTATAGGTAATAGAAGTTATTGATAGTGGTATCCTGAGTAGCGCGGGACACGAGTAATCCTGTGTGAATCTGGCGGGACCATCCGCTAAGGCTAAATACTACTGAGAGACCGATAGTGAACTAGTACCGTGAGGGAAAGGTGAAAAGAACCCTAAGAAAGGGAGTGAAATAGATCCTGAAACCGTACGCCTACAAGCGGTCGGAGTCCTGAGCTTGTCGAAGGATGACGGCGTGCCTTTTGCATAATGAGCCTACGAGTTACTGTTTCTAGCAAGGTTAAGTGATTCAGTCACGGAGCCGTAGCGAAAGCGAGTCTGAATAGGGCGACATAGTTAGAGGTAGTAGACGCGAAACCGAGTGATCTACCCATGGGCAGGTTGAAGCTGTGGTAACACATAGTGGAGGACCGAACCAGTTGACGTTGAAAAGTCTTTGGATGACCTGTGGGTAGGGGTGAAAGGCCA
>Ga0209633_10004756_pt1 | contig 12124 bp, 10 predicted proteins | sample Cruoilmetagenom1_FD_187290 | JGI IMG/M metagenome (GOLD analysis project Ga0209633, IMG submission 187290) | Oil polluted marine microbial communities from Coal Oil Point, Santa Barbara, California, USA - Sample 1 (SPAdes) (version 2) | ecosystem: Environmental > Aquatic > Marine > Oil seeps ... | reverse complement strand
CGATCTGAAATTTCTGCGATCGGCTCAAAAAAACCGGCTTTTATGATCCAGGCCAGGACCAGAGCGAACAGATACCGCCACCATCCCATCGATTCGGGCAACGCTTCATCCACCCAGCCCACCGGCTCGAGCATGAGAAAGAAGACTGCGATCAATGCCGCATACATCAACGCATACAGAATCAATGCATTTTTCAATAGGACTTTGAAATGCTGCGCATACAGCACCAGCGCTGTCTGACCGGACCGCCAGATATTCTGCTCCTCTTCCCGCAGCTGAAAGGCGAGAATCACCGCATCGGTATAGGCCACAGGACGTGCAACCAGAGCGTTGAGGAGCCTGGCGGTCGGCAAATGCGCTATTGACGGCATCCAGCCGCTCACCTGCGGTGTTGCGTGAAGCAGGTCCGCCAACACGGACTTGATCTGTCGATCGAGCCCCGCCAAAAGCGAAACATCCTGGAAACGTCGTCGTACCAAGCTCGTGGCAGCCGCGATCTGTTTCGCCCCCCTCGGCATAAGCCGCCCTTCCATTTGCTCGACCGCCGCAGCGATTTGCGGGCATCTTACCGAAAACAGCAGGCGGCCCCGCGCCCAATAGATGATGACACCGCACGCAATGAAACCGACCAGTCCGCCAACCTGTCCAAATCCCGAAAGGCTGCTGCTCAACGAACCGACGGCAAACCCCATTCCCGCGCCCGCCAATGTTGCAAACACAAAGGCGAGCGCAATGCCGAGACAGATTGAAAAACGATACAGCGCGACCGCCATCGTCTTCTCGATGGCCTGTGTAGCCGTTAACAGTTGAACTTCCCACATAATTGACTCCTCATTCGAACTCGATCACACACGTTCCGAGTACTCCGCGGCCGGACAGTGACTAAATGCTATCACATTTCGCAGGGTTCGAGCGTCGAATAGCTGCAACGCCTGTATCGCATAAAAAGCCGAACGGCGGTCGACACGGATTCGACAATCAGGTCACAACTTTTTTCTGATTAACGCGTTACCTACGATCATGTCATAATGTAATCGTTCAGGTCCAATACCCATGAACGAATTCGAGCGCCGTGCGCACCATTGCGCGTAACACAATGGCGCAATAGGTATGTTGATTTAAGGCGACGCATCGTTCATTCATGGGTATTGCGTTTAGACTCCCAAGCCGCATATTAGGAGTGGTGGAGAGGCAGCGGAAACCCATCGGATGCGTAAAATCCGCAGAGAGGTTTTTGCGGCTCCATGATCATGTCTTTCCCTGCCCACGATTTTGCACTCAACCAGCCATGAATTTCACCATCATCCCAGTCACACCGTTTCAACAAAACTGTACGCTGTTGTGGTGCGAGCAGACCCGGCGGGCCGCCGTTGTCGATCCGGGCGGCGAAGTGGACCGAATTCTGGCCGCTGCGGCACAGGTGCCGGTCGAACTGGAAAAGATTCTGCTCACCCATGCCCACCTCGACCACGCCGGCGGCGCCGCCGAGTTGGCTTCGCAGTTCGACCTCCCGATCGAAGGGCCGCACCGGGACGATCAATTCTGGATCGATGCGCTGCCCGAACAGAGCCGAATGTTCGGCATGCCGCCCGTAGATGGTTTCGTGCCAACCCGCTGGCTGGAACAGGGCGACCGCGTGACCTTCGGAAACATAACGCTCGATGTTCTGCACTGCCCGGGCCATACGCCCGGCCATATCGTCTTCTTCCACCCGCCGGAGCGGCTGGCCATCGTCGGGGATGTACTGTTCAGGGGTTCGATCGGCCGCACCGACTTTCCCCGCGGAGATCATGCGACCTTGATTCGATCGATACGCGAGAAGCTGTGGCCGCTGGGGGATGATGTCCGTTTCATTCCCGGCCACGGACCGATGTCCACGTTCGGTGAGGAGCGCCGCACCAACCCCTTCGTCTCAGACCAGGCCGTGGCGACCGGATGACACCATGGAGTTGGCAATCGGCTATTCATAAGTCCACTATTCAACAGTCAGAAGAGTAGAGGCGCGCTGGCCACGGCATCGATCGAACCCATACTACCTCCTGACTTCTGACCCCGACTCCCGACTTCAATCGCCCCCCGACAACATGAATGCATCCACTCAACCACGATACATCGATACACCCGACAAGCTGAAGGCGTTGTCCGATCAACTGGCGGGCTCACAATGGCTCGTGCTGGACACCGAATTCCTGCGCGAACGAACCTATTATCCGAAATTCTGCCTGCTGCAAATCGCCACCGCCAATCTTGTCGCCTGCATCGACCCGCTGGTATTGGAGAACCTGGACTCGCTGTTCGAGATCCTTTACGACAGATCGATCATGAAAGTCTTCCATTCGGGACGGCAGGATCTTGAAATCTTCTATAACCTGCGCGGTGAATTGCCCGGCCCCGTGTTCGACACTCAGATCGCCGCACCGCTGCTCGGTTTTTCCGAGCAGGTCGGTTATGCGACGCTGGTCTCCGAAATGCTCGGCGTCACCCTCAACAAAGCCCATACGCGCACCGACTGGACGCGCCGCCCATTGTCCGAGGATCAGCTGCACTATGCAGCCGATGATGTCATTTATCTCAGCCAGGCTTATCAGGCAATGCACGAGCAGCTGGTCGCCCTGGAACGACTGGATTGGCTGCAGGAGGAGTTTGACGCTCTCACGGATCCGGCCCTGTATCAGAACCGTCCCGAAGATGCGTGGCGGCGCATACGGGCGGCCCATTCCCTGTCAGGTGGTAGACTCTCTGTTCTGCAGGCGCTGGCGCAGTGGCGCGAGGAGACCGCGAAGCGGGAAGACCGTCCACGCAATTGGCTGATGAAAGACGACACCATGATCGATCTCGCCCGGTTGCAGCCAAAAGATCCGGAAACATTGAAAACCACCCGCGGCGTCCCGGAGCGCACGATGCGCCGGTACCAAAAAGAGCTCTGCGCACTGATTGCCGAAGCCGCACGGCGGCCGCCCGCCAAGAACGAAAAGAGCGCCAAACCGACACGCAAGACGCCAGAGCAGGAAGCGCTGATGGATGCCTTGAACGCTGTCGTTCGCCTGCGTGCCGCACAGCATTCCCTCAACCCTTCGCTGCTAGTCTCGAAAAAGGACCTGGAACAACTGGTGACGGGAAACGATCAAAACAGAATGCGGCACGGCTGGCGCTACCATATCGTCGGCAAAGAACTGCTGGCGATGCTGCGCGGCCAACGCACGTTGTCTGTCGTCGATGGCCGGCTGCATATCGGGCTGACCGGGACCGGCCCCGAGCCCATCACGGACATGGAGCCGGGGCTTGACAACCGGCAACCGTGAACGGTTACGAAAACCGAATGAAACATCGCACGCCTGGCCTGATAGAACACGAAATGCGATGACAAACTCCAAGACCGACACCCGGCTTCTAAACGTCCTTCAAAATCCGGCTGTTTTCGACCATCCGGTCCAATCGATAAAGGTCATCGAGACCCATATCTCCTGGGTTTTGCTGACCGGAGAGTATGTTTATAAAATCAAAAAACCGGTCGATATGGGGTTTCTGGACTTTTCCTCCCTGGAAAAACGACGTTTCTTTTGCCATGAAGAGCTTCGCCTCAACCGCCGCCTGGCTCCGCAGCTCTATCTCGAGGTCGTCGCCATCACCGGCAGCCCCGAACACCCCAGGATGAGAGGCGAAGGCCGGCCGATCGAATATGCCGTCAAGATGAAACAGTTCCGGGACGAGGCGCTGCTGGCACACCTGGCCGAACAGGACCGGCTGACGCCGGAACAGATCGACCGGCTGGCGGAAACGATCGCTTCATTCCATTCCCGCATCGACGCCGCGACGGCTAACGACAGCCACGGGCTGCCGGACGAGGGCCAGGCGACCGTCGAAAACAACTTCCGGAAAGTTTTAGCCATTTTTCAAGACCTGACCCCGGCCATGGCCCCGATCAGACTACAAGGGCGTATCGAGGCGATGAGCGATTGGTGCCGCAGCGAATTCGATCGTTGCCGGAAGACGATGCAGCAGCGCAAAACGGATGGATTCATCCGCGAATGCCACGGCGACCTGCACCTCGACAACATCGTGCTGCTCGACGGCCGACCCACGCCGTTCGACTGCATCGAATTCAATGAAGCTTTCCGCTGGATCGACGTCATCAGCGAGGTCGCGTTCGTGGTGATGGATCTGGAGGCCAAACGACGCCGTTCGCTGGCCTGGCGGCTGCTGAACCGCTACCTGGAAATCACCGGCGACTATGCAGGGCTGCGATTGCTGCGCTACTTTCTCGTGTATCGGGCGATGGTACGGGCCACCGTCACCATGCTCAAACTGGCACAGATGGCCCCGTCACAACGGAACGAATCGCCGCTCACCGACCAGTTCCGACAGTATGTCAGCTTGGCGCATGCTTACACGCTGGCAGCCCGATCCGACCGACCGCTGCTGATCATCACCCACGGTTTTTCCGGCAGCGGCAAATCGCTGCTGGCCGGCCGACTGGCCGAACGGCTCGGCGCCGTCAGACTCCGTTCCGACATCGAGCGAAAACGGCTTGCCGGCTATGGACCGCAGGCACGGACCGGCTCCGGCATCCACAGCGGCATTTACCGGCGCGAGATGGGCGAAATCACATACCGCCATCTGCGTGACACAGCCGCGCAACTGCTGGACGAGCGGCTGCCGGTGATCATCGATGCCGCTTTTCTGAAGAGGCGGGACCGGGCCGCCTGCCAACGGCTAGCTCGGCACCACGGCGCCGCATTCGCCATTCTCAATGTCCGAGCACCTGTCGCCACGCTGCGCGAGCGGATCGTGAAGCGGCAGCAAGAGCAGAGCGACCCGTCGGAAGCGGGCCTCGCCGTACTCGACCACCAGATCGACAACCACGATCCGTTGGAGGAACCGGAACAGACCGATGTCATCTCCATCGACACCGATCGGAACAGAGCGGTCGATACCGTTGTCGAAGATATTGCACAACAACTCCATGCCATGCACGACGAGCGCTCGCCATGAAATCCAAGATCCTGCTCCAAGCAACGATGCCCCTTCTTTTGGCCATTCTTTTCGCGTTTGTCGCCGCCGCCCAGGAAGCCGATCAATATCGGCAGGCCCGCGAGCAGTTGGTCCGCGCCATCGAAGCCGACGTGCGCGCCACCAGTCTCTATCTGGACAAGGAGCAGTTGAATCCGCGGGTACTGGATGCGATGCGCAAAGTACCGAGGCATGAATTCGTTCCGCAGGAGCAGTTATCCGCCGCCTACGAAAACCGGCCGCTGCCGATTGGCTACGGACAAACCATCTCGCAGCCCTATATCGTCGCCATCATGACCGATCTGCTGAAGCTCGACGCCGATGACCGCGTGCTGGAGGTCGGGACCGGCTCCGCTTATCAGGCGGCGATCCTTGCCGAATTGGTCGATCGCGTCTACAGCGTCGAAATCATCGAACCGCTGGGTGTTCAGGCCGGTAAGCGGCTGCAGCGGCTGGAGTATGCCAATGTGCAGACCCGGGTCGGCGACGGTTATTACGGCTGGGAAGAGCAGGCCCCGTTCGATGCGATTATCGTGACCGCCGCATCCAGCCATATTCCGCCGCCGCTGCTGAAGCAGCTCAAGCCCGGCGGACGCATGATCATTCCGGTCGGCAGCCGATTCCTGGCCCAGCAACTGGTGCTGATCACCAAAGACCAGGATGAACGGTCGATCACCCAACAGATCATGCCGGTCCGGTTCGTGCCTTTGACCGGAACCCACTGAACCGTCGACAGCCCCAAAACAACCAGCGTGACAGATCACTCCGACAGGACGCTGCGGTATTCGATTGCGCTGGTGTCGGGCGCCGCATTGGCTTATGAAATCCTGCTGATGCGTCTGTTTTCGATCATTCAGTGGCACCATTTCGCCTATATGATCATCAGCCTGACCCTGCTCGGCTATGGCGCCAGCGGGACCTTTCTGGCGCTGGGATGGGGAAAACGCTGGATGCGCTTCCGCTTCGCCTACCCTCTCCACCTGACCCTGTTCGGCCTCTCCGCCATCCTCTGCTACGGGATTGCTCAACGCATCCCGTTCAACCCGCAGGAACTGCTGTGGAACCCGGGGCAATGGCTGAATCTGCTGCTTGTCTATCTGCTTTTGGTGCTGCCGTTCTTTTTTGCGGCCAACGGCATCGGACTGGCGCTCGCTCACTACACCAAACAGATCGGACGAATTTATGCGGCCGATCTGATGGGCGCCGGGCTCGGCAGCATCGGCGTCGTGCTTCTGCTGTTCGGCGTGTTCCCCGATACCGCGCTGCGAATCATCGCCCTGCTCGGCATCGGCGCAGCAGCACTGGGCTGTTTGGCACTGCGCCTGAAACCGCGCAGGTGGCTCGCTCCATTGATCGTGGCGGCGGGCCTGCCGCTGCTGCTCCCCCACAGCTGGACCGATCCGGCGATCTCCCCTTATAAGGGGCTGAGTCAGACTCTGCGCGTCCCCGGCGCCCGCATCATCGAACAACACTCCAGCCCGCTGGGACTGGTCAGCATCGTAGCAAGCCCCGTGACGCCTTTGAGGCATGCGCCCGGCCTGAGCCTGAATGCCGTGTCGGAGCCGCCGGCGCAGCTCGGCCTCTTCACCGACGCGGACGGCATGACCGTGATCACTCGCTGGCAAGGCGATCGCTCCGAACTCGCCTATCTCGACATGATGACGTCGGCCCTGCCCTATCATCTGCATCCCGCCGGGGATGTGCTGATCCTTGGCGCCGGTCCCGGGGCCGAGGTGCTGCAGGCACGCTATCATCAAGCCCGAAGCATCGACGCGGTGGAGCTCAATCCACAGATCGTTCGGCTGATTCAACGCAGCTATGCCGAATTTGCAGGCAACATTTATCATGACGAGCGCACCTGGGTGCATGTCAAGGACGCTCGCGGCTTCCTGGCGGGCAGCGCCCGGCGCTATGACCTCATTCAGATGGCATTGCTCGATTCGTTCGGCGCCTCCTCGGCCGGGTTATACGCCTTGAGCGAAAACTATCTTTATACGGTGGAAGCGCTGCAAACCTATCTTCGACACCTGAACCCCGACGGCTATCTGGCGATGACCCGTTGGATCGGAATGCCGCCGAGGGACAACCTGAAACTGTTCGCCACAGCGGTGGCTGCGCTGAAGCGTTCGGGTCTCGATCACCCGGAACGGCAGCTGGCGTTGATCCGCGGTTGGCAGACCGGCACGCTGATCGTCAAGAACGGGAGCTTTACCAATAAAGAGATCGCGGCGCTGAAAAAATTCAGCCGCGAACGCAGCTTCGACACCGCCTATTATCCAGGCATCGAGGAAACCGAGGTCAATCGCTTCAACAGGATGCAGCGGCCCTATTTCTACCGGGCCGCCCAAGCGTTGTTGGCCGGCAACCGGGCCGCCGATTTTCTGCAACAGTACAAATTCAACCTGCAACCGGCCACGGACGACCGTCCCTATTTTTCTCACTTTTTCAAATGGGAGGCCCTAGCGGAAATTCTGGCATTGCGCGGCCAGGGCGGCACGTCTCTGCTGGAAAGCGGTTACCTGGTGCTGATCGCAACGCTGGCGCAGGCGATACTTGCCAGCATCATTCTGATCCTTCTGCCATTGTGGTTTATCCGCAGCCGAGCGGGGGAATCCCGACAAGCTGTCAGTCGGTGGCGCGTCTTCGTCTATTTTATGGCGCTCGGGCTGGCCTTTCTCTTTATCGAAATCGCTTTTATCCAGAAATTCATCCTGTTTCTGCATCATCCGCTGTACGCCCTCACCATCGTGCTGAGCGCCCTGCTGATTTTTTCAGGCCTCGGCAGCGCCTATTCGCAGCGTCTGCAAACCATCCTCGGCAATCATCGGACACTGATCGGAGCCGTCCTCGGCCTCACTGGCATCAGCCTGATTTATCTCGTATCGCTTGGGCCGCTGTTTCAGGCATCGATGGGTCTGCCGGACCGCGTCCGCATAGCGATTGCCATCGTTCTCGTCGCACCTGTGGGCTTTTTCATGGGCATACCTTTCCCGCTCGCCCTCTCCGTGCTCGGCCGGCAAGCGCCGTCGCTGATTCCCTGGGCCTGGGGCATCAACGGCTGTGCCTCGGTGGTCAGCGCGATACTCGCCACCCTGTTCGCCATTCAGTTCGGGTTCAACGCGCTGGTTCTCCTCGCTTTGGCGCTTTACGGCGTTGCGGCGTTAAGCTTTCCCGACAACCGCGGGGAACAGATCCGCCGGAAAGAGGCGTGACTATAAATTAACGAGAGGATTAGCCCGACCTGGACATAACGGAATAGCGGTTCCATAACGATGACGGAAGGCTGATCCACCATCGAGATGGGTTTTGATCCAAGAACCAAACTGGTGCATACTTATCCCGCGATCATAACTATAACCAAGCAAACGCAAGGGGGAGGTGATAACATGCATCCTTATTGGATACTGCCCATAGTGATCGGACTCAGCGGATTACTGCTCAGTGCGGATCAGGTCTACCAGGGCTACGTGTCGACCGGTATGAATATCCTTATTATCAGTTTTTCCATTTCCGGGATATTAGTGGTTGTTGGATGGTTCGTCGGCAACAAAGAAGATGAGGATTAAAATCCATTTCGACCGGCTATAGTCGAGCTTGTGCCGTCGCCCCGATCGACGCTTCGCGGGTCGGTCGGGATGACGCGCAAAGTTCGACACAATATAACAAAGCTCGAAATGGTGCGCACAGCGCACCCTACGGTCAACCTTCACGGCGACGCGAAGCGTAGGGTGCGCCATGCGCACCAATCACTCGCGGCCGGCGGGAATCGGCTTCAGTTCGGAATGGACATCCAGATTCTGCGCCCGGTGACGCAGATAGTGATCGAGCAGTACGATGGCCGTCATCGCTTCGGCGATCGGGGTGGCGCGAATGCCGACGCAGGGATCGTGGCGACCTGTGGTCACGACTTCCACCGGCTCGCCCTTTAGATTGACGCTGGCGCCCGGCAGGCGCAGGCTGGATGTCGGCTTCAAGGCGATGCTGGCGACAATCGCCTGACCGCTGGAAATCCCCCCGAGAATGCCGCCGGCATGGTTGCTTTGAAATCCCTGCGGCGTCAGTTCATCACGAAACTCGGTGCCTTTGCTTTCGATGCAGCCGAAGCCGCCGCCGATTTCGACGCCCTTCACCGCATTGATGCTCATCAGCGCATGGGCCAGGTCGGCATCGAGACGGTCGAACACAGGCTCGCCGAGACCGGGCGGCACGCCGGTCGCCACTACATTGACCCGGGCGCCGATCGAATCACCCTCTTTGCGCAGCGCATCCATATAGGCTTCCAGTTCGCCGACCCTGTCAGGGTCAGGGCAGAAAAAAGGATTCTCCTCGACCTCGTCCCAGCTGACGCGATCGATGACGATAGGCCCCAGCTGCCCCAGATAGCCGCGGATCAGAACACCGGCGCGCTCCTTCAGATATTTCTTGGCAATGGCGCCGGCCGCCACCCGCATCGCGGTCTCTCGGGCAGACGAGCGACCGCCCCCCCGATAATCGCGAAAACCGTACTTTTGCTGGTAGGTGTAATCGGCATGTCCCGGACGAAAGCGGTCGGCGATGTTGGAGTAGTCCTTGGAACGCTGATCGGTGTTCTCGATGAGCAGTCCGATCGGCGACCCGGTGGTCTTGCCCTCGAACACGCCGGAGAGTATTTTCACCTGATCGGGCTCCCGACGCTGCGTGGTATGACGAGACTTTCCCGGCCGCCGCCGCTCGAGATCCTTCTGCATGTCGGCTTCGCACAGAGCCAGCCCGGGCGGGCAGCCATCGACGATGCAGCCGATCGCCGGGCCGTGGCTTTCACCGAACGAAGTCACTGCAAACAGTTTGCCTATGGTATTACCAGACATTGTTCGATCTTCCAGTTTGCCACGCTGCTCGTTCCACTTTACCGCCCGTCCTGATGAAAGACCTTGACCTGCTCCGCGGTCAGCAGAAACACGCCATCGCCGCCGTGTTCGAACTCCAGCCAATAGAACGGCACATAAGGGTAGAGGTTTTGCAGCGTCTCGGCACTGCTTCCCACCTCGACGATCAAAATACCCGTGTCCGCCAAATGCCGCGCCGCCCCTTCCAGGATGCGCTGCACACAATCGAGACCGGACTCACCCCCATGCAGCCCCACTCTGGGCTCGAAGCGGTATTCGTCCGGCAGCTGCTCCAACTCCTCTGCGCTGACATAGGGGGGGTTGCTGACGATCAGGTCATAGCGCTGCTCGCCAAGCTGGCCGAACAGATCCGATTGCAGCAGATGCACGCGATCGGCAAGACCGTGTTTCCTGACATTGACTTCAGCTACTTCGAGTGCGTCGGCAGAAATATCGACCGCATCGACCTCGGCGCCGGGAAATGCATAGGCGCAAGCGATCGCGATGCAGCCGCTGCCGGTGCACAGATCGAGCATCCGCTCGACCTGCCCCGGTTCCAGCCATGGTTCGAAGCGCTGCTTGATCAATTCGGCAATCGGCGAACGCGGCACGAGCACCCGCTCATCCACGTAAAAGGGCAAGCCGGCAAACAGGGCTTCGCGGGTTAGATAGGCGGCCGGTTTGCGCTCCGAAATTCTGCGTTCGATCATGCCCGTCACGCGCTTGCGTTCCTCTTGGGTCAGGACGGAGGAAAAATAGTCCGCCGGCAGATCGTAGGGCAAATGCAGGCTGTTCAGAACTAGAAACAACGCCTCATCGAGCGCATTGTCGGTCCCGTGCCCGAAAAAGAGCGACTCGTCAGTAAACCGCGAAACGCCCCAGCGAATGAAATCCCGTATGCAGGAGAGGCTGTCGACCGCATCGCCCGTCTTACTCTTCATTGCCGCCCATCACCCGTTCATCTGTTTCTCTCATGGGCCTCATTGTATCCGATCCTCTCCTCTGTTTCGCGTGATTTGCATCACTTTTCAGGCAGGCCAGACATACAGACAACGATCACATTCAGACCAACTCTCATTTCCCTTCGGCCTCCTCGAGCAACAGGTCGATGGTGTCAGCCAGCCGCTCACTGTCGGCGATTTTCGTCAGCAGCAATTCGCTGCGATCGCCGTCGGCATGCTGCAAGACAATCCGTTTGGCTGTCCCGCCGACCGGACCGCTCACGAGCACGAACGACCCTCCCTTCGGCGCCTCGGTCGAGCTGGGCGCAAGCTTCAAAAGCCAGTTGTCCGCCGTTGCCGAGAACTCGATCCGAAAGTCGTCCTGCAAACCAACAAGATCGCCATTCAGCAGGGTCTGCATAACATTGATCAGGGTCGAGCGTTCGTCATCTTTGCGAATCGGAGCGCTGTGCCGCACCTGGCGTACCGAATCGTAATACCACATGCGGTTACCATCGACCGCCATCACGATCCGCGCGGGCTGAACCTGGAGCTTGACCATTCGATCGGGCGGGTCGGCATACAGCACACCGTTTCCATGCCAGGGCTCGGCCAGCAGATCCATCGTACGGCTTTCCTGATAGCTGAACTGCACGACGCCGTGCGGCGTCATGCGCACCATCACGGACGGCAGCGATTCGTCCGCGTAGCCCGACCAAGGCACTGACCAGAACAGGGCGAGAAACCAAATGCGGCGAATGGGCGCTGTGCCGTCGAGAAACCATTGGCTGAACAGTTGGCGGCGATACGCCGACCGACCGATCGAGGCCACAGAGCTACCGAGTGCGTTTTTCAGCAACAAACTCAGCGAGCGCATTCAGGGATGCGAATATCTGCCGGTTGCGATCATCGCCCGAGACGATGCGAACGCCATATTTTCTGTCCAGCATCACGGCGATCTCGAGCGCATCGATCGAATCGAGACCGAGCCCATCACCAAACAGCGGACTCTCCGCATCGATATCCGACGGCTCGATCTCTTCCAGATGAAGTCCTTCGATCAACAGCTCTTTCAATTCGGTGACGAGTTCGCTTCCCATTCTGCTCCACTATCAAAAATCCGACAAAACGTGTTATTTTAACTCAAGTTGAAAAAATATGAGCAACGCACGATGAAAACACAGGGCAATCGCACTAAAAAGTGCTAGACAAAGCGCCAAGATTTTGGTAGAAAAGGATGGGTAATTAACGTACTTGGATGAACTACCCATGAATGAAGTTACTCAGCCTCTATCAATTGAAGCCTCT
>Ga0209633_10004755_pt1 | contig 12126 bp, 11 predicted proteins | sample Cruoilmetagenom1_FD_187290 | JGI IMG/M metagenome (GOLD analysis project Ga0209633, IMG submission 187290) | Oil polluted marine microbial communities from Coal Oil Point, Santa Barbara, California, USA - Sample 1 (SPAdes) (version 2) | ecosystem: Environmental > Aquatic > Marine > Oil seeps ... | reverse complement strand
CAACTGGCCGTAAAAATTACAATACCATTGAAGTAAATGGTGATAAAGGATCGATAGTATGGAATTTTGAAGATCAGAATTATTTGATGTTTTATGACAACACATTGTCGCCGGAAGAAGCTGGTTTCAGGAGAATAAATGTTACACATGATGTACATCCGTACAATGGCGGTTGGTGGCCTCAAGGGCATGGAATAGGTTATGCCGATTCGTTTGTGATCGAAATTGCCGAATTTATCCGTTCAATTGTAGAAGACAGAGCTTTTAGCCCCAATTTTGAAGATGGTGTAAAATGCCAGGAAGTATTGGAGGCTATCGAACAATCTGCAGAGAAACGCAATTGGGTGGAAATCCAATAAAACACCAATCTATTAACTATTAAATGAGATAAATAAGAATGGCTGTAACTAATAGTAATTCGGAAGTTAAACTTCGGCGTGTATTATCCCTCAGCGACCTGATTATTTATGGCATCATCCTGATACAACCTGTTGCGGCTTTACCTTTGTTTGGTCATGCCAACAATATTTCAAAAGGGCATGCTGTTACATCAATACTCATTGCAATGGTGGCTATGATCTTTACAGCTATCAGTTACGGGAGAATGGCTAACCGTTACCCAGCAGCAGGCTCAGCCTACACATACGTGGGCAAAGGGATTAATCCTTATCTGGGTTTTGTTGCTGGGTGGTCCATGTTTATGGACTATATGTTTATTCCTATCCTATGTGTAATTTTTACTAGTATTGCAGCCAACCATTTGTTACCGATTATTCCATATCATTTTTGGATATTTTTCTTTACGGGTTGTTTTACCATGCTTAACTTAAGGGGAATCAGAGTTGCATCGCGAACTAACTGGGTCTTAATAATCATTATGAGTGTAGTGGTGTTCTATTTTATGGCCGCAGCAATCCGTTATATATTTCTGAAGGAGGGGCTTGCAGGTTTGCTGTCATCACGCCCCTTCTATAATTCCGAATCGTTTTCATTTGGGGCAATTGGCTCTGCAACTGCATTAGCAGCTTTAACCTATATCGGTTTTGACGGGTTGACTACCCTTTCTGAAGAAGTAAAAAATCCAAAGCGAAATGTGTTGATAGCTGCTGTATTAACGTGTGTGATAACCGGTATTTGGAGCGGGGCACAAATATACCTGGCACAGCTCTCATGGCCCGATTGGGCTTCCTTCACGCGAGGTGTCACAGATGTGGCTGCAAAAAACAATGCCTTGGATACAGCTATCATGTCGGTTGCCAATCGCGTGGGAGGGCCTCTTTTAGATGCTTCGTTATCTATAACTCTTCTTATTGGTAGTATCGGTTCCGGAATTACAGGACAACTTGGTGCTGCCAGGTTGTTATACGGGATGGGGCGTGACAGCGTAATACCCAAAAAGATATTCGGACATTTAAGCAAGAAAAGTGCAACTCCCAGTTATAATGTATTGTTTATAGGCGGTTTGGCTTTGATAGGGGCATTGTTACTTAAATACGAAGAGTGTGCCCGCCTGATAAATTTTGGTGCTTTTTTCGCATTCATGGGTGTAAATATTGCCTCAATGCGCGAGTACTTTTTTAAATCAAAGGATAAGTCAGTAAAAAGCTTCATGAAAAACTTATTGCCTCCAGCAATTGGATTTGTAATTTGCCTGATCATCTGGCTGAACTTACCACCAAAAACCTTTGTCATTGGTGGATCTTGGATGCTGGCAGGAATTATTTATCTGGCTATTCGGACCAAAGGATTTCGGAAAGCAACTGTTATGATGGATTTTTCAAATACCTAATATAAAATACTTCATCAGGATTAACAGCGGTGAAGGATACAAGTAAAGTTGAAGGACTTCTTTATCAGGATGGAAAACCGGTAAACCTCCGGGGCATTATTATGAGGATGTACCTATCTGATGACTAAAGATGTGGTGAAATATCCTGCTGAAAACGTGTTGGCAGGAGCAACACAAGCTATCAGTAAATGTATAAATAATGTAATGAGATATACTCAATGCGATCTTAAAGAGGCTATTCAGATGGCCAGTACAAATCCGGCCCGGTTGATGGGCCTGACCGATCTTGGTGGGATCAGTGAGCGGAAACGTGCCGATCTGATCCTGTTTACCATTGAGAATGGTAACATGGTCATTCAGCAAACAATTGTTGCAGGAGAAGTAGTCTATTCAAAAGAGTAATTATAATTTCTATGGGGAAAAAGAAACTTCTTAAAAAAATTCTTATCGGGCTAACCGCCATAGGACCGGGACTGTTTTTGATTGGGTATAACATTGGCACAGGAAGCATCACCACCATGGCGAAAGTGGGTGCTGAACATGGCATGACACTGACCTGGGCCCTGGTTCTCTCCTGCATCTTCACCTATGTTTTAATGGTTGCTTATGGCAAGACAACACTTGTATCGGGCCAGACAGCACTATCCACCATTAAATCCAACCTCATATATGGAAAGGTATTAGCCATCTATATATTAATTGCTCTGGTGATTGGTGAGTTACTTGCCCTGATGGGTATATTCGGAATTGTCACCGATCTGATACAAGAGGCTTCCAGGCTTCTTTTTGGAGGTTCAGGATTTAATACACTTACGATCACGGCTGTGTTAGTAGTGTCTCTCTATGCATTGCTATGGATAGGGAAATATCAGGTTTTTGAGAAATTCCTGATCATCCTTGTCATCCTGATGGGCCTCTCTTTCATTATAGTCTTTTTCATGGTTAAACCAAGCTTCTCTTCTATTGCCGGCGGACTTGTACCCAGCATACCTAAAAGTGACGGGGTCCTCAGATTAATTGCCGCAATAACCGGAACCACCTGTTCTGCTGCAGTATTTATAATGAGAAGTACCGTGGTGGCCGAAAAAGGCTGGACCATTAAGAACTTAAAACTGGAAAAAAGAGATGCGGCAGTATCTGCCTCCATGATGCTTTTTCTAAGCCTGGTTATCATGGCCGTTTCAGCAGGCACGCTACACGTGATGGGGATGAAAATGAACAATACCGTCGAGATGATCAGTCTGTTTGAACCCCTGGGTGGAAAGATTGCTGCTTTTATACTTATCCTTGGAATTGTTGGGGCCGGAATTTCTTCCATTTTCCCGATCATATTAATAGCCCCATGGCTTATTTCAGATTATACCGGAAAAGAGAGAAATATTCGTTCACCCATGTACCGAACACTGGGACTTATCGGTGTTCTGTTTGGTTTTGGGATGCAATTTATTAATACCACTCCGCCTTTGCTAATGGTATTTTCACAGGCATTCCAGGCACTGATCCTGCCTGCGGTTGCAATTCCGATATTTATCCTGATAAACCGGAAATCACTCATGAAAGAGTATACCGCAGGAAGAATGATGAATATTAGTTTGGCAGTAATCGTATTATATAGCTTATTAACAAGCTATTTTGCTATAGCCGATTTTTTCTGATTAAAATAATAGCACCAAATGGAAATAGTATTATCAAACACAAAGAGTGAACTGGGAGAAAAAGCCGCAATTACGGGAGCCGGACTTATTCGCAACGCAATTCTGACAAATGGAGCAGCGAATATCATTGTTGCTACCGGGGCATCCCAGTTCGAAATGCTGAATGAATTAATCAAACAGGATGTGGATTGGTCGAAGGTTACCGCCTTTCATCTGGATGAATACATTGGAATTTCGGAGAAACATCCGGCTTCTTTTCGGAAATATCTGAAGGAGCGTTTTGCCGATAAGGTTTCATTGAAGGAATTCCACTATGTTGACGGAGAGACCGACCCTCATGCCGAGTGCCATCGCCTGGGTGAAATAATTGGCAAACATTCAATTGATGTTGCTTTTATCGGTATAGGTGAGAATGGCCACCTGGCCTTTAATGATCCTCCTGCTGATTTCGAAACAGATGAGCCCTACCTTGTCGTCAGCCTGGATGAAAAATGCCGTCGTCAACAGTGGGGTGAAGGATGGTTCTCTACTTTGAATGATGTTCCTGAACAGGCTATTAGTATGTCTGTAAAACAGATTATGAAATCGAAAGCGATTATTTGCAGCGTCCCGGATCTGCGTAAAGCTGAAGCTGTAAAGGGTTCTATAGAAGGTGAGGTTACTCCACTTGCTCCGGCATCGGTATTGCAACAGCATAAAGCTGTGTGGATCTATCTGGACAACGATTCAGCTTCATTGTTGGATTAACTTACCATGAAAGTACAGCATCAGCAAATGGACCTTCCAGGGAATCTGTCTTCTGATCCTGGCCCTTCCCGTATCACGTCACTGGCAACTGCTTACCACCGGCGAGCGGACCATCGGGACGGTGACAAAGTATACGATACGGATCGTGGAGACCGTAGTGGGTGAGCGAGGATAATACTACCCAATAGAACCACTGGTTAAGTTGAAAAAATTTAGAATAATTTTTACCGGAGAATCATGAAAAAATCAAGAAGAAAATTTACGAGTACCTTTAAGGCCATTGAAGCAATCAAGGATCATGGCAAGCCGGAAAACCATTTTTAATTGAGTTCTTAGTTTATTGCTTTTTTTGTACGTTAAAACTGCAGAAATGGACATCCTTATTTCCCAATTTTTGTATCTTGTAACTTTCCGCTTACACGGGCAGTAGATAATATCTTTATCGAAAGGTTTTGGAGATCATTGAAATGGGATTATATCTACTTGCATCCGGCAAATGATGGGCTGGAATTGTACCACGGGGTAAAGGATTATATCCTATATTACAACCATACCCATCATCATGTTGGCATTGATCGTAGGATCCCGGCTGATCTGTACAAATCTGCAGCATATTATTAACAGGAAATGGAGATGTTAACAACAGAAAAAAGTGGTCCTATAAATAGATAGTATCATGCGGTTTTACCGGTCAATAATGATTTTTAAGTTTTATTGATCTCATCCTCTTATGTTATCAACAAAAATACTTCAGTTATTATGAGTGTATTACATAACGATGATGATAAAAAGCTTGTTGATCAATTAAAAAGCAATAATGAAAAAGCATTTGACACATTATTCTATAGATACAGTGAAAAAATTTATCGTTTCTCTTTTTCGTTACTTAAGAATGAGGAAGACTCAAAGGAAATAGTGCAAGAGGTTTTTTGTCGTATCTGGGAAAAAAGGAATAAAATTGATTCTTCAAAAGAATTCAAATCATTTCTTTTTACAATTTCTTATAATTTGATTGTTGATCAGTTACGACTACGATTAAAAAATAATGAATACCGTGAATTTTTGGTAAAATACTTCGATTCTAATAATTTTAATTTAAGCAACGAAATTGATTATGATAGATTAAATAAGCAAATTAGCAGCATAATCGAGGAACTTCCACCTAAAAGAAGACGAGTCTATAAATTAAGCCGCGAAAATGGATTGACATATAAAGAAATTGCAAAAAAATTAGGTATTTCTGTGAAAACAGTAGAAACCCACATTAACCTATCTTTGAAACACCTAAAAACCCGCTTGGGGAAAGAGTTTTTTCCGGTACTTTTTTTCCTGTTTCTTTTTGCATGAAAGTTTGAGTGAGATATCTACTACGATATAGAACTGGAATGATTGTTGTCCGGTAAAAATAACTTCTCATACAGTATCTTTATAGCACTGATGGATTGGTTGATGTAGGAAACAGAGCTGTTCATTTCTTCAATGCTATAATGCAGGTATTCCTTAACCTTTAACGGCATGCTACAGTTCGGAATAAACAGGATTAAAAGAAAAAGGGGAGTAGGGGTATCAGAGGATATCTATACTCCCCTTCCTTTTATAATGGTTATAACCGTATATAAAAGAATTTTCATATCCACAAACAAAGACATATTCTCAATATAGAGGATATCATATCTGAGTCTTTTAATCATCTCCTCCACATTTTCAGCATACCCGTATTTAACCTGTCCCCAGGAAGTTATCCCGGGCTTTACCTTGTGCAGGTGAATATAATGAGGTGCCTCAACTGTTATCTTATTAATAAAATATGCCCTTTCGGGCCGTGGGCCTACCAATGCCATATCACCTTTAAGTACATTGATGAAATTGGGAATTTCGTCCAGCCTGTGTTTTCGCATTAGTTGCCCGAAACGGGTCACCCTGGGATCATGTTTTGAAGAAAGCTCGGGCCCATTTTCTTCTGCATTGTGGTACATGGAGCGAAATTTGAAAATCTTAAACTCATTGCCAAACCTTCCTACCCTATCCTGCTTATAAAGAATGGGGCCCCGTGAAGATAGCTTTATTCCAATGATCAGGAACAAATTCAAAGGAATTAAAATGAGCAATGCCAGGATGGCGATCAGTTTATCCATCATTTGCTTCACATTTACCTGCCAGGCAGGCATCAGTTCATGACTCAACTCCAGCAAGGGGGTTCCAAAAATGGTTGTGCTTTTTACTCTCCCTGTCAGAATATCCGTCATACTCGGAATAGCACTGATCCTGATATCGAGCAGGGAGAGCCTGCTCACTATATCCCCTATCTTGTCATGTTCGAAAGGTTCCAGCGCAATAATTACTTCTTCCACCTGATGCTTCCTCAAGATGTCCTCCATGTTTTCATGCCCCCCAAGATGGGCTATCTGGTCCTGCAGCTGGTAGTGCTCCTTCTTGTTCACATTAATAAAACCAAGAATCTCATATCCACTTGACTTTTTCTGATCAAGAATATCGAGATAGACATCCACAGCATTCTCATTGCTTCCAATCATAACCGTTCTAAAACCGATTTCCCGTTTGTGAACCTTGTTAACCATTCGGCTGGTAATGATCATCCTGGGAATCAGTGTGAAGGTAAAATGCAGAAGGAACAATGTAAAGAACAGACTGTAATAATTGGTATAATTTAAAATGGTATCATCCAGAATGAGCAAAAAGAAGATAATTACTACTCCCAGCAGTGAACTGAGCAATGTACGTGTGAAATCGTCCAGCCGGGAGCGGTGGAACATATTCTTATAAAATCCTGTAAAGTAATAAAGTAGGATCCAAGCAAATGGAAGCCCTATCACACCGCCCCAGAATCTGGGCCCAAAAGTAATGGGAACTTCGGTTCCAAAAACCTGAGGTTCTATCTGAATCTTTCGAAATAGATAAAAAAGAACCCAGGCCGCCAGAGCAGCAAGGAAGTCAAATAGGATGTACAGTAGTCTCTGTTTCTTAGTATTTTTCATTCAAACGATCGACCTCTATTATTAATAACTAAATAGTACCCCGGATAATTGCATTAACTGTCAAAAAAACTCCAATTATGTTAAAGAATATCCCCTATATTTGTCCATCAACATGGGACAGGTAGATAGCTTTAGACATAAGGGATTGAGGAAGAAGTTGATAGACTCAGTCAGACTGAAGGGGATCAGCAATGAAGATGTGCTGGAAGCTATGGGACGGGTTCCACGGCATCTCTTTATGGACAGCAGTTTCATCAACTTCTCCTATAACGACAAAGCCTTTCCCATCGCATCGGGACAAACCATCTCTCAGCCCTACACTGTAGCGTTTCAAACCGAGCTGCTGGAAGTGAAAAAGCACCATAAGGTCCTGGAAATCGGAACTGGCTCGGGATATCAGACAGCTGTTTTACTGGAACTTGGCGCACGGGTTTATACCATTGAGAGGCAGCGCCAGCTCTTTATTGATGCCCAGAAAAACCTGGGGCCACTGAACTATAAACCCGTCTTCTTTTATGGTGATGGTTACGATGGATTACCCTCTTATCAGCCCTTTGACAGAATCCTTGTCACCGCTGCGGCTCCTGAGATTCCTCAGCTACTATTAAACCAGCTGGCCATTGGAGGAGTCCTGGTGATACCTGAAGGAGGACGGGAGGGCCAGACAATGATCCGGGTAGTCAAGAAGAGTGAGGACGATTTCCAGCACAGTGAACATGGTCATTTCTCCTTTGTTCCACTGTTAAAAGGTAAAAATAATTAGCATGCTATCCCTAGAGTCACTTGTATTCAACTCCTTTCAGGTTAACACCTATATAGTCAGAGACGAGAAAGGAAACTGTCTGGTCATCGATCCGGCTTTTTATTCACCAGATGAGATTAAGACTTTTGACCATTACATTTCCATGAATAAATTAACCATCACTGGCCAGGTAAACACCCATTGCCATGTGGATCATGTCCTTGGTGTCAAGTACATGCAGGAAAAATACAAATGTCCGTTGCGTGCACACCCCAATGAATCGAAGTTACTTGGAAATGCTCCACTGATGGGTGATATTTACGGACTTATGCTTGAACCCATTTCCGGGATTGATGAACCACTAAATGATCATGATACCATCCTGGTTGGAGAGGATTCTCTCAAAGCCATCCTTGTTCCCGGACATTCACCCGGCAGCCTCTCCTTCTACTCACCTGAAGGGGGTTTTGTAGTGACGGGGGATGCCCTGTTCCAGGGAAGTATCGGACGCACCGATCTGCCCGGAGGAGATTACGATACCCTGATCAGTTCCATCCAGAATAGATTGTTGACCCTTCCCCCGGAAACCATTGTTTATCCAGGACATGGAGATCCCACAAGTGTTGGAGAAGAGGCTTCAGGAAACCCCTTCCTGGCCATGGCTTAAGAACATGATTTCCTTCAACATTTTTAAGCGAAGGTTTCTTTATATTTGCGTTTCTATATTCATATCCATTGTATAAAATTTTTCTCATTTTATGAAATCTGATCCTTTTAGTCAGCGCCACCTGGGACCCCGTCAGCCAGAAATTGACCTTATGTTGGAATCCATTGGAGTTAATTCTCTGGAAGAACTTATTAGCCTTACCATTCCAGCCTCCATATTAAAAAATCAGTCCATGAAACTGCCGGGAGCACTTGATGAACAGAGCTACCTGGAAAGAATGAGGGAAATTGCGGGCAAGAACCTTATGTTCAGAACCTATATGGGCCTGGGATATTATAACACCATTCTTCCTCCGGTTATCCAGCGCAATATCCTGGAAAATCCAAACTGGTATACATCTTATACTCCCTACCAGGCAGAAATCTCACAGGGCAGGCTTGAAGCATTGCTGAATTTTCAGACCATGGTGATGGAACTAACCGGAATGGAAATGGCCAATTCATCCTTACTGGATGAAGCCACTGCTGCAGCCGAAGCCATGATCATGTTTTTCAACGCCCGATCCAGGGCCGCAGCAAAGGAAGGCCGGAACAAATTCTTTGTGGATGAAAATATTTTTCCTCAGACAAGAGCTGTTTTAGTTACCAGGGCTGAACCACTGGGTATCGAGTTGGAATTTGGATTGTACCGGGAAAACAAGCTGGAAGGGCCCTACTTTGGAGCCCTGGTCCAGTATCCTGCTGCTGATGGAGAAATCAGGGACTATGCCAGTTTTACGCAGCTTGCTCATGAAATGGGAGTGGCTGTGGCTGTGGCCGCAGATATTATGAGCCTGGTGCTACTGACTCCTCCAGGCGAATGGGGAGCTGATGTGGTGTTGGGTTCCACACAGCGTTTCGGAATCCCCATGTTCTATGGCGGTCCACATGCTGCCTATTTTGCATGCAAAGAAGATTTTAAAAGACATATGCCAGGCCGTATTATCGGGATCTCAATTGATATAAATGAAAAGCCGGCTCTACGCATGGCTCTTCAGACCAGGGAACAGCATATAAAGCGTGAACGTGCCACCTCCAATATCTGTACGGCCCAGGCCCTGCTGGCCAGCATGGCAGGAATGTATGTTGCCTACCACGGTCCTGAGGGATTAAAACGGATCGCCTCCAACATTCACACAGGAGCCGCCTACCTGGCATCTCAACTGAATGAACTGGGTTATAAGCTGACACACGAGAATTTCTTTGATACCATCAGGGTAGAACTCCCATCCAGCCTGAAGGTGGATGAGTTCAGGAAGCTTGCCGAAGAAAAGAAGATCAACTTTTACTATCCCGACGATAGTTCTGTTCAATTATCCACAGATGAAACCACATTGGAAGAGAGGCTGAATGAGATCCTTGAAGTCTTTTCCGTGGCAGTAAAAAAAGTAATCCATTTCCAGGAAAACCTTGAAACAAACATTGCCTTTAAACAGGAAAGCGTCAGGAAATCCTCCATTCTACCTCAGGATACTTTTCATCGGTATCGCTCCGAGACAAACATGATGCGTTATATCAAAATGCTGGAACGGAAAGATATCTCTCTGACCCATTCCATGATCTCCCTGGGATCGTGCACCATGAAACTAAATGCTGCATCGCAGCTGATGCCGGTAAGCTGGCCCGAATTTGCATCCCTTCATCCTTTTATTCCAATTGATCAGACGGAAGGATTTCATCAACTGATAAATGAATTGGAGCAGGCATTGAAAGAGATCACCGGTTTCGAAACCATCTCATTTCAACCCAATTCGGGGGCTGCAGGAGAGTATACTGGACTGATGGTGATCCAAGCCTATCATAAGGACAGGGGAGATACCGAGCGAAATGTGGTCCTGATCCCGGCATCCGCTCATGGAACCAATCCTGCCAGTGCAGTGATGGCCGGTCTGGAAGTGAAAGTAGTGAAATGCGATGAGCACGGAAACATCGACGCAGAGCACTTAAAAGAATTGGCTGAGGAACACAAAGATGTGCTTTCAGGCATTATGATCACCTACCCCTCCACCCATGGGGTCTTTGAGGATAACATCCAGGAAATTATAGGAATTGTACATGATTGCGGCGGACAGGTCTATATGGACGGTGCCAATATGAATGCCCAGGTCGGTCTCACCAATCCGGCTTTGATCGGGGCAGATGTCTGCCACCTGAACCTGCACAAAACCTTTGCCATCCCCCATGGTGGCGGCGGACCTGGCGTTGGCCCCATTGGCGTGGCAGATCACCTGGTGGAATACCTTCCAACCCATCCGCTGGTAGAAACCGGTGGAATGAAAGGTATCAGCAGCGTAGCTGCTTCACCCTATGGAAGCGCAGGAATTCTGGCAATCTCCCATGCATACATCAGGATGCTAGGTTCAGAAGGTCTCACCCAATCGACTCGAATAGCCATCCTTAATGCCAACTATGTAGCAGCTTCCCTGAAAGATTACTATGATATTCTCTATACCGGCACAGAGGGAAAGGTGGCCCACGAGATGATCCTGGATTGCAGAAAATACAAGACCCTAGCCAACATCACCGAAGCCGATATTGCAAAACGACTGATGGACTATGGATTCCACGCCCCCACGCTCTCCTTTCCTGTACATGGCACCTTGATGATGGAACCCACCGAGAGTGAATCCAAAGCTGAACTGGACCGCTTTATCCAGGCCATGATTGATATCCATAAGGACATCATGGAGATCGCTGACAGAAAACTGAACACTGAGGAAAGCGTTTTGAGACATGCACCCCACACAGCAGAGACGCTGCTTGCTGAAAACTGGGACCGAAGCTACTCCAGAGAGAAAGCTGCCTTCCCCCTGTCCTGGGTGAGGGAGAATAAGTTCTGGCCTGCGGTAAGCCGCATCAACGATGGTTACGGCGACCGCAACCTGGTATGTTCCTGTGCCCCCATCGAAGCATACCGGGAGTAAGCTTACCCCAGGCCATGTATGCTAAGCCTCAGCCGGTTCTCCCACATTCCTGGGAGAGAGGAAGAGGAAGTTGTCGCAGATAACCTCTGTACTGTAGTGCTTGTTACCCTCTTTGTCGTCCCATGAATTGGTGGAGATCTTCCCCTCCACATACAGGGCATCTCCTTTTTTCACATACTGCTTCACAATATCAGCAGCTTTGTTCCACACCACAATTCGGTGCCACTCGGTGCGGCGAACTTCTTCGCCTTCCTTATCGCGCCAGACTTCATTGGTGGCCAATGGAAAGTTCGCCACAAAGGCCTCCCCATCGCGTTCTGTTACCCTGGGCACTTCACCCACGTTTCCGACGAGTGTGACCCGATTTACTCCATATTTCATAATGCTTCAGATTTGGTTACATGGGTTAATGTGATAAGAGGGGTGAATATCATCGCCAAATTTTTAAGTGAAAATGCAATGCGGATACCCTGAAAAATCAAAGAAAAAGTGACTTTAATGGTATATATTTGTCTTTCAGAAGAATAATTAAGCATTAATCCAATAAAACAAATTATCTTTGTAGTTG
>Ga0209633_10004754_pt1 | contig 12127 bp, 14 predicted proteins | sample Cruoilmetagenom1_FD_187290 | JGI IMG/M metagenome (GOLD analysis project Ga0209633, IMG submission 187290) | Oil polluted marine microbial communities from Coal Oil Point, Santa Barbara, California, USA - Sample 1 (SPAdes) (version 2) | ecosystem: Environmental > Aquatic > Marine > Oil seeps ... | reverse complement strand
AAAAGCAATAGCACAAGAAAAAAATGCTGGAAAATATATAAGACCAATCGTCCTTTTTCAAGCACAACCCAAAACTAAAGATGATAACATCACTTTTGAAAAAATCAAACAACACTTAATTGATTTAGATATTCCAGAGAATCAAATCAAAATAAAAACAGCCAATAAAGACGAAATCAAAAATCTTGATTTAATGGCTAATGATTGTGAAGTTCGTTTTATAATTACCGTAAACGCATTAAAAGAAGGTTGGGATTGTCCTTTCGCATACATTTTGGCATCATTAGCTAACAAGACTTCATCAATTGATGTGGAGCAAATTTTAGGTCGTGTTTTACGTTTACCTTACGTAACCAAGCATCAACAAGATTTATTAAATTATTCATATGTTTTTACTTCATCAAATAATTTTTTAAACACTTTAGACAAGATCATTGTCGGTTTAAACAAATCAGGTTTTAGTGCCAAAGATTATAGAGTAAAAGAGGCTCAAGTAGAAATGAAATCTGATAGCACTGAAAATGAGAGTTTTGAAGATCTATTTGGGAGAATTGACGAAACACAATCGAACACGAATCAAGAGAACGAAATTGACATAGATGTTGACATCATAAAAACAATATCTGAAACAGAACAAAGTAGTTCGCAATTAAATGATATTTTAGAGTTGGCAACAAAAACCAATCAAGAGTTTGAGCAAACAATTAAAGAATTAGAAAAAGATGATAACTTAATACCATCCGAATTGAAAGACAAGATAAAAACGTTTCCAATAAAAGAAGTTTTTAAAGATGAAGTAAAGGGTATTAAGATACCTACTTTTCACAAAAAGGTAGCACCATCTTTAATAGAACCTAATAATTTTGTTCCATTAACTAAAAAGCTGCTTCTGGATGACTTTGATTTAAGTAAAGAGGATCATAGAATCAACTTTACTAAAACATCGTCTGAAATGGCTAAAATTGATTTAGCAGAAGGTAGAAAGGACGAATATGTACCAGAATACAGAAAAGTAGATAATCAAGTAAAGGAAAAGTTTATAGAATATATTTCTACATTATCAACCGAAGGTAAGATTAGACAAATTTCTGGTCGTTTATCAAAATTAATTAAAAGAATTGATGAAATTCCTGAGCCACATATAACACAATATATTAAAGATGCTATTTCAACTTTGGATAGTGATAAAATGGCCGAAATATCAAATAATGAATATTTTTATTCTGATTTGTTGAAGAAAAAAATAAAAAGCTTGATCAACAGATATGCTGAAAAGCAATTTGTAACAGCCTTAGATAAAGGATCTGTTATTTGTCAAGATTCATTCGAGTTTCCGAAGACAATTCATCCTAAAAACACACAAAAAGGAATTACAAAAAACTTATATGTAGAAGAAGGAGAAATGAATAATTTTGAAAAACGCGTAATTAATGAAGTTGCTAATATAGATAGTGTTGTGTTTTGGCATAGAAATATAGAAAGAGGTAATGGTTTTAATATAAATGGTTTTATAAATCATTATCCTGATTTTATTGTAAAAATGAAAAATGGGAAAATTATAATCATAGAAACAAAGGGTGACCATCTTGATGGTTCTGATAGTTTAAAAAAGTTGAGTTTAGGAGAAAAATGGGCAAGTAAATCAGGAGATAAATATCGTTATTTTATGGTATTTGAAAATGAAAAGTTAGATGGAGCAAAAACAATTTCTGAACTTTTAGAAATATTAAAAGACATGGATTAAGCATAGCACTCCAACTATACTGAACAATTTATATTACATACTTAAATCCGCAACTTATTTCTCATTTCATTAATGATTTATGATATTCCATTTTATCATGCTATAAACTGATCAATCTTTACAACCTCATCTAATTTTAATTACCAAATGTAGCTTGTATTTTTTTTTGATCAAATGGAGTAGTGTAGAATGGGTTTTGAATACTCATGTCAAATATTTTATTTCCCATTATTATTTAATGCTTTTTTATTCTAGTTTTTAAAAGGAACTAGAAAACCTTTTGATTATTAAGATTTTAGATATATTTGGGATTCTATTTTATCTAATAATCCTGAATTTCGTATACCTAAAGTTTTAGTTCCGTTACTTACCAGGATATTATATTTCTCAAAAGCACTTAGGATGTTTTTAAATAAACCATCACTCATAAATGGATGATTTGAATATCCAAATACAGAATATCTTGTGCCATCTTTATAGGGTTTGTCTAACTTTATTAAGTTTACAAAAGTGCCATCCTTAAAATTACAGTAAGCAATTAATTTCCCTTTTTTTTGTCTGTTATTAAGTGTTAAATCCATAATGTTTTAATTTAAAGGTTAATCTTAGTTTTTGTTTTTTGATGCTATGGATCTAAATTTAAAAAAGTCAATAAGGTTTTTCACCGTTTGAGTTTTTTAAATTCCATTTGCTACGAAAAAAGAAAAGCATTAACTTTTAAATGTCCATGTAAGTTTACTCTATAGAATTTGTATAAGAATAAGGCTTTGAAGTAAGCATTAGTTATTGGTTATAATTAAAGTATTTTTATTATATTTGACTATTGTACTTTTAAAAGTACAACTTTTTCTTTTTCATAGCAATTTTTCACCTTCAAAACTATTGTTTTGAAGGTGTTTCTTTAGGATATAATCGAAAAAGCTAAAAAAACACTATATTTGTTATTATAGCTTTAAAAACTGAAACGATATGGAAAGAACACTTAAAAAAATGGAAACTATTCATGAAAGCACACTTAAAAAAATGGAAACTATTCATGAAAGCACACTTGAAAAAATGGAAATCATTTATGAAAGAACGAACACTAAACTAACAAAGCTTCTTTGGTTTATTGGTTTAGTAAGTTTATTGGTGATTGTTTCTGAGTTTTTACTTTCTTCATAATTGGGAAGACTAAGTAAGGTTGGGCAGTTGTCCTGGAGGCTACTATTGTGTGTTAAATAAAAACATGATAATTTAAAAATTTACAAGTTGTAAAACGATATGAAAAAACATGATTTATTTATTAAACAGGAGGTTACTAGTGTTAATTATGAAATTTCTAAATTAGAAAAGCTGATTAAAAAATTAAAATGGTTTGTTATTGCTTTGACCTTGTTAATGATGGTTTACATTATTTGGCTTAATGGACAAAAATAGTTTAAGTGATTTTTATATAAATTACTTTGCTCTAAACCTATCAACTTTTACAACTTTATCTATTCTTAATTCCCAAAATGTAGCTTGTATTTGTTTTTGATCAAATGGAGTAGTGTAGTATGGGTCTTGAAAATTCATATCAAATATTTTATTCCAACTTGTTTTGATTTCATTTTGAAACGTAATTGGGAGTTGATCAAATTGACTGTTTTCCAAATTGTGATTTTGAAGTTTTTTCTTGAATTTTAAAGCATCACTTTTATTACTTCCAATATATGTCATGTAATTCAAAGGGTAGTGCCATAAACCAAAATCAGACAATAAAATAGATTTTCTCTTTTTTACAAATTCAATCCTTACGGCTTCTTGTCCTTTCTTTGTAAAACCTGTTCCTCTTAGATCAGGCTTTCTTTTGTTAGAATTTTGATATTGATACCAGGCCCAAATAGGGTATATGTTTTCTGTTTTGGGCTTTTCAATACGACTTTTCATTTGATCTTTCATCCAATCATAGCCGCGCTTAAAATAAGGATCAATAAATTGCTCTTTCCCAGTTAAGAATCCATTATTCTGTAATTCATTCCAGGCATCAATTGTTTGTATTGTCCAAAGTGTGTGTGTCTTACTATTCATTAGGGATTAGAAAAACAATTTATAGATAATAGTTGATAATAAAAACACGATAACTACCCCTAGAAGTATCAGTAAGATATCTAATTTTAAAATGATACGTTCCTGTATTCTAAATGCGTTGTGATATTTCATTTTTCAATTTTTGTTTACTGCAATATACGTAAACTTCGTCTATGGTTATATTGCAACTGTATTTATAAAACTTATTATTCACAAGAAATGATTCTTATCTTAATATAAATTAAACCTGCTCTTTAATTTTTTTAGTTCCCATAGAGTTCATCTATATGTTTTTGAATTCTCATTTTTCCCAACTTATTTTGTTCGTTGTTCAATTCCATCTTTAACATTTCAATCTGAATGTGTTTTTGGGGATTAGATATATCAAAATTAGGCACTCTTTGCAGCCAATAATTTGATTTGTTTTCAGTAATAATTTTATAATTAAAATTTCTAAACTCAATGTTTTTATCAGTGATAAAATCTAAGAATGTTTTTTGCACACCCCAACCCAATCCTTTTCTTTCTGCTTTTATTTGATTGTATATACTTCGAGCAGATAAATATAAAGGCTCTGTTAGCTTTTTAATATCACTATATATTAGCAAATCTTTAAACTCTTTAGTGGCTGATAGCTCATTTTCCAAAATTGAAAAGCGAATTACAATTTCCTCAAAATTTAATTGATAATACTCATAATCAAAAAGAGTATTTGTAAATAGCCAAATAAGATGACTGTCTTCATGATACCATTCTCCAACATGATTGTACTTTGTAAATATTTTCTTAAAGTATTTCTCATAATCACCATTTTTTTCAAAATGAAATAATGTTTCTATTTCAGGTATTCCACTTTGTGTAATAATTACTCTTTTCCTTCTTTTAAAATGATCTGTTCTACCAATTTTAATTTTATGATTTATAGGGTTTCTTAAAACATAAAAACTATCATTTTTATTTAGTTTTTTCATGGAATAATTTTAATGGTTTGACTTTGCTTATTGTTCTATAAGCTAAAAAATCAGATTTCAAATTTTGCATTTTTTGATTTTTCTAGCTCAACATTACTTTCGTCTATAAATAAGTTTTTAGCTTCATTTACAATCTTTTTGTAATTTGAAATTATTTCTTTAGCAGTAGCTTTTTGTTCAAAGCTAAACGTGAAGTTTTCCCTCTTATTTTGTTTGAATTGTTCCTTTAGAAATTCCTTTGGTTTACCTTCAGCGATTATTCCATAAAACTCACCAGGGTTAAGATTTATGATATCTGAAACTTTAACTCGATCTCTTTCCTGAATACTTTCGTTTTTGCTTTTACCGGTACTACTTCCTAGATGTATAAACTCTCCAGAAGTTCCACTATTTTTCCCTTTTGATACAAACATTTTATCTTTTTTACTAAACAAAGACTTTATCATTTCAGCAGTTTTAGTGTTAGATGTTCTGCCGTATATCTGTGTGCCAAGATTAGATAGTATCACTTGAGCTTTACTTTCTCCTAAAGCATCTGAAATTTGACTGTAATCTTGTGCTGCATAAACAGTAGCGATTTTATTTGATCTAGCTGTTGCAGGGATTCTTTCAAAATTTGGGATATAGATTGTAGGAGCTTCATCTAAAATAATAATACTATGATGTTTATTGGGTTCATTCATTAATCGAGTAGCAACCGAAATAATTAGAGATATTGCTGGAGCATAAACGGTAGGCAAGGTGCTATCATTTCCAATACATAAGAATTTCGGATTTTCTATATTATTTAAATCAAGAGAAAAATCATCTCCAGATAAAATCCAAAAAACATCAGCATTATTAATTCTCGACAGTAAATTTCTGAGTGTAGAAACAATTGCAGAGACTTGTTTTTCTGCTTTTCGTTCCACAGCTTGTTTTAAACTCGAAACCATACCTGCTGCTTCAACATCTTTTGATATTTCATTTATCAGAACTTCAATATCTGTGTGTAGTATTAAGCTTATTACATGGGGAAGTGTGCAATATTGCGCATGGTTTTCTTTCAGAAACCAAATAAGTCCGGTTAAGAAACTTTGTGCATCTCTATCATACCATTCTTTTTCTTTGATAGTTGCTGGATTAAGGTTGGTCATTATTGCTTCAGAAAATTCATAAGCATAGGCAGATTTCAATAGATTATCAGGTTTTATAGGATTTACCCTTTTACTGATCAAAGGGTTCTTAAAATCAATAAAATACGGTTTAGGCGCGTTTGTTTGATTTATGTTTGAGTATCTAGCAAATAGTTCTTCGGATAATTCAGGGCTTTTGAAATCATAAAGAATACCTGAGTAGTTTAATTGAACAGCTTGTTCAATAATAGGTTTGATAAATGTTTCAGATTTCCCTGAACCAGCTCCACCTTGTATATATATTCCTCTAAATGGATTGTCTAAATAAACGTGTCCTTTGGTTAGGTTGAATTCAAATCTGAATGGATTTTTTTCATCTGTTTTTCCACTTGAAACTAAAGGTTCTGATTTTTGTAAAAGTATTTTGTAAGAAATGGTCACAAAAGAGATTCCTGAAATCAAATAGCTTAAGTAGATGAGGACTAGATCTTCTTCAAAGGAAAAATGATATTTATTATTTAGAAATTCAAATATATATTCCCTTAAGCTAACTATAACTAAGATTAATCCGCCACTAAATACTATTGATTTTAAATAATCATATTTAAAAACAAATCTAAACACTACAATTAATAGTGTTGGCAATAAAAAATACGGGATTGATTCTTTAATGAATCCAAATCTATAAAGTCCTATAAAAAAAATTTTATAGAAGAAGAAAACAAGATAAATAGATGCGAGAATAAAAGCATATTTACCTATTTTTTGTACTATTCCTAACATAATTTGCAAATTTAAAATTCAAGTTTTAGATCTTTATTTCTATCGAGTTCTTTTAAATACTTTTCCTCAATTTTGATTTTATTTCTAATTATTTCGATCTCTTTTGGAGATCCATTTTTAAGTAGATTCTGAGTGTGAAATTTCTCAGATAAAAACCTATTATAACCAAAGACTCTATCAAAGGTTTTTTCATTTTGAATAGTCCAATTTTTTCGATGAAACCCAACCGTATAATTATTTTTACCAATGATTCTTTTTGTTTTCTTTTCATTGCTTACTGGAGATAATTTAGTTTGCTGGCTTTTATCTTTCCTAGAAACAATTATGTGAATATGACTTTGGAAACCTGGTTTTTCTTGTCCAGCTTTAGCTTTTCCATCTATTACATCTTTATCAGTTCCTCTATACTTTCTATTGTGTTCGATTTTTCCAAAGTACACAAGATCATTCCCACTATTAATGCCTCGTTCTTTTCTGTTGAAATTTTTAGCATAATTATTCATGACTTCTCTTCCATACTTTTTTAGCTCATTATTGAACTTTGTAAATTGTTCTGCACTCATTGTTTTGGTGTCAGAAATGTCTTTTATCCTGGTTGCTTTATAAGCAATATGTTGTAGCTCTTTTTTGCTAAAATTGATTGTTGGAGCAAAAAATTTATCATCTTTTTTACTCAACCTTTTTTTATTATTATCAATACTAGAAATGACTTCAACTTTACTTATGTGATCTTTAGTGTGAGTAAAGAATTGTTGTTGCCTTTTCTTATAGAATATTTGTTTTTCTCTTGTGTCTGCATTGATTGACTTTCTCTCTAATTCCTGATTCTCTTTATCTAAATAGTCTGCTAGCTTATTGCAACTTCCTTTATTGTTTCCGCCGAAACTACTATGAGGTTTGCTGATGGGCATCTTAATTGATTAGGCTTTTGATACTTTCTAAAAGATCATTTAATTCATCTGTGTGATTTTGATTTGACTTTATAAAAGCATTTTTAATACTAGTAGAAAGTTCAATAATTAATGCTTCATTTCTTTTAGAATTTTCATATACTTCATTTCTGAGAGGCTTTAAAATATCTCGCTCTTGTGTCTTAAAAAATGACACTACTCTTTTGTCTAAAATGCTAACAAGTTCTGAAGGACTTTTAGAAATATTCATTCGAGGATCTTGTCCTGTTTTTTTGAAATACACAAGCATTTCTTCAACAAATGTCTGGTAATTCATCTTGTGGTTTTTAGCCAATTCCACTAATATTTTATGTGAGTTTTTTGTTATTAAAATGCTTTTTCTATCGCTCATTATTATATTTTTTATTATTGATGTACAATCTGTTATATTAATTTTTATACAATTTGTATAAGATTGTATAAACTCTAGTGTCTTGTAATTTGCTGAATATTAGCAGTATATATGCTTGTAAGTAGGGTTCAGATAGGGGCTCTGCCCCTGTCCTACTTGCTCTTTAAAATCTCCTACTTTCTCCATCTAGTTCTATAAAATTGAACATCTCCTTAAACCGATCATACACTCTTACTCCATATCTTTTCTTAACATCTTGTAACGTGTAGTTAGTTGTTATAAAAGTTTTGATGCCTCTGTGCTTAAACTCTTCATACCTGAACTCCAGAATCCTGCTAAATATATCCTCCTTTCCATAGTTTGAAGCTTCTCGTTCAGCTCCTAAATCATCGAACATTATTTTGCCTTTTGAATAGTATCTAATTACGCCATCCCTATTTTTACTTTCGTTATATTCTGTAACTACATTGTGAGTTGAAGTGATTACAAACCAGAGTTTTTTAATATTATATTTTCTTGAGATATTTTGTATTATTTCTAGTGATGATGATTTTCCAGTTCCAACATCTCCGAATATCATTAAGCCTTTTTGTAGTTCGCCATTATATTTTGTTTCAAAAAGTACATCTTCCGCAAAATAGTGGCAAATGAGGTTATAGAAATTTCTATTTGTATCATCAACAATGAATTCTCTATTGAGGTTGTTATAAAAGTTTTTAGCTTCCTGGTTAAAAAGATGCTTCAATTGATCAGTTGTGATTGAAGGCTCTATTTTTATTTCTTTTGGGCTTTTTATTTTTTGAAAATAAAGAATTGATTTTTGCATTTCTTTTTTTTCTTGCGAAACTCTTTTTTTTCTTTCAGATTCTGTTTCCCAACCTTGTTGAATTTTAATTCGTTGTCCTAAAGAATTTTTCATAAAAAAACTATTTTAAAATTTTAACTCCCTTTGTAGGATTAATTTTTTCTTTCTTTCCTTTTTTGTATTCTTCCTTATTAGTAAGTGTCTGCTTTTTTCCGACACGGTTTTTTTCCGACACGGTTTTTTTCTGTGTCAGTAATTTTCCGTCACGGTTTTTTACCGTGTCGGGAAAAACCATGTACGGTTGATTTTTAATTGGTATAGAGTTTAAAGTGTAAATGTTTGCACTAAAAAGACCACCAATTCGCAATTGTGGTGTTTTAGAGATCCATCCACTTAGATTTAGCTCACCAATATACTTTCTTAGAGTTTCTATCGTATAGTTTAGAGCTCTTGAAAGTTCAACATTATAAAATGTCCAATCATCAGGTTTACTGGCCATATAAACAAATACAAACCTTGCTCGATCTGAAAGTTTGTTGTCATTTATAAGAGCATTAGGAACTATGGTGAATTCTTTCTTTATTGAATTTCGAATATTATTCATAACTAACTATCTAACAGATTTAACTAGTTTAGGATTTTTTCTTGCTTGTTTTAATAGCTCAGATTTTGAATAAAACACAGATCGTCCGATTTGGTAAAATGGAATCATTTTTTTCTTTTTCCATTTAATAAGACTTTGAACTGTGATTCCTAGTAGTTCTGCAGCTTCAGTTTGTGTAAGCCTATCATCTTCAGAGCTAGAATTTGATTGAATGATGATATCTGTTTTGCGCAGACGATTAACAACTCTCTCTATAGTAAGGTCGAGTTCTTTTTGGGTAAGGACATAAATGCTTGACATATGTAACTTTAATTAGATTTAACTTCGTAATATGCCAACAAAATTATATCTAAGTAAAGCTGATTAAATCATACCCAAACCTTTGGGTATCATTTTTCTAAAGTATATATAGGGAAAGAGTAATAATTTTTTTTATTTTGGGTATTATTTTAGATGGTAATTTAAGTCTCTTTGTATTTCTATAGGAATATTTAGTTTTGATAACTGTTTTCTGATAGCTTCTTCTTTAAAAGGTTTTCCGTTTAAATAGTTCTCAATTATTCGTGCTAGTTTTCTATTTGAATTTATCTTTTTCATCAATACATCTTTTTGTTTTAAATATTTAATAAAGCTAATAAAATCTTTACCCTCATATTCATTTAAATCTTGTAAATCCTTATTCCTTATCTCTTTCATAAGATAATAACTTTCAGGAAGTTCATTTTTATAGGTTGTGAAGTTTGAAATAAACAATTCGCTATCTACTTTTAATTGATACATTTTTTTCATAGTATTAAAAAACTTCAGTATATCTTTTTGTTTGTACTTGGGATTTATGTAAATTAATTCGACCTCTTTTTTACCAAGTTTTTTTAATTGTCCTTCAAGTTCTACTACATCTGAATGGTATGCTCTAATTTTATTAGGGAATATTAAATAAAATAAATGTTTTAAGTAAAAAAAGATAAAATACAAAAAACTCAAAGACATTATACTCCAAAATACTATTTTAAGATTGCTGTTAGACTGTTTAAACAACTCTTTAATACTGATAATTTCAAAAAAAACAAATATTAACACCAACAATCCTAGTATTGAAAAAACTTGAAATTTTTTGAATTTAATTTTAAAAAACAGGACGAGCTTAAGCCAAAATATTGCTTCTCTATCTCTTAATGATTTCTTTTGCATTTTTATTTAATTTTATTCCAGGTATTATCCATCTCAGTCTTCTTGAAATCCTCAGCTATTTCAACATATCGTTTAAATGAAGCTTCATCTTTATGTCCAGTAATATTTTTTATAACCATTTCTTTCATTCCTAAAATTAATGAATTTGTAACAAAAGTTTTACGAGCTGTATGGCTTGTAATTAACTTGTGTTTTGGCTGAACTTTATCTACTCGTTTATTGCCTATATACCTAGTTGTATTAATGGGTGTATTTATTTCAGCCTCTTTGCAACATTCCTTAATGTACTGATTAAACTTTTGTCCTGAAATTTTAGGTAAAGGATCATAGAGAGTATCTCTATATTTTTCAAGTATTGTTTTTGCGAAGTCATTTAATGGGATTTTGTGATCTATTGTTTTGGTCTTTTGAATGTTTAACAAAAGGTGATCATTATATACATTAGAGGATTTTAATTGCTTAATGTCGCTAAACCGTAGCCCTGTAAAACATCCGAAGCAGTAAAAATCTCTTACATGTTCTAATCTCTTTGAGTCAAAAGTAAATTCGTATAAAGTCATTAATTCATCCATAGTCAAATAAATAACCTCAATTGTATTTTGTAGAGATTTGAATTTTTTAAACTCTAAATTTTTATGATATCCTCTTTCAAATGACCAATTCATAAATGTTTTTAATCCATCTATGAGCTTGCCGAAATAGTTGTTTAAAGTTTTTCTTTCTTTAAAGGCATAGTCTCTAAATCTTTCATAAAAATTAATATCAATATTATCAAACCGAATCTTGTTATTAGAGTAATTTTCAAAGTCTTTATAGAAATTCAGGGTTGAAGTGTATTTTTTTGTTGTTCCTAGAGCCTTTGTGGCTTTGTTGGTTTCAATAAATTCATCAAAAGAATCAAAAAACTGTGGAGCAAGATTATTTGATCCAAAGTTCTTGTTATTCAGCTTATCTAAAACATATCCCTTAGAAAGTGGAATATCATTTAAAATCATGAATCTAAAAATTAGTTTTACCTTATTTTCAAGGTCATCAAGTACTTTATTGAATTCAACATGATAATTATACTCTTCGTTCTTTAGATTGGGTTTTATTCGTTGGTTTTTCCAATACTTTAATTTTGTCTTTACATTACTGACATTGTTCCTTATTCTATCACCATCTACTGAGATTAACATTCTTATAGGAATCAAACCATCTTTGTTTATTTTGTCTTTTCTTAATGTAAAAGTGACCTGCATATTAATTAGGATTAATTAAAGTTAGTTTAACTCAATACTAAATTATGTTTAATTAAATGAAATAGGGGGATTTATAGGGGGATAAAATTGAATTAATTTGAATTAAATTGTATTCTATTTCACTACCCTAATCCCTTATGTCAACAAATATAAGGGATTAATTTGTATTAATCCTGATTAATTATGTATAGTAGTCCTTGTGGGCCAACAATAGCGTAATGCTTCTTTCTATTTTTGAGGGAAGCATTTTTTTATTTAGACCTATTTTTATAGAACTTCTTATCAACACAGAAGCTTTTCAATAGTCAAATTGAAAAGC
>Ga0209633_10004751_pt1 | contig 12133 bp, 11 predicted proteins | sample Cruoilmetagenom1_FD_187290 | JGI IMG/M metagenome (GOLD analysis project Ga0209633, IMG submission 187290) | Oil polluted marine microbial communities from Coal Oil Point, Santa Barbara, California, USA - Sample 1 (SPAdes) (version 2) | ecosystem: Environmental > Aquatic > Marine > Oil seeps ... | reverse complement strand
CACATCCTCATAATGGACGTTTGGCAGTTGTAGTCTTTGGCTCCGATCACGGTTTATGTGGTCGCTTCAATGAGGAGATAGCGGAATATACTCTGGAGCATATCAAAACAATTCCCACTGATTTCAAACCCAAAATATTATGTGTGGGAATGCGCGCTGCAGATAAACTAGAATTGTCCGGACAGCCCGTTGATGAGGTGCTTAATCTGCCAGGTTCCGCTAATCAGATCGGAACCACGATACAAGACATACTATTACACATAGATCGCTGGCGTGAAGAGGACGGGCTTGAGCACCTTTACCTGTTTCATAATCGCCCCAGTAGCCGCGCTACCTACCGTCCGACTAGGTTCCACCTGTTACCTTTACACCTATCGCATTTTCAACATCTGGAAGAAGAAGTCTGGCCCGGTTCTAGCCTACCTACCTATACCATGGACAGAGATACGTTACTCTCGTCGCTGTTGCATCAATACTTTTTTATATCCTTATTCCGCGCCTGTGCCGAATCACAGTCTGCAGAACACGGCAGCCGTTTGACAGTCATGCAAGCGGCTGAAAAAAATCTGGATGAAAACAGGGAAGAGTTGATTGGAGAATACCGGCGTGTACGTCAGGAAATGATCACCACCGAATTACTGGATGTCGTAGCAGGGTTTGAGGCCGTATCAAACGAAAAATTATAACTGGGCTGGAGGATTAACCCCGATCTGAACTGTCTTATGATTTACAGACGCTAGTACTCCATCAAAACTATGTTGCTGGAGTACTAGCCACCAACTCTTCCCCTTATGTAGATCTTTTTTCTCTTAAGGCGGCATTCAAGGCATCGACGATTTCGATCCAGTCGCTGTCGGCATCTAACGCCTGTTGCAGAAAATCTGCCTGGGCGGATGACCAGAATGGCGCATCGGCTAACTTTATTTCAGGTGGCAAAGGACTATTTTGTAGAAGGAAGGCTTCTATATCTTCAGGACTGTTGTCCAGTCCAAGCTGGGCAAATAATTCACTGAAATTATGAAAGGGTTGTTGCATGATTTAAATCCTGTATATGTGATGGATAAGACAAACTCAATTCGATACAAACAGCAGATAATCATAAAGCTGTGTCAGATGAAATATTGTCGTTATGTCCTTTGGTTAATAATGAGAGGTTTATGCAGGAACGAGATTCACATGATACACTTTTGCATTCTTGACCATTTCTCCCTCGCTGGTTTTGAACTCGGGTATTTCATGCGCGGAGATTATAACGGTTGACCCGGGAACCTGATCAATATCACCGCGTTCCAGCATTGCCGATAAATGTTGTCTGATAGATTTTGAACAAATAATCTGCTTTGTTGATTGTTAACCATCATCAACATCCGCTACAAACATATCCCTATCAAGGTGGGTATCTTCCTTGCTGATTTTTCTTGGTGCAGATAAGAAGGTGACTTTGATACTTTGACCAATCTCGGGAAAATCAACTCGCTCTTTTATATCAAACTTGGCTTCTGTCTCAATTGATTCCTTATCTAAATCCTGTTGCCATTCTTTGCTCATAACTTCACCTTTATTATAAATCCATAATATGTAAGTGGGCATAAATCCCGAATGTGTAAAAGTGATGAAAAAATCATCATCTTTTTTTCTACTCAATTACTTTACTCATCAGTCGAAAACAAGAGTTTCTTGATCTGTTCGTGCTCTTCTTCTGTAGGCAGTGGTGATGCCTCGATTTTCTTAGCGGCATGTAAATCGACACGGCCAGAATCATCGAAAGTAAGCCAGCTGTATGTTTCGTTCACAAGCTGTTGCGGTTCATCATCCTTCGTTTGCACATACCAATCAGCTAAGCGAAACGTCTGTCCGGCGAACTCTGTACTTATTGCTTTGCCGCTGACAAGATCAATATAGTTCTCGTGCAAAATGGCAGAAACTCCCTCATCAGTTAGAATAAACTGATAGCTTTTATGATGCGGGTGAAGGTTTTTGCTACGTCGTTGGTATTCCAATTGAAGCGCATCAACCTGAGTAAGCATCTCGTCTACAGCCTCTCGCCCGGATTCAGCACCCATCTCATCCAGCTGCAAGGTCAGTCGCTCACACAACAGGCCCAGTATTTCCAGTGCGCCGTTTAGCCGGTTAACTTCATTTGCCAGATTATGTATAGTCATAGTCGTCGTCTTAAGGTTAAGGTCATGCTTCGCCACTCTGGATATGATCTCTTATTTCAAGCTAATAAACACTCGTTTATGTTAACTTGTGAATGGAACCTTATATGTCATTTAGGTGACACAGGTTCTGACTTGGGTGCAAGCACGACATAATCGATCAAGGGAATGCCATCGAGGAGAAACCGCAATATCTGAAAGAGTTTGACTAGCGTTCCCGTAGCCTTTACTCAGGTATTGCTGCGACCAACAGCGCGTAAACGAACACGCTTACAACCGCGCCTAATATAAACAGTTTTGTATTGTGATATTTCCGAGCCATCGGCAGTAGCTCGTGTACAGAAATGAATATCATGGCGCCAGCGGCGAAGGCCATAAACAAGGGATTGAGGGTGGGATGAAAGTGAACCGCCATGAGTCCGACTATGGCTCCCAGCGGTTCAGCGAGCCCTGATAAAAACGCCGCTATAAACAGGAACCGCCTCTTCTTTACCATAATGATCGGGACGGCCATAGCAAATTCTTCAGGGATGTTATGAATTGCGATTGCCAATGCTACCAATACCCCTTGTGAGGGAGAAGCGATGTAGGAGTTGGCCATGGCGAAGCCCTCTGGCACATCATGTAGTATGAGGCCGAACACCACCAGATAGGCGGATTTCAGCAACGTCTGGTTAAATACCCCTTGTGAGGGAGAAGCGATGTAGGAGTTGGCCATGGCGAAGCCCTCTGGCACATCATGTAGTATGAGGCCGAACACCACCAGATAGGCGGATTTCAGCAACGTCTGGCTAAATGCGCCTTTCTCCTCCACTAGATGGGTGTGTGGGATGATCCAATGCAAGGATGCTATAATGAGCATACCTAGCGTCACTGTCACAAACGCCGTCCCCATACCTATTTCATTCACCGCCTCTGGCACAAGTTCAAAGAAGGATATCAGCAACATGATGCCGGCTGAGAATCCTATTCCTGCTGCAATTGCCCGCTCGTTCTTGCCGATGTAGATTGCAAGCGTAACACCCAGTAGTGTGGTAAACACGGAAAGAAATGCTAGCAATATTATGGCGATGTACGTTGTGTGTGGGATCTCAGCGAACATTTTAATTTGGGATACGTTCCACGCGACCTAATATCTGGCCATACTGAACCCTCGTTTCAGGACCTAGCCCGAACTGCCACTTTACGCAATCGGGTCCAAACAGGACGATGATGGTTGATCCACCCATGTTAAAACGTCCCAACTCTTCACCTCGTTCTAATTGAATCACATTATCATCAGTTGCGTATTTCGTTACTTTAATACTTTTACCACGAGGTGGTGTAATTTCACCTGCCCAAACCGTTTCAATGGAACCGACGAAGATGGCGCCCACCAAAACTACAGCCATAGGACCTACTTCTGTATGGAAAATGCAGGCTACACGCTCATTACGCGCAAATAAGTGAGGAACAGATTCAGTATAATCAGGCGCCACACTGAATAGTCGTCCCGGGATATATGTCATTTCCAGAAGACGACCAGATAGCGGCATATGTACCCTATGATAATCGCCAGGAGATAGATACATGGTCGCAAATCGGCCGCCTATGTATGGCTTTGCCCGCTCTTCGGATCCGCCAAGGAGTTCGATCAAAGAATAGGTGTGCCCCTTGGCCTGAAAGATTTGCTTTCCCTGAATATCTCCCAACTGGCTTATGAGACCATCATCCGGGCAACAAATTTGCCCCGTTTCTTGAACCACGGGGCGCGCTTGCGGGCGCAAGGCACGGGTAAAAAAGCTATTGAAGTCTGGATAGGCATCGGGATCCGGTTCCAGAGCTTCTGACATATCGATGTGGTAGTGGCGGATATACCAGCGAGTGATGGATTTACGCAATGGAAAGTGTCGACAACGCGTACTCCATTGAATGATTCGCGAGAGCAAGTGATGCGGAAGAAGTAGAAACAATAGTGCCGCTTTGAACCAATGAGTCATATCATTCGCCATTTATTGATCCCTTATTGTAAGTATCGAATCAATTATCCTGTATTTGGTTTTATTTGGTGACGTGTTTAGCTCACCAATATCCCTAATACATAATCTCTAATAAATGTTGTCAGGAAATTAATTGCTTTTCCATATCGACCAACTGATTAAAATATAGTTATTTTAATCAGTACCTACTTTGATCGGTGTCATGTTTGTGTGACATAAAATGAATTAAGATCAAAATCATGATCTAATTAAGTGAGCTTACTTTTGTCTTTGATCTTTGAGAAGTTATCCCAATTTTCAGCTCTTTTTAGATCATCGTACTGTTTAAATGTCTTAGCGTTGGGAATTCTATAGGATAGATTCACTGATACCAAAAACTGGGGGGGTGCCATGTACAGCTGGAACATGGCTTACACTAACTTTGCTGATTCCAAAAACCACAACTTATTACATTATTCTAATAGTTGAAAGTTTTAATGTCGAGATTCCATCACTTAACCTGGATTGACTCCAGATAGCCTACCAGTGAAATAATACGACCAAAAACTAGTGCTTGGGTATCCAGTTCATGGGGGGGGTAGGCAATTGCATCAACAGCCTCGCGCTCCATAAGTGTAAAACGATGACCCCAAACCGGCATCATTCGGATGCCATGAGGTCTGATCATGTATCTACCATCAATAACTTTGTAAACATGTTCTTGCGGAAACTTACCGTCAGTTTTTTTCGCGATCATGGTTAAATCGGTAGGTTTAACAGTAAGTACTTCTGCGACTGGTCCATCGCCCTTGGCATCTTTTCCATGGCAGGAGGCACAGTTACTCAGATACTCCATTTCACCCAGCTTTAGCTGTGTTTTTTTATCTAGGGCGTTAGCGCTATTAAAGCAAAACAGAACGGTACATACTGCCACACCCGTGGTACAAATGTTGATCATACTTTTCTTGGTAAATTTCATAGTTTGCCTCTAACGGATAATAAAATCATTATCCTTTTTATCAGTCTAGCATATTAAGTGGTTGTGCTATTTGATCTAATTGAGGTTTAAACTAAATGCCTTTAATGGGAATAACTTTTACCCTTTTGGGATGTAGCATACAACTTAATTCGACTCCCTGATTTTAGACAGAAATAAAAAAATGATCGCTTTTAATCTCATAGGTGTGGTGTTTACTGAAGGGCACATAATATCCACTATGCTTATGCCATTATTTCCCGTTGGCAATGATAAAAAACAGGTTAAAGACTTTTGGCAAGGCATCAACCAGTCCAGTAATCCGCAATTGCTTGATAGCTTTCTAAATTCTCTCTGCTGGATGATGATGTATTACAAGTTTTTGCACATTTTATGTCTTTTTAACGTTATTATCTTTTCAATTTAATTTGCAGGTTTTTTAATGTCAGACATTAAGCAGGGCGCATTAGTTTATTATAAAAGTAAGGCTGCCATCGTTACTGGGGTTAGCGATAAAATCGATATACTTTTCTTTAAACAAACTAAGCGAGTACGGGACAAAGATATAAAGCTGTTGCATCCTGGTCCGCTTGATGATGTTTCTAGTTTAACGTTGGAGTGTCCTGAATCTTTGGATAGCCTGGATGAAACGCTTGAGTTGCTTGAAGGTGAAGCGGTATCTTTGAGTGATTTATCTGATCTATTATATGGAGATTTTACTCCCCAAAGCGCTTGGTCTAGCTGGATGTTGGTTGTTGATGGTCTTTATTTTGACTTAGAAACGGATGAAAATGGCGAAGACTTAATTAAAGCCCGTCCATTAGATCTCATCACAGCTGAAAAAGAAAAACGGGATGCAAAACGTCATCGACAAGAAACATGGGATGCTTTATTAGAGCGAATACAAACAGGGAAAATTATAGCAGATGATCACAGCGAGCTAACGGAGGTTGAACAACTTGCCTGTGGGGAGCGCGATGCTAGCCGTATTCTTAAAGCGATAGGGATTTCTGAAAATAAAGAAGAGGCGCATAAGCTTTTATTAAAGCTTGGTTATTGGCAGGATAAATACAACCCTTGGCCGCGTCGAATGGGCATTACCATGGTTGATCCTGATTTGGCAATTTGTGAGCCAGTGGAAACTGAGCGACGAGATTTGAAACATCTTCAAGCGTGGGCAATTGATGATGTGGGAAATCAAGACCCGGATGATGCAATTTCGCTGGATGATGATCGTTTGTGGGTGCATATTGCAGATGTTTCATCGATAGTAACACCTGATTCAGATTTGGATATTGAGGCTCGGTCTCGTGGTACGAATGTATATTTGCCTGACCAGACTATTCATATGTTGCCCACTGATATTACCGCGCAACTGGGTTTGGGTTTACAGGAAACGAGTAATGCCTTGTCTATTGGGTTCACTGTTTTAGAAAATGGTAAATTGGATAATATTGAGATTTGCTTCTCTGAGTTGAAAGTGAGTCGCACCACTTATGATGATGCTGATACAGAATTAGATAGTACGTTTAAAGCGTTAAAAATGGTGACTGACCGATATCATCAGCGTCGTTTGGAAAATAATGCAGCCATGCTGGATTTACCCGAAGTTAACATCAACGTTAAAAATGATGTAGTTGAAATTAGGCCTTATGGAAGAGGAGGGAGTCGTCAAATTGTCACTGAAGCGATGTTAGCCGCAGGTGAAGCGGTTGCTCAATTTGCAGAAGAAAACAATATTCCCATACCATTTGCCAATCAGATAGAGCCAGAAACAATTCAACATCCTCAGAAAATGTCGGAACATTATGCTTATCGCCGTTGTTTTAAAGCCTCTCGACACAGCACTGAGGCAAGTGGTCATTTTGGTTTGGGTTTGCCGCGTTACACCCGTGTTACCAGCCCGATTAGACGCTACCTTGATTTAATTGTGCATCAACAATTGAGAGCATTTTTAATTAAACAGCCTTTGTTAGAACACGAAGCTTTGGTTGAGCGCATTGGCTTGGCAGATGAGGCTTCATTTGCGGCACGAAAAGCGGAACGATTTTCAAATCAGCATTGGACGATGATTTATTTACAGCAACAACAGAAAGAGCAGGGCGAATGGCAAGGAGAAGGCATTGTTGTTATGCATGATGAACGCAAAACAACAGTTGTTTTGCCTGATTTGGCGATGGAACCTAAATTACCTCGTTTAGATAAAACCGATTTGGATGAATCAATTTCTGTGCAGGTACAATCGGTGAATATTCCGGATTTACAGGCTTTCTTCCGGGTTATTTAAGCCAGTCACAATAGACTATCCCAATTCAAATACTAGCATTGTCAATTTCAAGCGCATTGTTTTGATTACGTAACGGTGCACAATTTCTGCAAAGAAGTTGCTTTTCTTGGTCACTTTATTTACATATTTACTGACTAATATTGTCTCGTTAATAAATAACGAGGAATAATAATGGATATTATCGGTAGTCTAATCGGGCTTTTCTTTTTAATAGTAATTTTTGCAGGTTTTCTTTTCTTTGCCATTTTTATGGCGCGTAAGATTGGTTTAATTAAAGTCTCTGAATCACCAGATGGAGAACAGCAGAATTTAATTAAGTCATATACGTCTGACTTGAAGAATCTTAGTGGTTCCTTACTTTTTCGTTTTATTACCATCGCGGTTTTAATTGGGGTAATGACCATCCCGCTGAGTATGGTGAGTGATATTGTGCGTGAGCGCAGTAATCTTTATCGGGGAGTCTTGCATGAAATTTCGGGCACTTGGGGTCACCAACAAAATTTGCAAGGACCTGCTTTGTTTATTCCCTATACTGAAAAATTTGTTTCAGAGGTGGTAAAGACTGATAAGGATGGTTATGAGCGCAAGGTCAATAAAACCATCTATAAACAACGCACAGCAATTGTGTTGCCGCAAGATTTAAATATTGATGTTGATATAAAAGGTCAGAAGCGCAAACGCAGTATTTATGAGTCCCTGGTGTATACCGCAGATTTAAAAGTTCAAGGTGATTTTACGCGTCCCCGATTACGGGATTTATCAGGTCATATCGATAAAATACATTGGGATCGTGCTTGGCTGGCACTTGGAATTTCAGATACACAGGCGATTAACAAAGTATCAAGCCTAAGCTGGTCGAATAGTCCCATAGTTGATTTTGAGCCAGGAACACGTGCGGTGAATACTATTTCTAGTGGTTTTCACGCACCACTGGATTTAAGCATGGATAGTGTTGCTGGTGAGGATGAGATTAAAGATAAGAAATACCCCTTTGAGTTTGTTCTTAATATAAATGGTAGTCAGGGATTTTATTTTAGTCCTTTTGGCAAGACTACCAATGTAAATATTACATCAGACTGGCCTCACCCCAGTTTTCAGGGCAATGTTTTACCGGATAGCCACAAAGTGAGTGAGAGTGGTTTTAAGGCTAATTGGTCGGTACCACATTTAGCTAGAAATTATCCACAGCTTTGGACGCTAGAAACACAAAATTTTAATTTGAAGGAGTTCAGCGCCGGGGTGAATCTATTTGAATCAGTTTCATTGTATTCCAAAATTACCCGCGCAATTAAATATGGCGTACTGTTTTTTACATTAACCTATATAACATTCCTGATTTTTGAGCTGGGGATAGGCAGGCGCTTGCATATCGTGCAATACGGCGTAATTGGTCTAGCGCTTTCAATGTTTTATTTAACGCTATTATCAATGGCGGAACATGCAGGATTTTTCAACGCCTATGTCTCAGCGGCTGCGATTATTATTGTCATGATTAGTCTATATGCCTTTGCTGCCATTCGTAATTTATTTCGAACTGGGGTTATTTCAATATTATTGATCGGTTTATATTCGATGCTGTATTCATTATTAAAACTTGAGGACTATGCGCTATTAGCTGGAACGTTATTATTGTTGCTGATTCTTGCTGTGATGATGTATTTAACCAGGAATATTGGTAGAGAGGAAAACTAGGTCTTTTTTGTGGGTGATTAATTCTAAAAAATTGATTTGGCACCCCCCCGGGTTTTTTGCATCAGCTCTTGGCTATGTTAGAAATGTGTAAAAAATGTGAATTAAGAAGAGTTTTGTGCTTCTACATTTTCTAGTATCGAATGTTACAAAAAAGCCCGCCATCAGCATTGTGATGGCGGGCTTTTTTGTAACTTCTAGAGCTTTTTTAGCTTTGCTCAGCCTTGACCTCAGCACAGTTTTCTTTAATCTGAGATCGAAGTGATTTGACTTTCTCTTCGCGTTGTTTTTGATCTAGCCTTGTCTTTTTGCCCTTAATATCAATCCAGATATTAGTATAATTTTTTTCTAATTGGGAAAGATTTTCGCGTTGCTTCTTACAATAGCTCAATAGTTGCTTGCTGGGGCCCGATAACTTGGTTTCTTCACCAGTTTCTCCATCTTTCTTTTCCGTAGCACTTTTTTCTGGCGCTTTATATCTACCAGCAGCTGAACGAATTTGATCTTCAATGTTTTTAGCTTTGATCTTTTTCTTGCTCTGTACCGGAGGTTGAGCCGTGTAATGAACTGTACCATTGGCATCGGTCCACTTATATATTTCGGCCTGTGAGTTGACGGTAAGGATTAGTGCAAGAGTACTAAGACTAGCAATAGTAATTATTTTTTTCATTTTTATTTTACCTATTTATGCTTTTGTATAGCCGCGAATTAATTTTTAGTTTTTATATCTATACATTCTAACATGACTTGTAGCGTAGAGTTTTAATTAAGGCGCATTCTAGTCGTTTAAGCGCTACCTTTAGTCTGAAATTCACAAGTTTTAGCGATTTTGGGCTTATTTATAAGTGTTTTAATGTTGTTTTGGTATTTCTTGATCTATGTAATCCATACTTAAAATAAGATCGAAATTGGCATAAAAAATCAGACTTAATCAGAGACCCCTTTACAAAAAATCTGCTAAACTTTAGCCATATATTTAATTACATTGAGGAAACATTATGCCATTTGATACAAAACTTACAGATGAAATTAATTTGTTGGGACAATTTAATCTAAAGAATGAGCAGGATGGCATTAAAGTACATCATCATGCAGCGGCAGAATTAATTGAGGCAGCTGAAAGACTACATGAAAAAGGACTAATCACACAAAAAGACGGCGGATATTTAACTGACCTAGGACGCAAGGCAGCAGAGCATAGGGAAGCGCTGGCTACTATTCTTTAAGATATTCATTAAATGTTTGGTGTGCTTATTTATTGCACCTGCGCTGAGTCAACATGGTTTATCCTGAGCTTGTCAAAGGGAAGCAGTTCTGCTGAGCAAAGTCGAAGCATGGCACCCCCCCTGGTTTTTGTTATCAGCTCATAGTTTCCATCGTGCTATTTAAGCGTTAGTGATAACCTTCTATTTTTGATCCTAATACAGTAATTAATAATGATAGTTACCCGTTTCCCACCCAGCCCTACTGGTTATTTACATATTGGCGGCGCAAGAACAGCGCTTTATTCCTGGTTATATGCACGCCAAAATAATGGTAAATTTATTTTACGAATTGAAGATACCGACATTGAGCGTTCTACTCAGGAATCAGTAGATGCCATTCTTGATGGTATGGAATGGCTGAATCTTGATTATGACGAAGGCCCCATTTTCCAGACTCAACGCTTTGATCGTTATGCCGAAGTAATCCAGCAGTTACTAGATCAAGAAGACGCCTACCATTGTTATTGTACGCGTGAAGAATTGGATGAAGTGCGTGAACAGCAACGTGCTAATAAAGAAAAGCCTAAATATAATGGTAAGTGCAGGGATCGTAAGGATGTGCCGGAAGGACGGCCGTCAGTGGTTCGTTTTCGCAACCCATTGGAAGGCGATGTGGTTATTGACGATATCATTAAAGGCAAAATCGTAATCAATAACCGCGAACTGGATGACCTGATTATTGCTCGTACGGATGGCACGCCAACTTATAATCTTACTGTGGTGGTCGATGATATTGATATGAATATGACCCACGTTATTCGCGGTGATGATCACATCAATAATACACCACGCCAGATAAATCTATTTCTAGCGCTCGGCGCAGAGCTACCTAGATTTGCACACGTGCCAATGATTCTGGGTGATGATGGCAAGCGTCTCTCCAAACGTCATGGCGCAGTCGGTGTAATGCAATACCGGGATGATGGTTTTCTGCCTCAGGCTTTATTAAACTACTTGATGAGGCTTGGCTGGTCGCATGAAGATCAGGAAATCTTTAGCCGTGAAGAGATGATTGAGCTATTTAAACTGGAGGATGTCAATGTTGCACCGTCCACTTTTAATGGCGAAAAGCTTTTGTGGGTGAATGAACAATATATTAAAACTATGCCCGTTGACGAACTTGCTGACCATTTGCAATGGCATCTTGATGATCAAAAGTTGAATACGAGTCAAGGCCCTGCCATCACCGATGTTATTAATGCACATCGAGAACGCGCTAAAACACTGAAAGAACTGGTTGCCAGCATTCGTTATTACTATGAAGATTTTAGTGAGTACGATGAGAACGCTGCCAAAAAACATTTTAAAACCGCAACTCCGGGGATTTTACAAAATCTACTGGGTAAATTTAAACAGATCGATGAGTGGAATGCGGAAGCCATCAATAACGTGATTAAAGATACCTGTGAGGAACTTGAACTTGGCATGGGCAAAGTAGGGCCGGCATTGCGTGTGGCTGTCACGGGTACGGCAATGTCACCATCATTGGATATTACACTAGATTTAGTGGGTAAGGACCGAACCTTGGAGCGTCTTCAGAAGGCAGTAGATTTTGCAACAGCAAAGTATGCAGAGTCTCCTTAAGGAATCTCTGAACAACCTAGGTGAATTCTAGCAACGCCAAGTATTCAAGTTCGAGACATTGGTTTTAAGCATAGTTATTCTATGATTAAAACCAATAACGAAGAAATTGGAAACTTGGCTAAGCCCCGCAGGGTAAGCCTCTAGGGCATCATCTCCGTCGTTGCACTTTTTGTGAAGGCAATAAGCATTCCCTGCAAAGTGCGTCTAGGATATGA
>Ga0209633_10004749_pt1 | contig 12134 bp, 11 predicted proteins | sample Cruoilmetagenom1_FD_187290 | JGI IMG/M metagenome (GOLD analysis project Ga0209633, IMG submission 187290) | Oil polluted marine microbial communities from Coal Oil Point, Santa Barbara, California, USA - Sample 1 (SPAdes) (version 2) | ecosystem: Environmental > Aquatic > Marine > Oil seeps ... | reverse complement strand
CATCTACTGGGCCATCTCCCATAGAACTGGCGATTACTCTCTTTCCATCCAATTCAAGCTCCACAGTTGCATTTGCGGTGATTCCTTTATGATCCTTTTTTATCACCACTTCAAAGCTTTCGGCGTCGAATAGGGGGTTGTCCTCTCCAAGGGCCCTTTTCAACAACAATACAAACGATCCTTCCGCTCCTTCAAATTGGTAGCCATCATTCTCAAGTGATTTGACTGTGTTTAGGATTTCCTTTGTTTTTGCCAGTGATAAATCGACACCATGCTCTTTCGCCTTTGACAGTATATTTCTCTTGCCAGCCAACTCAGAGATGAGCAGGCGTCTGCTATTACCAACGCTCTCTGGATTTGTATGTTCATAGGAATCAGCATTCTTCAGTACAGCATCTACATGGGCCCCCCCTTTGTGAGTGAATGCGCTCTTTCCAACGTATGGTTGATCATTCCTAGGAACGAGGTTTGCCAATTCGCTAACATACCTTGAGACCCTTGTGAGATTCTTAAGCTGGGAATCAGCAATACAGTCTAGGTTCAGCTTTATCTTTAGATTGGGGATGATGGTGCATAGATCTGCGTTTCCACATCGTTCACCATACCCATTGATTGTGCCCTGAACCTGAACAACCCCGGATTTCACTGCCATCATGGAGTTCGCAACCGCTGTACCCCCATCATTATGGGCGTGAATTCCAAGTGGAACGGTTGTTCTCTTTTTCACCTCTTCAACGATGTTTGAGACTTCAAATGGCATGGTGCCACCATTTGTATCACAGAGCACTATGGTTTCAGCTCCTGCGGACTGTGCTGCCTCCACGGTTTGCATGGCGTAGTCTGCATTTTTCTTGAAGCCATCGAAAAAGTGTTCTGCATCATATATCACCCTCAACCCATTTGAGCGAAGAAATCGAATTGAATCACGGATCATCTCTAGGTTGTTCTCAAGAGTGGTTTTAAGAACTTCCATGACGTGGAAGTCCCAGCTCTTTCCAAATATCGTGGCGACATCTGCACCAGAATCTAAAATGGATTTCATGCTTGTGTCCTCTTCAGCACTCACATTAGCTCTTCTGGTGCTGCCGAAAGCGGTGACGACAGCACGGTTTAACTTGACAGAACCAACTTTTTTGAAAAAAAGTGTGTCCTTTGGGTTGGAACCGGACCACCCCCCCTCTATATAATGAACTCCCAAATTATCGAGTTTTTTTGTGATTTTTAGCTTATCATTCAGTGAGAAGGAGATCCCCTCTCCCTGGGTCCCATCCCTTAGGGTAGTGTCATATATCTCTATCATCCTAGCTCCTTTATTATAGCATTTCCCATCTCTGCAGTGCTTGCCATGCCCTCAAGATCCGGGGTTCTGACCTTGCCTTTCAGGATCACGCTTCTTATGGCTTTTTCGATTGCATCCGAAGCATCGTATTCTTTCAGCTCCTCTAGCATCATGGCACATGCAGAGATTGCACCAATTGGATTTGCGATCCCTTTGCCGGCTATATCGGGCGCGCTTCCATGGATCGGCTCAAACATGCTAACTCTACCTGGATTTATGTTTCCGCTCGCTGCTGTGCCTATGCTACCCTGAATGGCTGCGCCAAGGTCTGTGAGCACGTCCCCAAAAAGGTTTGGAACCACAATCACTTCGTATTGACCTGGGTCTTTCACGAACTGCATGGCAGCATTGTCCACAAATTGGTAATCTGTAGAAATGCCTTTGTACTCTCTTGAAACCTTATCAAAAACGTCTCTCCACAACCCATATATATCCGACATAACGTTTGCTTTATCGATTAAGGTAACCTTCCTGCGATTTTTTCTCTCAGCCAATTCAAAAGCATATCGTATGACCCTCTTCGCCCCCCCTCTCGAGATCAAACCGATTTGATAGGCGATTTCATTTTCTTCTTTTAATTCGAGCTCGATATCCATTTTGATCTCATATAATTCTCTCGATAAGTTTAATTCTGCTCTGTTTCTTTTATCCTTGAATCGAGAGCCAAGTCCTATATAAAAATCTTCAGTGTTTTCTCTGACGACATAAAATTGTATATTTTTGCAAGTCTTGCCTTTTAAAGGACAAGATAGCCCTGGGAGGGATAGTATAGGCCTGAGATTGATATATTGGTCAAAGTAGAATCTTATCTTCAGCAAGATGCCCTTTTCCAATATGCCCGGCTTTACCCTCGGATCGCCAACTGCGCCAAAGAACACTGCATTCATATTCCTCATCTCTTCAAGTTGCTCTTCGGAAAGAGTTTCACCGCTTTTGAGGTAATGTTTTGCCCCGTTGGGGTAATAGGTCAGATCAAAGTTCAGATCATGAAGTTCACCAACAACTTTTAGAACTTTAACTCCCTCCTGCACTACCTCCGGACCAACGCCATCTCCAGGTATCACAGCTATTCGGTACATGAATCCTCCACATATCTCATTAACCCCCCCCTTTGCATTATCAAGATTGCAAAAGAAGGAAATTGTCTAAAGGAGTAGAGTCTCCCATCTGTCAAATTTTGAATTCTGCCCTCTACAAGATCCACGTCCAACAGATCGCCGTTTTTTACCTCCATGGTGCATTCAACTGGGGGCAAGCACAGATTGATTGAATTTCTGTAGAATATCCGCGCAAAACTCTCAGCAATTACGCAGGATATCCCAGCACCCATAAGAGCTCTGACTGCATGCTCTCTTGAGGAGCCGCAACCGAAGTTTTTTCCTCCCACTATCATGTCCCCCACCTTTACGCTACCAGCGAAGTCTGGGCGCACCTTCTCAAAAACATGTTTTGAAAGCTCCTTTGGATCTCCAGTGATTAGGTACTCCGCCGGTATTACTTGATCTGTGTCCACGTTGTCCTTAAACCTCCATGCCCTTCCTTTCATCTTATTTTTCATGTTTCACCTCTGAAGGATCAACAATTCTTCCTTCGATGGCACTTGCCGCAACCGTTGCCGGTGAAGCGAGATATACCTCAGACTTTGCATCTCCCATTCTACCCAAAAAGTTCCTGTTGGTGGTGCTGACACATTTTTCTCCTGGCGCAAGAACCCCCATATATCCCCCTAAACAGGCACCACAGGTTGGGCCAGAGATGAATGCATCGGATTCTAAAAAGATCTCGAATATGCCTTCACGCATGGCCCGCGCGTAAACATCTTTGCTTGCAGGAACTACAATCAACCTAACATTTTGGTGAACTTTTCTTCCTTTCAAAATCCTGGCGGCTGTGCGCAGATCTTCTATTCTTCCATTTGTGCAGGAACCTAAATAAGCCTGGTCTATCTCAACTCCACACTCTGAGGCAGGTATCACGTTGCTTGGCAGATAGGGCTTTGCCACCATGGGTACCATGTCCTTGGCAGCATAATGAAAGTTCTCTAAGTATGTGGCATCCGCGTCAGCTAAGATTGGATCATAACCTCCCCTCACTCTACCACTCAAGTAGTTGAACACCTTTTCATCTGGAGGTATAATCCCTGTTTTAGCACCAGCTTCTATGCACATATTGGAGATCGTTATTCTGTCTGAGAGAGGTAGATTTTTAATGGTAGAACCATAGAATTCCATGGATTTGTAGATGGCACCGTCCACTCCGATATCACCGATTATATTGAGTATAATGTCTTTACCACAAACGTATTCTTTTAAATTGCCTTCTATAATAACTTTCTGGCTTTCTGGTACCTTGAACCATAACTTACCCATAGCAAAGACTCCAGCAGCTTCTGTACTCCCTATGCCTGTTGCAAATGCTCCTAAAGCACCATAGGTGCATGTATGAGAATCCGCCCCAACTATCAACCTTCCCGGAGCAACAAAACCACTCTCGATCATTATCTGATGGCAGATGCCACCACGCCCGACTTCAAAGTAGTTTTTTATACTATATTTTCTCGCAAATTCGCGCATAGCAAATGCCTGTTTCGCTGAAGGGACATCTTTATTTGGAACGTAATGATCCGGAATCAGGACTATTTTATTTGCAATTGGCTTTATCTTTTTCCCCAGTTTTTCAAATTCCTCAAATGCTGGTAAACCTGTAATGTCGTTTACCATAACATAATCTACATCTGCTTCCACGATTTCTCCCGGTACGACTATCTTGCCGCATTTTTTTGTGAATATCCTTTCTGCGATCGTTTGCCTCATTTTTGCCTCAAATTACTTTATTGATTAATACGCCAACTTTCTCCACATGAACTTCTATGGTATCACCATGCCTTAATTTTCCCACGCCACAAGGAGTGCCAGTTGCTATTATTTCTCCCGGTTCAAGAGTCATTATCGAAGAAAGATAACTTACTAAATCCTCCACCCTGAAGATGAGGTTATCTGTCGATGAATTCTGCCTGATTTCGTCATTTAAAATCGTTTTTATTTTCAGGTTATTTGGATTTGGAACTTCGTCTTTAGTTACTATCCACGGCCCATAGGACGAAAATGTGTCAAAACCCTTAGCCCTGCTCCAAAGTCTATCTTTTCTTTGCAAGTCTCTGGCGGTTACATCATTGAAGCATGAATACCCATATACATAATTCATGGCAATTTCCTTATGAACGTCTTTTGTTCTTTTTCCTATAACTATCGCCAATTCTCCTTCATACTCTACTTGCTCTGACATTTTTGGTAAAATTATCTCTTCGCCGTGTCCGATTAGAGATGATGGTGGTTTATAAAAGAACAAAGGCTCTCCGGGAATTTCCATTCCTACCTCTTTGATATGCTCCATATAGTTCAAGCCTATACCGAGGATCTTCGTGGGCTCGCTCGGAGGTAGAATCTTTACTTCTTCTAATTCTAAACACCGACGTTCTCCATAAGCATAATCGTTGGAAAAGGAGAAATCTTCAATTTCTCTTATCCTGTTTCCATTAACAAAACCCATTCTGATATCGTTTCCCACTTTAAACCTCAATACCTTCATCTTGTGAATAATTCTCTTATTTTCTTTCCAACGATCTCTATTTCTTCTTTCTCATCTTCCTTTCTTGCCTTTTGCAAGAATTGCATGCCATTGGTGCTTTCTTTTATCCATTCTTCAGCAAATTTACCTGATTTGATATCATCGAGTATTTTTCCCATTTCTCTTTTGCTTTGCTCATTTACTACTCTTTTTCCTCTGGTCCTTCCTCCATATTCGGCGGTGTTCGAAACCATTTTCCACATGAATTCCATACCACCACGGTAGAAAAGATCCGTAATGAGTTTGAGTTCGTGCATGCATTCGAAATATGCCAGTTCCGGTTGATACCCCGCGTCTACTAATGTATTAAAACCAGATTTTATCAGTTCGCTCACGCCACCACACAAAACTGCTTGTTCTCCAAATAGATCACTTGTTGACTCCTCATAAAAAGTGGTTTCCAGTACTCCAGCTTTGGTAAAATGCATAGCCTTCGCCATAGCCAGAGCGATATCTTTTGCCTTTCCGGTAACGTTTTGCTCCACTGCAATCAGAGCAGGGGTACCAAAACCGTCTTGATACAACTTACGAACCATGTAGCCAGGAGCCTTCGGAGCTATCATTATCACATCCACATAGTCGGGTGGCTCAATACATTTGAATGTTATATTGAAGCCATGAGAGAAACTCAACGTGTTTCCAGACTCAAGGTTGTCCTTTATCTCCCTGTCATACACCCTAGATTGTACTTCGTCTGGCAACAGAATGTGAACGATGTCCGCTTCTCTTGTAGCTTTATCTACGGGGAGCACTCTCATTCCATCGTCCGTGGCTCTCTTCCAAGACGGGCCTTCTCTAAGCCCTACTACCACATCTACGCCAGAGTCTTTCAGATTCTGTGCCTGTGCTGAGCCCTGATTTCCATAACCTATCACGGCCACTTTTTTGTTCTTCAGTACATCCAAGCTCGCATCTTTTTCATGATACAGTTTACCCATTGGTTTATCCATTTTTTTTACCTCCTTGCGTCTACTCTCCATTTGCCCCATTCATGCTTATGGCTGTAACACCAGTTCTGAGCAATTTTTTTATTCCGTATGCTCTCAACATTTCTATTAACTTGTCTATCCTGCGAGGATCATCAGTTATCTCTATGGTCATGGTGTTCAGACTTATGTCTACGATCTTACCTCGGTAAGCATCTACGATTTGGATGATCTCTCCCCTGATCTTTGTATCCTTTGCATTTACCCTCACCAAGCAGAGATCCCGGATTATCGAAGAACTCTTGTGCAGGGTTGAGATCTTCACGACCTCAACAAGCTTGTTCAGCTGTTTTTCGGCCTGCTCCAGTTCTTCCTTATTGCTCATTATTGTGATGGTCATCCTGGAGAGACCCATTTTTTCGCAGGATGATACAGTAAGAGATTGTATGTTTATATCTCGCCTGGTCAACATGCCTGACATTCTGGTCAACACACCGGACCTGTTTTCCACCAGCGCTGAAATCACATGCATCTGCATTTTTCCACACCCACCATTTTGTCTATCGCGCCCCCTCTTGGTATCATCGGCAGGACGTTGTCTTCTTCGTCTACCATGATGTCTAAAACAGCAGGCTTGCCTGACGAAAAAGCATTCTTCAAGCCCCCTCTTAAATCAGATGTTTTCTCTATTCTTTCTCCATAGGCGCCGAACGCCTCTGCCAGTTTCACAAAATCCGGGGTTACACCAAGATTTGAGCTGGAGTATCTCTTTCCATAGAACAGATCCTGCCACTGTCTTATCATTCCAAGATGGCCGTTATGCAGTATACAAACAACTACCGGGATATCATTCTCTATGCAGGTTGCCAGATCCTGGCAGGTCATCAAGAAACTTCCATCCCCGGCTATGTCCACCACCTGTTTATCCGGGTTTGCCAATTTGGCACCGATGGCTGCCGGGAACCCAAAGCCCATGGTTCCCAGCCCTCCTGAAGTTATAAATTGTCTTGGGCTTCTTGCAGTATAGTAATGTGCAGCATACATCTGGCATTGACCCACTTCGGTGGTAACTATGGCATCGTTGTCCAGAAATCCGCAGATCTCTTTTACCGCCCATCTGGGATCTATGGGATTTCTCTCACCTACACCTTTGATGCACTCTGTACATGAATCATGCATTTCTCTTAGCCTATCTGTCCATTCTTTGGATTCATTCTTCTTTTTCGCATCCTTGAGGAATTCGAGCAACATGCCGAGAGCTGCTTTTGCATCTCCAGTGACTGGAACATCTACCTGAACGTTTTTATTGATCTCTGAGGGATCTATATTTATGTCTATCTTTATCGCGCTAGGCGCAAATTTCTCCAATCTCCAACCCGTAGTTCTGTCGCTAAATCTTGTGCCAACAGAAAGTAAAACATCACACTCAGCTATGGAATTGTTCGCTGGCACTCTTCCATGCATTCCTGCCATTCCCAGAGAAAGTGGATGAACTTCAGATATGGCTCCTTTTCCCATGAGAGTTGTGACCACTCCAGCTCCCAGATGTTCCGCTATTGCCCTTAGTTCTTCTGTGGCCATGCTGCTTATTACTCCTCCTCCGGCCAGGATTAATGGGCGCTCAGAATTGACCAGCGCATTGGCCGCCTTTTTCAATTGGAATCCATTAGGCTTTAAATTTGGTTTGTATCCCATAAAGTTCAGATTTTTGGTTGTGCCATTCCTCACCTTCTGTTCAAGCACGTCCATTGGTAGGTCAACCAATACTACTCCCTTCCTGCCAGTGTTCGCAAGGTAGAAAGCGCCTCTCACAACTCCAGGCAGATCCTTAACATCTTTGACCAGAAAGTTGTGCTTTGTTACCGGCATGGTTACCGTAAATGTGTCGGCTTCTTGAAATGCATCGGTACCAAGGGCTTTGGTCGAAACCTGCCCTGTAAGCGCTACTACCGGTGAGGAATCTATATTTGCCGTGGCCAAACCTGTAATAAGATTCATAGCCCCAGGTCCTGAAGTTGCCAGACAGACTCCCACCTTCCCACTGGCTCTAGCATATCCATCTGCTGCATGAGCAGCGCACTGTTCATGTCTAAATAGTATGTGGTTTACCTGATCTTCATCATAGAGGCGATCGTATAGACTTAGTAGAACTCCTCCAGGTATCCCAAAAATCAAATTAACATTTTCCTTTTTTAAAGAATCCAGTACCAGTTCTGCTCCGCTAACTTCATCCATCTTTTTTCACCTCAACTTTCTTTTCACTCTCTTTTACGTTCCTCTTTACGTTTCCCTTTGCACAGAGTCTGTTCAAAGCTTCTACAGCTGCGTTAACGCTGGTGATCACAATGTCCGGGCCAACGCTTTTTCCTATAGCAAGAAGGTTGTTATCTTTATTCTGCAATTTTATCATAACTTCGCACAACGAATCGCTTCCGCCGGTTATGGCATCCAAATTGTAATCTTTGAGAAGTATATTGCCAGAGACCGTACTCCTTAGCACATTTATAGCAGCATCTACTGGTCCTATGCCCATCTTTGAACTACGTTTCATCTCACCATCGATTTCTACACGGACTGTGGCGGTTGGCGTAAGGTTCAAACCAGTGAGCACAGTGAACTCCTTCAGTTGAATTGGAGGATTTTCCATGGTTTCACCCAGCGCATCATAGGCTAATGCCAGAAATTCGGGCTCCTTTAGCTTTTTACCACCTGCGACCAGTCGTTCCACATCGGTCATAATTTTTTGAAGTTGAGCTTTATCCAGCTCCAGTCCATATTCTCTTAGTTTTTCTTTAATAGAATGTCTTCCACTGTGTTTTCCTATCGCAATCGAACTTTCCTTTCCCACAAGTTTTGGATTTATTGCTTCATAGGTAGATGGATTTGCCACCAGGCCATGAACGTGTATTCCTGACTCGTGTGTAAATGCGTTAGCGCCAACTATTGCTTTGTTGGGTTGAACAGGCACACCCGTTATTTTGGAAATCATCTTTGAAGTGGTGTAAATCTTTTTTGTATCGACGTTGGTGTTGATGTGGTATAAAGTTGCCAGAGATATGACTATCTCTTCTAATGCTGCATTTCCAGCTCTTTCACCTATTCCATTTATGGTTGCCTGGATCTGAGTTGCCCCCCCTTCTATGCCCGCCAAAGAGTTTGCAACTGCCAGACCCACATCATTGTGGCAGTGAACGCTGATTGGGACCTTTGTGACTTTCTTTAGTTCAGAGACCAAAGATTTCATTGCATGAGGGGCTATAACTCCAACGGTATCCGGAACGTCGACTCTATCTGCTCCCACTTCTTGGACTGCGTGGTGCATCTTCTTTAAAAATTCTATATCCGTTCTTGTGGCATCTTCCGATGAGAACTCCACAATTACTCCATGATCTTTGGCATATTGTACAGCATGCTTGGCCTTCTCTAACGCCTCTTCCCTCTTTATTTTCAATTTGTATTTTAGGTGAATATCTGAAGTTGCAATGAATACATGAATGCAATCAACGTTGCATGAGAGTGCTACATCTATATCTTTTGTATTGGATCTGGCCAGCGCGCATATCTCTGCATTTAATCCCAATCCAGATATCTTTTTAATCGCATCCGTTTCTTCTTTAGACACAGCGGGAAATCCTGCTTCAATAGTATCTACCCCCAAGTCATCGAGCGCTTTTGCTATCCTTATTTTTTCTTTGGTGGATAGATTTACACCTGGAGTTTGCTCTCCGTCTCTGAGCGTGGTGTCAAAAATTCGAACCATTTTTGGCAGTCTTACTCCCGACATCGCACGCCGATTGTATTCACTGGTGTAGTCTAGTTGCATAGCCGCTTGATCGAAACGATCCCTATATCCTGCAGAAGTTTGTTTTGACATACAAAAACCTCCTTAAAATAGTCTCCACAAAATTACAAAATTAAAATGAAAGCAATAACAATCCCAAGCAAAGATGGAAAAAGATTTCCTTCCATTAAAATTTCGCCTTTCATTACTTTCAACTACCGCTAATATCTTAATACTATTTAAAATTTGCTACTGATGCTCAGGTACTATCCCTAAATGGGCTATGAAGCCGGACACGATACAACAGACAGGTTAGTATCCGCAGGAATTGCACCTACAATTCTATCGATCAAAAACGTTCGATTGGCATTCCGAAGATAGCAGTACGCCTTAGTCCTCGATCGTCTGTGTAAGGGTCGGTCTTAACCTCCCGAGGTTCGATCATCCTGGTCGTTCTCTTGCCTTTTGCATCCCTATAATAGATTACCACTGGCTGGTGGTTGTTATAAGCATCGAGCACGGTATCCTCAATTTGTTTATCCCATCTGTTAAGAGAACTCGATCTTACAGCAACTCGTCTCATTTGTTCTACAGTCACAACTTTATCCGTAAGGAATGCCCTCAACTCAGTCCGATCCTTCGATTGTAACTCCGTCTGAAGATAAAGGAGGACCTGTACATCTCCGTTCTTCACAGTTCTACGGTACCCCAGCTTTACGGTGAAGAGGCATTTGGCGACATTGGATGTAATGGCAGTCCACCAAAGACCATCTTGAGGATCGAATGTGCATATCTTACGGAAGGAATCTGGAGCCCCTCCTCTACGCTGCCTTGAATATCTGTTTTACGCCGTCACTAGCCGGGACTATCAACCGGTCAGTATAATGCTTCTGCTCTGGAGCTTCACGGAGATCTGGAGATGACTCTACTTCGCCCATCGTCACACCTGGGATCGTCACTTCTCATAACCCAGGATAGGGTCTCTCGGCCTGTTTATCCTCCTCTTGGGCCCTCTCGGCATGTATACAGTACCCCCCCCAGCATGTATACAGTACCCCCCCAGAGGACTAACCCGCGGAAGAGTTCCGTTCTCTCTCCTTTGTCCTTTTGCTTATCCTTCTTCAACTCCTTTCTCAGTCGCCTCATCCGCATAGTTTCTTTACTCGCATGACCCTTTAAAAGAACGACATCCTATGGGACGCGTAGTGTATAGAGCTTGTCTGCGTAGCTGTAGTACACGTACACTATCCCCTGTGATGCATCGGAATGAAACTGCCGGATATGTACAGCATCGGGGAAGAACGTCCTGATAGGATTGACCCATGCACTCTCGCCGTCAGTGACAAAGACAACCGTGGTGTTTGGTTTGAGCTTTAGCCGTGTTTTCACCATCCGAACGAAGGCGGTCAGGTGGGTCATCACGCAGCAGACCTGGTATGCGATCTGTCCGCCGATCTTTGACATGATCATACACGATGCTCTCGAAACGCGGGTACCAGAGAAGTCGGCGTAGATCACCGCAACATCGTCATCTATCACAATCTTCCCGGGCTTTCTGTCTTTCAGGTAATCAGTAAGCACAGCTATACTGAACTCAACCGCGTGCTTGGATATGTTCAGGTACCTTGCGATGCCCTCATATGCCCCTCCACGGCAGGTGAACAGTGAGGGTGCATCGACCAGAAAGTCTCTGTAAATATTATACGCCTCCCAGGACGTATAGATAGGTACTGAACCTAAAGTTCGTAGCAGCTCTCCCGGTTAAGGATGGATCGTGGTGTGCTCGACAGAGGAATTTCTTTGTATCTCCCCTGCCATTCCCCACACCGATCACATGATAGGCATTCATGCACACGGGACAGCCGAGCCTTTTGCTAGAGAGCAATCCCTCAAGATTTGTGAGGCGTTGCCTGTACTCAACAGCTAGATCTTTCAGCCTCTCCCTTGTCTCTTCTCTCGTCTCTTCTCTCATCGCAAATGGGGCGAGCCTCTCTGCTATCAGATCGAGATCGTCTCTCATATATCCAGGCGGATCGCTTTTACTCGCTTACCAATCCAGTGTTTTGGAACAAAAATTCTCGCCGATGTGGCACATGGCATTGCCATCTTCTCTACAACCTCGAAGCCCAATAGTTTGATCTCCATGGGTTCTTTTGCGACCGATTTAACTAACTATATGCGAGAAATCTCCGACCTTTAGGTCGTGAGATGAATCGCATAGCACGAGAAACTATATTTTTAGGAAGTAATTTAGGTATGGGCGGGCGCTTAGGTATGGGCGGGCGCGCCCGCCAAGTGGGTGCTTTAAAACTCGTTCAATGCGGCCGCATATGGGTTTAATCAGAGGTAACCATCGAGTTGGACAAAATACATACCATCTTGAATGGTGTACAAAATACAGGTATAAGATGTTTAGGAAGGAAGAAAATAGAAAACTTTGCGAAGAAATTCTGAGAAAAGT
>Ga0209633_10004748_pt1 | contig 12135 bp, 11 predicted proteins | sample Cruoilmetagenom1_FD_187290 | JGI IMG/M metagenome (GOLD analysis project Ga0209633, IMG submission 187290) | Oil polluted marine microbial communities from Coal Oil Point, Santa Barbara, California, USA - Sample 1 (SPAdes) (version 2) | ecosystem: Environmental > Aquatic > Marine > Oil seeps ... | reverse complement strand
CGCCCCCGCTTGTCGCCCCCTGCCCCCCCGGCTGCTGAACCGAGTGGGTCGCGTCAAAGACGACCGGCGAACCGATCTCGGCAAGAATGGGGAGCGCGCGCATATCGGAGACAAGCGTGTTGTAGCCGAAACTGGCGCCCCGCTCTGTCACCAGCACGTTTGGATTGCCCGCAGCGGCGACCTTATCGACCACGTTTTTCATGTCCCATGGCGCCAGGAACTGGCCCTTTTTGACCTTTACGACCCGACCGGTCTTGGCGGCGGCAACGAGCAGGTCCGTCTGGCGGCATAAGAAGGCCGGGATCTGCAGCACATCGACAGCTTCGGCGACGCGAGCACATTGGGCGGGCTCATGAACGTCGGTGACGACCGGGAGGCCGGTGGTTTCGCGGATTTCGGCGAATATCGGCAACGCCTCGTCGAGACCGATGCCGCGGGCGCTCGAAATGCTCGTGCGGTTGGCCTTGTCGAATGAGCTCTTATAGATGAGGCCAAGGCCGAGGCGCTCGGATATTTCCTTTAGCGCGGCCGACATCTCAAGCCCATGCGCGCGGCTCTCAAGAGCGCAAGGGCCCGCGAAAAGCACAATGGGATTTTCGTTCGATAGCGCCAGGGCGCCGACCTGAACGCGGCTGTTGAGAGCTGGTTTCTTGCTGTTCATGGGGGGATGACTTGGCAGGCCGGGCCCAATCCGTCAATCGAAACGGATCGGAGGGCTACCGCTAGACAAGGCGGCTCTGCTCGACGGCGGCTTCGATAAAGGATGCAAACAGCGGGTGTGGCTCGAAGGGCCGCGACTTGAGCTCTGGATGGAACTGGACGCCAATGAACCAGGGGTGATCGTTGATCTCAACGATTTCGGGCAAAAGGCCGTCGGGCGAAAGACCCGAGAAGCGCAATCCCGCCGCCTCCAGCTTGTTGCGGTAGCGGGTGTTGACCTCGTATCGATGGCGGTGGCGCTCTGAAATCTCGGTTGTGCCGTATATTTCGGCCGCGCGGCTGTCTTTGGCGAGCGCCGCGTCATAAGCGCCAAGGCGCATTGTGCCGCCTAAATTGCCGCTCGCCGAACGCTGTTCGATGTCTTCGCCCTTCATCCACTCGGTCATTAGCCCGACCACGGGTTCGTCGCACGGGCCAAATTCGGTCGATCCCGCATTCTCGATGCCGGCCAGATTGCGCGCCGCCTCGATCACCGCCATCTGCATGCCGAAACAAATGCCGAAATAGGGCACATGGCGGGTTCGGGCAAAGCGGGCGGCCAAAATCTTGCCCTCCGTACCGCGCTCGCCGAAGCCGCCGGGCACAAGAATGCCATTGACGCCCTCGAGGTAAGGCGTGGGATCCTGCTCTTCAAAGCGCTCGGACTCGATCCATTGCAGATTCACCTTCACCTTGTTGGCGATTCCACCATGGACGAGTGCTTCGTTCAGCGATTTGTAGGCGTCCATCAGCCCGGTGTATTTGCCGACGATCGCGACATTCACCTCGCCGTCGGGATCTGCGATCCGGTTCGAGATTTTCTGCCATTTCTCGAGGTCGGGCGCCGGCGCGTCGGTTATGCCGAAGGCCTGCAAGACTTCTCCATCGAGGCCTTCCGAATGATAGGAGATGGGCACATCGTAGATGGTTGACACATCGAGGGCCTGGATCACCGCTTGGGCGCGAACGTTGCAGAAAAGCGCAATCTTGCGCCGCTCCTCGGCCGGCACGGGCCGATCACAGCGACAGAGCAGGATATCGGGCTGAATGCCGATGGAGCGCAGCTCTTTGACCGAGTGCTGCGTCGGCTTGGTTTTGAGTTCGCCGGCACTCCCAATGAACGGAATGAGCGTCAGGTGTATGAAAATCGAATGCAGTGCGGGCAATTCGTTGCCCAGTTGGCGGATTGCTTCAAAAAACGGCAAGCCCTCGATGTCGCCCACCGTGCCGCCGATCTCGCACAAAACGAAATCGATGTCGTCATTGCCGGAGAGAACGAAATCTTTGATGGCATCGGTGACATGAGGGATGACCTGCACGGTTCCGCCCAAATAGTCGCCGCGACGCTCCCTGGTCAAAATATTCTGATAGATGCGGCCCGTCGTGACGTTGTCGCTTTGGCTGCAGGGCACGCCAGTGAAGCGCTCGTAGTGGCCCAAATCCAGATCGGTCTCGGCGCCATCGTCGGTGACAAACACCTCGCCATGCTGATAGGGGCTCATGGTGCCGGGATCAACATTGAGATAGGGATCGAGTTTGCGCAGGCGGACTTTATAGCCGCGCGATTGCAGCAGCGCGCCAAGTGCTGCCGATGCGAGACCTTTGCCGAGGGATGAAACCACGCCGCCGGTGATGAAGATGTACCGCGCCATGGGCTTGCAGAATACACATGTCGGGCTCCGATTCGAAGCCCAAAGGTTTCATCTTTCCCCGGAAATATTACGCAGCCACACTTATTCCGATTGCGGAACCGAAGGCCGCGACGGCAAACCCGGTGTCAGGGGCTGAATATCGGAGCTTTCGCCGCCCTGATCCGATTGTTGTTGAGTGCTCTCGAGAATCGATGTCGGCTGCGCCGACTGGCGCGCCATGATTGAGAGCAAGATGCTGGTGCAAAAGAACGCCGCGGCCACAACCGCCGTTAAGCGCGTCAATAGATTGGCTGTGCCGCGCCCGCTCATGAAACCGCCGCCACCACCGCCCCCGCCTATGCCCAGCGCGCCGCCCTCTGAGCGCTGCAACAGGACCAAGGCCACAAGCGCGGCGGCGATCAATAGATGAATGACGAGAATGACAGTTGTCATGACGTGTTGTTCCGATTTGTTGGTTGCGCGCCGCTTTTACCCAATTGCTGGGGGTTTGACCAGCACACACGGGCCCGGGGCATTCGCCGGCTCGCGTTAATTCGACGGCCGGTCGATGCCGAAAGAATACCAATCGACTTTTTTCTTTTCTGGAACGCGGCGGCGAAAGCGGGGTTTTAACTTTTGGATGGGTTCGGCATCGGGCGTCACGCCTGCGCTGGCGGCCATGTCGTCGGCCGTCAGTTGCCGTATCGAGTAGGTGACCAGCCGCGACGGCCGTTGTGTAGCCAATGTAGCCGACCGCGACGGCGCGGTGGGGGTTGGTCGCCCGTTCGGCGCGATTGCGCCAGTCACGTCGCCAGACTCGCCATCACCGCTTCGCTGCCCACCCGGTCGACCGCCATTTTTGGGTATGTCGGGCGGGTCGGTGTCCTGATAGCCGTGCAGCGAATCTCTGATTGCCTCCATATCGAGTTCAACCGGTTCGATCGGCTTAGTTGAGCGTTGCTTTCTGAGCGGCAGGGGCACTTCTTTGGGTGGCCACTTCTTTGCCGTCTTGGTACCGGCATCCGGCACGATTTTTTTCTGACCCTTGAAACAGCGGAACTTGATGTGATCTTGCAGCATCAGATAGCGCTTGATGCGGGAGAGTTCGTCTTCTGCAAGATTAGCCTTGGCCCATGTGGGACCATTCTTCATGGATTTTACGACGCCCTGCTTGCGCAGCGCGGCGTGTTCGGCCTTGAGCACTTTGCAGGTCTCGCTGCCCAGCGGTTTGGCGAGTGCTTGGGGCACAACAAACACCGTGATCAGCCCGCAAAGCGTCAATATCCGCACTGTCGCACTCTTTGACATCATCGCAAGCCTACACTGAATTGCTCGCGCCCCGCAGCCTGCTTAACGTCTTGGCCGGGGCAACGAGCAACCGCCGCACATCGGTTCCAACGCTAACGCAATCGCTGTCGTTTGCCACTCGGAAATTTTCTCAAACCGCATCAGCCCTTGTCATAAACGGCAAGAATTTCGAAGAAGTCCTGTGCCTTCAAGCTTGCGCCGCCGACGAGCGCACCATTGACATTCTCGATGGCCATCAATTCAGCCGCATTCGATCCCTTCACCGAGCCACCGTAGAGAATACGGACCTGGCCGCCGTCGGCTTGACCCAAAATCTCCTCAAGTTCGGACCTGATTTTGCCGTGAACCTCGGCAATGTCGCCGGGTGTCGGGGTCAAGCCGGTTCCGATCGCCCAAACGGGCTCATAGGCGATGATTGTGTTGGCGGCGCTGGCGCCACCTGGAAGCGATCCCCGCAACTGCCCAGTCACCACCTCCAGCGCGCGTCCGGCGCGCCGCTCGTCCTCCGTCTCGCCAATGCAGATAATGGCGACAAGGCCCGCCCGGTGAACGGCCTGCGCCTTGGCGTTGACCGCATCATCGCTCTCGCCATGATCGGCGCGCCTCTCTGAGTGTCCAACGATCACAGCGCTCGCGCCGGCATCGGCCAACATTTCGGGGGATATATCGCCAGTGTGGGCGCCAGATGTTTGAGCGTGACAATCCTGAGCACCGACGGCAATGGCCGTTTCCGACATGGCCGCGATCAGCGTGGCCGGCGGGCAGATCATGACATCGACCGCCAGCGGCTGGGCCGCGGAGATGTGTTTCAGCAATGTATCGACCTCGCCCAGCGATGCCCGCAGGCCGTTCATTTTCCAATTTCCCGCTACAATTGGTTTTGGTTCCACCTTCACTCCCCCGCAACGTGTCGTCTTAGTTGTTAAGCTTGAGCAGCCGTTCGATATCGCCCATCGCCGTCTTCCTGCGGGCACCAAGTTCGAATGCCCATCTGATTGGGCAATATGATGTCAGTGAAGACGGCTGGGATATGCGACCATTGTCGGATACCGCAACACCACCGCTTGCCGCCAATCGAACGGCTACATATCATGACAAGATTGTAAGCCTGTGTCCCGGCGCGATGGGATAAGATCGCCAAAGACCACTTCTCAAACAGATTGAGCATGCCATGATGGAGACACTGCGAAAGGGCGCCGGATCCTGGATCGCCAAAATTTTTATTGCGCTCTTGGTGATGAGCTTTGCCGTCTGGGGTGTCGCTGATATTTTCGGCGGGTATGGCGCGCAATCGCTCGCCAGCGTGGGCGACGACGAAATCGAGACGCAGGAATACCGTTTCGCCATGCAGACCGAAATGCGCCGCATCAGCCAACAGCTGGGCCGCGCGATGACGATGGAAGACGCCAGGAACGCCGGCATCGACCGCCAAGTGCTGTTCCGTCTGATCGGCGATGCGGCGCTGGAGTCCCACGGCAAAGATCTCAATCTTGGCGTCAGCGAGCAACATTTGGTCGAACGCCTGAAGAAAGAACCCGCCTTCCAAGGTCCCTCGGGCTCATTCAACAGGCAGTATTTTCAGCAAGTTCTCAGAGCCAATGGCTTGACCGAACAGGGATATGTGGCCCGCCAGCGCCAAGCCAGCATACGCCGCCAATTGACGCGCACGATGACGGATTCCGCGATCATACCCGAGACATTGCTTGCGGCCGTCAACACATTCGAAAACGAAAAGCGCGTCTTGCGCTACATCACCTTGCCCTCTGCGATGGCCGGTAAGATTGACGCGCCCAGCGAAGAGGATCTGAAAAAATTCTACGATACGCGCAAGCAGATTTATCGCGCACAGGAGACGCGCAAGCTGGCGTTATTGATCCTCAACCCTCTTGAAATGGCCAAATCGGTGACGATCGAGCCGGAGCAGATTGAGGAGTACTACCAAGCCAACAAAGACAGCTATATCAAGGCCGAGCGCCGGCAGGTGCAGCAGATTTCCTTTAACGACAAGGAAGCGGCGGCGGCGGCCCATGACAAGCTCAATGGCGGCGCTGAGTTCCTAGCCGTCGCGCTTGAGCAAGGATTGGCGAAAAAAGATATAGATCTCGGTCTGGTGGCACAAAAAGATCTGGTCGACCCTGTCATTGCCGAGGCCGCATTTGCACTGAAAAAAGGAACCTACAGCGCTCCTGTGGAAGGTGGGCTGACCACGGCCATCATTCGCGTAACCGAGATCGAGGCGCCGGTGCAGACGCCCGTGGCGCAAGCGAAAGACGAAATCGGCAAACGCCTGGCGCGCGAACGCGCGACAAACGATGTTCTCGATCTTTACGACCGCATCGAGGACGACCGCGCCGGCGGCAGCACGCTCAGGGAAACAGCCAAAAAACTCTCGCTGCAATACAGGGAGATCGCTTCAATCGACGCAAAGGGACTGGAGCCGTCGGGCAAACCGGCGTCTTTGCCCTTCGCCGGCGACAAGCTCATCAAGGCAGCCTTCGAGGGCGATGTCGGCGTGGAGATGGACCCCATCGAAACCGATGCCGAAGGCTTTGTGTGGGTCGACGTGCTCGAGGTGATGCCAGAGCGCATTAAACCAATCGAAGAGGTGCGCGAGCAAGTTTTAGCGGACTGGACCCAGCAACAGACCCGAGCGCGGCTGGTTGCATTGGGCAAGAATCTGGTCGAGCGGCTTAAAAACGGCGAGAGCCTGGGTGCTGTGGCCCAAAGCCGCAAACTGAAAGTCCAGCAAGCGCCGCCGGTCAGCAGGCTCAAGCCGAGCGTTCAGATTCCCCAAGCAGCGGTCGCTCAGGCCTTTGTGTTGAGCCAGGGTGAAGCGGGTTCTGCCTGGGCGCCCGATGGAAAGGCGCGGTTGGTCTTCAAGGTGGTCAAGATCGAAACCCCGCCGCCCTTATCGAGCGAAGACAAGGCCGAAATCTCAGACCGCATGAGCGCGTCGCTTGCGGACGACTATTTTTCGCAGTACCTGTCCGGCCTGCGCGACGCCTACGGCGTCAGCATCAACGAAGCCAAGGTGAACGAGGTCACCGGACGCGGCCGCTGAGGCTCTGGGCAAATGTCATTACTCACCGAACAACCAGGGCGAAGCCGCATGGAACCGGCCCTTGAGAATTTCCGGGCCCGCTATGATGGCGGCGATGTTCAGGTGGTCTGGACACGCGCCATTGCCGACCTCGAAACGCCCGTATCGGCAATGGTCAAGCTTGCTGCCGGGCGCGCCAACAGTTTCCTGTTGGAATCGGTCGAGGGCGGCGCCAATCGCGGCCGCTATTCCATCATCGGATTTGATCCCGATTTGATCTGGCGCGCCAGCGGCGAGCATTCGGAAATAAACCGCCGCCCCGCCGACAAAAACGCCTTTGTCGCCTGCGACGGCAATCCGCTCGATGCGCTGAGGTCCCTCCTTGCGGAATCGCGTATCGAGCTGCCGGAGTCCCTTCCCCCAATGGCGGCCGGCGTATTTGGCTATATGGGCTACGACACGATCCGCTTGATCGAACGTTTGCCGGACCAGAATCCGGACGTTTTAGGGGTGCCCGACAGCATCCTAATCCGTCCCACGATCATGGTGATTTTCGACTCGGTCAAAGACGAGATCACGCTTGTAACGCCGGTCCGCCCCGACAAGGCGACGGACGCCGAGACGGCCTATGTCGAGGCCGAAGAGCGGCTTCAGGCCGTCATCGATGCGCTCGATGCGCCACTGCCCCACAACTTCGACGCAGCCGACGGTCATGTGGCGGCGCCCGAGCAAGTCTCCAACACGAGTGCTGAAGACTATATGGCCATGGTCGAGCGCGCGAAGGACTACATAGCCGCGGGCGACATATTCCAGGTGGTGCTGAGCCAGCGCTTCTCCGCGCCCTTCTCGCTTCCCTCGTTTGCGCTCTACCGCGCGTTGCGGCGGGTGAACCCCTCGCCCTTCCTCTATTATCTGCACTTCGATGGCTATTCGATCGTTGGATCGAGCCCGGAAATCCTGGTGCGGGTGCGCGACGGCGATATCACCATTCGGCCGATCGCCGGGACGCGGCCGCGAGGAGCGACCCGCGAAGAAGACCGGGCCCTTGCCAAGGAACTGTTGGCCGATGAGAAGGAATGCGCGGAACACCTGATGCTGCTCGACTTGGGACGCAACGACGTTGGCCGGGTGGCGGAAATCGGCAGCGTTCGGGTCACCGATTCCTTCTTCATCGAGTATTACAGCCATGTGATGCACATCGTCTCGAACGTGACGGGCCGTTTGGATCCGAAATATGACGCCGTGGACGCGCTGATGGCAGGATTTCCGGCCGGTACGCTATCGGGTGCGCCCAAGGTGCGCGCCATGGAGATCATCGACGAGCTCGAACACGACAAACGCGGGCCCTATGCCGGGTGTGTCGGTTATTTTTCGGCCAATGGAGAAATGGATAGCTGCATCGTTTTGCGCACCTCGCTGATCAAGGATGGCGTCATGCATGTCCAGGCCGGCGCCGGTATCGTCGCCGACTCGGTGCCAAAAAGCGAACAAGCCGAGTGCATCACCAAAGCAGCGGCGCTTTTTCGTGCGGCCGACGAAGCGGTGCGTTTCGCTAAGCGCGCCAAACGACCTTCCTGAGAACGAACTGCACACATGCCAACGCTTTTGCTTCTACGACATGCAAAATCAAGTTGGTCGGATGATGGGTTGCGTGATTTCGAGCGCGCCCTGGCTCCGCGCGGCCAACGGGCCGCACCCTTGATGGGCGCCTTTATCGCCGAGCATGACCTCACACCGGACTTGGTGGTGTGCTCACCCGCGGTGCGGGCCCGTGAGACTTTGGACCTGGTGGTCGGCGAATTCGAAAGGCCGCCAGAAATTCAATTTATCGACGACCTGTATCTTGCTGCTCCTGCCGACATCATTGGGCTGTTGCGCGGACTGGCGGGCTCGGCCAATCGCGTGATGATGGTCGGCCACAATCCGGGTATTCAGGCGCTGGCGCGCATATTGTGCCAAGGCGGCAAGGAAGACAGCCTGGCGGCTTTAGCCGGCAAGTTTCCGACCGCGGCGCTCGCTGTGATCGATTTCGAGGCCCCCTGGGGGGAAATCGGACCCGGTCTTGGACGGCTGGCGTTGTTTGCGACGCCGCGCGCGCTGGCCTCGACGGCCAGACCTTGACGATGCGCGCGCATCGGGGCTTATGGACCCCATGACACTGACCCTGATCGATAATTACGACAGCTTTACCTACAACCTCGTGCACTATCTGGGCGAGCTCGGCGCCTCTTGCCGCGTTTACCGCAACGATCAGGTGAGCGTCGAAGACGTGATGGCCGACAAGCCGGCGGGGCTCGTCATTTCGCCTGGTCCGTGCGATCCCGATAAGGCTGGAATCTGCCTCGAATTGATTGCCGAAGCTGGCCCGAACACACCCATATTGGGCGTCTGTCTCGGCCATCAGGCGATTGGTCAGGCCTATGGGGGCCGCGTGGTTCGTGCGCCCGAATTGATGCACGGCAAGCTCTCCAGCGTGCGGCACACGGGTCTGGGCGTCTTTAAGGGGCTGCCGGAGTCTTTCGAGGCGACGCGCTATCACTCCCTCATCATCGAGCGTCAAAGCCTGCCCGCTTGCCTCGAAATCACCGCTGAAACGGCTGAAGGCATCATCATGGGGGTCCGGCACACAAGCCACCGCGTCCACGGTGTTCAGTTCCATCCCGAAAGCATTGCTTCGGGACACGGTCATGGCGTTTTGGCAAACTTTCTGGACATTGCCGGCATCGATCATCGGCCGCCCGCGCCGCTCGACCAGGCAGCGGCTGTGCTTTGATAGTGGCCCGATGACTGATTTTCAAAAGTTTGTGGCCAAGGTCGCCGATGGCGAGGCGCTCAGCGAATCCGAGGCCGCGCAGGCCTTCGACGTCATTATGTCGGGTGCGGCCAGCGATGCTCAGGTGGGCGCTTTTTTGATGGCGCTCAGGCTGCGCGGCGAAACGGTGGACGAGATCACGGGCGCGGCGCGCACCATGCGCGCCAAGGCAACCCGCGTCGAAGTGCCCGATGGCGCGATCGATACCTGCGGTACGGGCGGTGACGCCAAGGGAACGTTCAATATCTCCACCTGCGCGGCGCTGGTTGCTGCCGGCGCCGGCGCGATTGTCGCCAAACACGGCAATCGTTCGGTCTCGTCCAAATCGGGCTCGGCTGACGTGCTTGGGGCGCTTGGCGTCAATCTCGATCTGGCGCCCGACGGCGTCAGCCATTGTATCAACGAGGCCGGCATCGGTTTTCTGTTCGCGCCCCTGCACCATTCGGCGATGAAGCATGTCGGGCCGATCCGCCAGGAACTCGGACTGCGCACCATTTTCAATCTGCTGGGTCCCCTTGCAAATCCCGCCGACGCCAAACGGCAGGTGATTGGCGTTTATGCGCGCAAATGGGTCTCTCCGCTGGCGCACGTCTTGCGCAATCTGGGCTCGGCGCACGTTTGGGTCGTTCATGGCGCCGACGGTCTCGACGAGCTGACCACGACGGATGTGAGCCACGTGGCCGAGCTGAAGGCCGGCGACGTGCGCGAGTTCGACATCACGCCGGAGGAGGCCGGCATTGCGCGGGCAGCACCTCATGATCTTGCCGGAGGCGATGCGCAAACCAACGCGGCGGCCATTCGGGCGGTCTTGGCCGGCGAAAAGTCGCCGTTCCGCGACGTCGTTATCCTCAATGCCGCAGCCGCATTGATCGTGGCGGGCAAAGCGCAGAAACTGAAAGATGCGGTCGACCTCGCGGGCCAAGCGATCGACAGTGGCGCCGCAGAAAAAACGCTCGCTAAGCTGGTTAGCGCTTCGAACAGTTGAAACCCGGTTTATTCAGAAATCATGTCGCGGATCCTCGATCACATTACCGACTACAAACGCGAGGAAATCGCGGCCGCCAAAGCGGCGTGTTCGGTTCAAGATATGGCGGCACGGGCGCGTGAGGCCGCGCCAGTTCGTGATTTTTCCGGCGCGCTTGAAGCGCAAATCGGCACTGGTGGTGCGGCGCTCATTGCCGAAATCAAGAAGGCGAGCCCTTCTAAGGGTCTGATTCGGGAGGATTTCGATCCGACTGCACTTGCAAAAGCCTACGAAACCGGCGGCGCCGCGTGTCTTTCGGTGCTGACCGACGGCCCTTCGTTTCTGGGCAGCGCGGAAAACCTGATCGCCGCCCGGAGCGCGGTCTTGCTTCCCGTCTTGCGGAAAGACTTTATGCTTGAGGCCTATCAGGTCGCCGAGGCGCGCGCATGGGGCGCCGATTGTATTCTCGTGATCATGGCGGCGGTGAATGACGACGAGGCATCGGCGCTGATGACGGCGGCCAACGAATGGGCCATGGACGCGCTGATCGAAGTGCACAACGAAGACGAGCTCGAGCGCGCCCTTGGCCTGGATGCTCAGCTCATCGGCATCAACAACCGCGACCTCAACACCTTCGAGACGTCGCTGGCGACCACAGAACGCCTGGCGCCATTGGTTCCGTCAGACCGCCTGGTGGTCGGCGAAAGCGGCATTTCCACGCCCGACGACATCGCGCGTCTCATGAGCGCAGACGTTCATGCCTTTCTGGTCGGCGAAAGCCTGATGCGCCAGCATGACGTGATGCTGGCGACACGCGCCCTGCTCTCGCGCCAATCTGCAGAGGCAACCCAATGAACAAGACCGGTCTCAGCCACCTGAACGACAAGGGTGAAGCCCATATGGTGGATGTTTCGGACAAGAGCACCACTTCACGCACGGCTATTGCCGAGGGTTTCGTTCAGATGGCGGCCGAAACGCTCGCAATCGCCTTGCATGGCGAAGCGAAAAAAGGCGACGTGCTGGGAACGGCGCGGATTGCCGGCATCATGGCCGCCAAGCGCACCCACGACCTCATTCCATTGTGCCATCCGCTGCCGATAAGCCAGGTGACTCTGGATTTCGCGCCGAGCGAAGAACTCCCCGGCATCCGCGTCGAGGCAACCGTCAAGGTGACGGGCCAAACGGGCGTGGAGATGGAGGCGCTCACGGCCGTGAGCGTGGCTTGCCTGACGATTTACGACATGCTGAAGGCGGTTGACCGCGCCATGGAGTTTTCCGGCATCAGACTTATCGAAAAGACCGGCGGGCGCTCGGGCACGTATCGCGCCCAAGCCAAGGATTGACCCGCCAATGGCACTGCTTGCTGTCGAAGAGGCGCTTGAGAGGGTAACGGCGGGCATCGCGCCGCTCGAGGCCGAGCTGGTGGCGATCGAAACCGCATACGGCCGCGTTCTGGCGCACAATGTGAGCGCGCGCATCACCCACCCACCTTTCGATTCCTCATCGATGGACGGATATGCGGCTCGCTCGAGCGACCTCGTCACCCTGCCTCAGGCTTTGCGCGTGATCGGGGAAGCCGGCGCCGGCCACGCCTTCGATGGTGAACTGAAAGAGGGCGAGGCCGTACGCATTTTCACCGGAGCACCCGTGCCAAAGGGGGCGGAGACCGTTGTCATCCAGG
>Ga0209633_10004747_pt1 | contig 12135 bp, 8 predicted proteins | sample Cruoilmetagenom1_FD_187290 | JGI IMG/M metagenome (GOLD analysis project Ga0209633, IMG submission 187290) | Oil polluted marine microbial communities from Coal Oil Point, Santa Barbara, California, USA - Sample 1 (SPAdes) (version 2) | ecosystem: Environmental > Aquatic > Marine > Oil seeps ... | reverse complement strand
CAAAGGCCATTACGTCACAATCGATGATTCCGCGGACAGTATCACGCTGGAAGACAGCGGGGGAGCGCATCGCTTCAAGATCGATATCGGCGGCAGTACATTGGTGATTTCCACGGATAGCGGCTCAATAAACGTCGAGGCACCCAGTGGGACGATTGCGCTCAAGGCCACCAACATCGAAGTCGAGGCGCAGATGGATCTGAAATTAAACGGCATGAATGTGACGTCCGAGGCCGGAGTCGAACACAAAACAAGTGGCACCATGGTCACCACCGAAGCATCCGGTATCAATACCATCAGCGGCAGTCTCGTCAAGATAAATTAGTGTTCTTCTGTTCGATATGATAGCGGTTAGGGGAAATTAACTATGGGTAAACCGGCAGCGAGACTGGGCGATCAGACAGCACATGGCGGCGCAATAGTCGTCGGCGTGCCGACGGTACTTATTGGCGGCATGCCTGCCGCGCGCGTGGGTGATATGCATGTCTGCCCGATGTTGAATCCGGGTACGCCACCGCCACCACATGTGGGTGGCCCGGTCGCAATGGGTAGTCCCACCGTGCTCATAGGCGGCGCACCTGCCGCGCGCATGGGTGACATGGCTACCTGTGCAGGCCCACCCGACACAATTGCGGCCGGATGCCCTACAGTGTTGATTGGCGAATCGGGTAGTGGAAGTGCTGGCGGCGGCGGCGCAGCCCAGACAGCAAGCGACAACGCCCATGCCTCGCTCGTTGGTGAAGCCGGACCGGAGGCCATCGGACCGCATTGGATCGAATACCAGTTCGTCGATTCCGCCGGCCTTCCGGTTACCGGTGTCAAGTATGACTTTACCGATATTCAGGATTACACGGAAGCAAGCCGGCTGACACGCGACGGCGTGGTTCGCCGTGGTGGCTTACCCGATGAGGGCGACTGCAATATCGTGCTGTTCGATGTCAGAAATGCCAGCTGGTCTGTAGATGAGGCTCGAGTCGGAGATGTGGTCGAGCTCAGTGCCGACACAGAGGGATTTGAGGACGGGGAAATCGCATTAATCACAATTTACACACAGGATATCAATGGTGCCGATTCGTATGTTACTGACATAGAAGCAGAGGTGAGTGGCAATAAAATCGAGGCAGAATGGACTTACGAGTATCCAGAAGGATATTTGGACACCGAGAGTGTCGCAGAGACTTCAGCCTTTTCTGCACCAGAATATTATTTCAACGTAGCGGTCAAGGACTGCAGTGCCAAATCAGGATTGTTGGCGTTTCAAGATTGGTTAGAAATCGAGCTCAAAGACGCTTACGGTGAGCCGGTTGCCAATGAAGAATACATTCTATATCTGTCCAATGGTGAGGTTAGGCGTGGCACCCTCGACAGTAATGGTTATAAGCGGGAAGAAAATATTCCCCCTGTGACCAGTAGAATAGAATTTCCAAATTTCTCAGGTGGAGTGTCGACGTCATGATGGCAATGTCTATGTACACTGCAAACGGTGATTGTTAATGCCTAAGTTAAGTTGCAAACCTAGCAAAGCAAACTGTTTTGTAATACGGGGCGCTGATGCAGAACTGCATGGTGATTTTGATCATACCGGCAGCTTGGACTATTCAAAAAGCGAGCGCAAACAACGTTACACACGCCCCGGCGCCATAATTTTGCCTAACTTGAATCTTTCCAAGGGATTGCCTGCTGGATGGGCAGTTGGTCATGACCTGTCCACTAAGCGTGATGGCGATGATGATCGCATCCAGGGGGCCACCGATTTACATGAATTATCAAAACTTGAAGTCCGCTCACCTGCCACATCATTGCTTGCAGATGAATTGTTACTCAGGGTGGCTGCTGAAGACCTGAAGCGCATCCGTATATTTAGGCGTGATCCAGCAGAACCTAATGTTGAAAAATGGAAGGCCGTGTTAGGGGGTGGAGCGGGCAATGATCACAATGTTGCATTTCTTCCTGGTACATCTTGGTCAGAGGAGTTCGTAATAGAGGCATTAACGCTTGCGGGAAGCCCGGCTTCAAAAGCACCACATCCTACGGGGGCGACACCAAAAGAGCCGCTCGAGCCACCGGCAATTAATAGTTCTACCGGGGAGGGGACCTCACCGCAAAACTCAGGCAACCCGATATACCCTGATCGTTTCCCCGGTGAGGTCTGGTTGGAACTTATTCATAAGCAGGGCGGCACCGAAATGGCCAACAATTTTGACGTTTCGGTTTTCCTGCTTGCACCGTTCTTGCTTCAATCTAATCTGGAATCCTGTGAGCGGCTCTATGTAGCCTATCGTGAAGATTATAACCATAGCTTTGTTTATGATCTTATGGAGGCAGCCTGGGCGGCATTTGCAGCACCGGGACCATTCGATCGTGACAGTTCCTTGCCTTTCAATCCGAGCACTCCTGCGGACCTATCCAATCCACGTGATGACACTGCTGGCGCACAAGCACTGAGTCCGGGACAACTATATCTCATCGATATGAACCGCTACCCCGATATTTGGGTGCAGGATGCATTTGAGTTGGGTTATTGCAGCGCTCCTGGCGGAAAGGCACTAAATGTAGCCATGCATTGCAAGCGCGGCAGAGGTTTGGCCGATTTCGTTAAAAAAGAGCTCGCCAATACAGACATTGCACTCTTTAACGAGCTCGAGGGCGCGCCACAGGACGGTACCGACTACGGAGGAAATATCGAGGTCTCGCCACCGGTAAACAACAAAACGAAGGCGCTGGGAAAAAACGACGGCGGGCCGAGTGTAAAGGCCCATGAAAAAGCCCCATTTGGAAAAATTATATTGGGCGACCACAATAATCCAGATCGGACTGGTAAGGGTCTGGTGCATGACGAGACTAGAGATTTCTTTCAAGCCCAGGTGATACAGCCTATTATACCTATCAACACGTCCTGGCTTGGGGTCGGGCACGTGGACGAGTTCATGAGCTTCGTGCCGGCGAACACAAGCCGTGGGTCTTGTTTGTTGATTGCCAGTGTGCACGCGATGAATCTTCTTCTAGAGGAAATAATAAAAGTCGACGTAAAAGATGGACGAACCAATTTTCATCGCGGGAAGTTTGAAGAGTTCAACAATTGGGGTAGTTATTCTGAAGTAAGTGCAGAAGATTTATATACCGGTGATGTGGGGACGTACAGTCAGGAGATCCGAAAAAATTTCATGACACCTATAGAATCCAGGCTAATGAAATGCACGGCCCATAAGCGGGAAGATGTTATTAAGATACCCATTTATTTCAAACCAGGCGATCTGAGCAGACCGTTTGGAAGCGATGACAATATTACCGTTGCTGAAACTGTCGGTATGGTGAACATGCAGGTGGCCAATAAACACTTGTTTGTGCCTAAGCCATTTGGACCGAGAATGCCCAGAGCAACGGCGGAGAAGATCGTCAAGAAAGTTTTTAAAAGTTTGGGTCTGAAAAAGGCAAATATGAAAAGTCTACCCGATACCGAACACCACTATTGGGCCCAACCAGGTCTGTCGTTAGATCGCGTTGCACAGTTTTTTACACATCCAGATACGGCAGCCGAACGTGACGACATAATTAAAAAGATCAAAGATTCTACACATACTCTACCCCCCGCGTTGCAGGCATTGGTGAATGCTAGAAAGGTGGAAATCGAGGGTGCGAATAATACTGGGCCAAGCAAGATAGCAGATGTGACCAATGCGGGTGGCATCTTCACAAAATGGAAGCGTTTGACTATCCCGGAGCCAAAATCATCCGTGGACATTATAGAGACATACATGCTGTCGGCATTGTCTTATATTGGGTGTAAGGTGCATTTCGTTGATGACTGGCTTTACCATGTCGGATGGGGCGAAGCGCACTGCGCCACCAACGCCAAAAGACGGCCTCCGTCTGCAGGTTCGCTTAAAAAAAAATGGTGGGAGGTATATGATCCCGAACGGGATGTCTCTTATGACCCGAGTTCATAATAGTATTTTTTGTACAAGAACGCGATGAGATTCGAAAATGGAGCACCATGCTGGAAAAAGACTATTTCTATCTTTGTTTTTATTGATCGGATTGAATGCATCATGCAGCGAGACGGATATGGCGATTGATTTCGACAAGGTTTTTCAGAAAGCGGTTGAGTCCGAGGGCGGCGACTATCTTGCGGCACGCGACCAGTTGATTTTGGCGGCAAACGGCGACGTCTTTCTGAAAAAAGAAATAGGAAACCCGCAGTGGGAGCGACGGTGGGTAGCGCGTATCGCGGATGGTTGGCGTACAAACGCCCCATTGTACGATAGAACCAATAGTTACATTGACGGGAAGATCACTGGACCCTTACCTATAACCGGCAAGTTTGGTATTGATAAACGCGCAAAGAAGGTAGAAAGCCTCGGTGCCGACGTTGTTCCAAGACTGGTTGAGATAATCTGGAAAACCAAGGAATACCAGGACGCAGAGAGGATTAGCACTGTTTTTGCTGCATTGACGAGGCTTGAAGCGCGTGATGCGATACCGCCATTACGATCCTTAACGCACCGAGGTGTCCCGGAACTCTATCGCGGCAAGGCCATCGCTACGCTCGGATATCTCACTGACAAGGCCTCTGCGCCGGAATTTCAGAGCATAGTAAAAGATCCACTTGAAACCATTTATATCCGTGACACGGCTCTTCGTGCTTATGTTAGAACGAGCGCATCGAATCCAGCAGACTTGCTAATTGACGTCTTGCGAGATGCGAAAAATCCCGCATCGTTGCGAAATACCGCCGCAAGTTTACTAGTTTACCAAGAAGATGATCGCATAAAAGATGTTTTTCATCACATATTAAAGGGTACGCCCGATGAAGAGTTGCAAAAAACAATAATAGACGGATTAGGGCGCCATGGAGACAAGGAGTCCATGCAATTGTTAGAAGATCTTATGCAAACAACTACCAATGATGCTACCAAAATGATTATTGAGGACTCTATAGATAGCATCAAACATAAATAGGAACGACGCCAGCTGACTTACATAGGCCAGGGGATATTATGATTCGGTTATCGAGAAAACCTGAAAACGTCCTGACAGATACGACAGTAATGAGTAATAGTTTTAGTCTTTTGTTACCGCCGAACTGGGAGGACCACACTGTCTATCTTTTCAAAGGGCCGATTCAGGATGGCATTGAGCACCAAATTAACGTAACAGTTGAGCACAACGTTGAAATTAATGACTTGGGGCAATATGTAGAGCTACAAGTAGATGCTATGCGAAGCGGATTAAAGAGCTATCACGAGCTTAAGCTTGGCCCCATCCGGCTTGCTGATAACACACCAGCCTATGAGATTGTATATAAATGGCAACCCACCGATGAAAGAGAAATCTATCAAAGAGTAATCTACGTCCTTTCAGGACGCGACGCTTATTCGATGGTGACATCATTTTCAAAAAAGACCTGGAAGCTCATAGGCCAGGAGGTAGATAAAATATTGATGAGTTTTACTGTTCCACAAGTTACTCAATCTGGAGCAGATAATGACTGACTATGAACGACACACGGATGAGATCCACGAGGTTAGTCTCCCATCGGCCCTTACCCATGCGCTATGGGACCGGAAAAGGGCGGTCGTGGGCGATCGGGTCGGGTTTGTCGTCAGGACCCATTTTGTGGGTAACGGCTCTGAAATTAACGTCAAGGTGACGGACAAAAAGGGAAAAAACATTGAAAAATTAAAAGGAAAAGTATTCGGCGATTATTACAAGGGTTACGTTAACATCCCCAAGAATGCAAAAGAATCGCTGAGCTTTACCGCAAAACTGCCGGAACAGGGCTTGGAGCTCGACTCAAATGTCTTAACGCTGATCCCACCGATCCTGATCCAAAATATGGCCTGGAGCCAGAGTCAGGCTCGGCGCGGGGATATCGTCACACTCAGCGCCGACACAGAAGAAATCCCCGATGACACGGAGGTCATGATCTACATCTACGAATACGACCAGGATCGTGTGCACGACTTTATCACGAAGTTCCCAACGAGGGTAAAACAGAACAAGATTGAAATAGAGTGGGAATACGAATACCACGAAGACACGGATGAGATCTCCACGGAAGAAGAAATGCAGGAATATGGCAAGCACTACAATCCGCCAGAGTATTTCTGGGTGGCAGAGGTTGCCGGGAGGCGGTTCGGGGAGGAGCAGGAGTCGGGATTGTTGGAGTTTAAGGATTGGATTGAAATCAAGATTGTTGATGCTGAGGGTTTTCCAATCGCGAATGCCGACTATGAAATCCAATTTGCCGATGGCGCTACGCAGCGGGGCTCCTTGGATGCTGATGGAATTACCATGTTGGAAAATATTGCACCTGGTAAATGTAAATTGAGCTTGCCAGATTTCAGTGAGTTTGGAATCAAGTTCAGTGATAGCGGGAAACCACTGGATTACATCAAAAGCAGTACGGCGCATCAATGCGAAATCGATTTTGAGGAATTTATATTCTCTGCGTGAAAAATATCTAGTGTGCGTAAAACTGAGCTGGGAATAAGATTAATTCGGGATTTTTGATATGGCGGATAATTACGATTTTAATTTGCGTGGTTATACTACGGACCAGCTGTATGACTACCTGAAAAACGTGATATTAAGTGCAAAAATTGAGTTTAAGCTAAAAGATGACAGCTCGTACAAATTTCGCGACGGCAATCGGGAAGGTAATATTCTGTCCGTACGTGGTTTCTACAAGCATTCTCTTTCACCCGTAAAAAACAACAAAAATAATCTATGGGATGATGCGCTTTTTGTGATCAGAAAAGACAAGGATGGTAACAAAGAAGTACATTCCTTCCGTGTTTCAACCGAACACAAGCCAGGTTTGGAAATGTCCCTGATGATGCCAGGTATGTACAAATATAAGTTACATTTTCACAAGTGGCCTCAGATGGAAGTCTATACCGATCCTGCACCTGCGGATGGAGGCCTTCGCCCAACCGCCATAGAGCCTAAACCAGAATATGATATGAATGCGGCAGCGTATGATAATCCAGAGGAGATACAATTCAGCCCTGATACCGGTCATGAGAGTACTAGCGAGCATAGAAAAACCTATAGAGCATTAAGTTTAGCCTTGCGTGAAAGAGCCGGGCACCCAAGTCATGATAATCAAATAGTCGACATAGATGGTGATTTAGAACGGGACCGTAATGAAAGCGATTCATTCAGTCCGAGCCTCAACATTCACTACGGTGGCGCGGGGGTGGAAGGGCCGGGGGGATATTCAGAAGGTTGCCAGGTTATAGGTACATGGAGTGAATACAAAAAATTTGTAAGGTTGATCGAGGAAGACACTAAAATATTAGGTTCTATAAACAACCGGTTGGCACCTGTGCCAGCAACTGATGGCACTGAATATGTAATTTATACTCTAGTAGAAGGCAGCTTTTTAAAGCCACTCTCAATATCGTCACCATTTTATGATTACGAACTCAATAAATTGTATAAGCTCCATGAAAAAGTGAAAACAGGGTTTTTCCCAATAGGAAAGAATCACTTTTGGCATGGGGGGGTACATTTTGATATAGATGCTAGCGCCAAAGTGCGATGTATAGCCGATGGTGAGCTTATAGCATATAGAGTCAATAGAAAACCGGTCAAGGTATCACTCACACAGAAAAACAAAAAGACAAAGGAATACCAAATGTCGACCGGATTTGCTTTGGTGAAACATGCGATTGAGACACCCAACAAATCTGTCATTAAGTTTTATTCGCTGTACATGCACTTGCTGGACTACGAAACATTAAAAAATAGAGAATACGGCCCTTTTTTTATAACTGAATGGAAATACCGTGTTGATACCGATGTTCATGGCAAAGGTCTGAATATTAGATCAAAAACTGACTTTAACAAAGTAGTCGCAGTCGTGCCAAAAGGTGCACTATTAAAGGTAGACAAAAAATCGAAACCAGCAAAAGGGTGGGCAAAGAAAGACTGGGCAAAAAACAAGTCTTTGACGTGGTATGAAATGGAATTTGAAGGTAAAGTTGGCTATGCGGTGTACAAAAGTAAATCAAGGAAAATAAAGGATTTGGCTGGCGATCAGTATCAATGTCTTACTTCTGAAGACACACCGGATGGCACTAATGGCGTGTTGGGATTAAATATATACAAAGCCAAAGATGAAAAGGCAATTGTGCTAAAAATTATTAAACAGCATGATATCATTAAGTTCGTAAGGCCGGAAGAAGTTGGCTATGACGGCATAATAAAAAAAGGATGGTTTGAAGTGGAAGGGGGAGGCTGGGTCAGAATAAAAGATAGAGATCATTTAAAGGGTGAGTTCGAATACACCAAGCCGGAACTGGATAAGGTTATTAATGTGTCAAAAAAAATGCCTGCAGGTGCAATCCTCGGTTACCCAGGACCGTATTTCGACTCCAGTGCCTGCATTCACTTTGAAATATTGTTGCCGAATATTGATTTTATGAAAAACTCTGCTGGAGACTTAGGCGGAGCAATTACTCTAGCAATACCAAGGTCTAGCAGTTTTAAACAACGAATAGAAAAATTAGATAAAAAGGAAGTGCAGGTTGATCTCCCCCCCAAGTCTGTGTTGGAAGTTGATACGGAAGAGAGTTGGGGGGGATATACGAAGGTGTCATGCAAAAGCGTCGTGGGTTGGAGCAAAGAAATTGGATACTCAGCGGCGAAGAAGTTTTTTGCAAAAGATGACATAACGGAAATCTACCTTGATTTGCCCAAAAATGGCGAACCGGATCCTGAGAAATTTAGCATTGCCATCAAAAAAGACACAAAAGTGCAGAAACTGGCCTACAAAGGCCAATATATATATTTCCGATATGTATTGACCGGTGACCAAAAGAAAAACCGGACCGGCTGGGTTGAAGATAAAGTTGTTAAAGCTAGTGAAGATACTCACATATTAACCGATGCGCTCGGAAAAATGTTCAGCCAACATCCGGTAAGTTATGATTTCAGTAATGAAGCCGGAAAGAACGACAAGGTCATGTTATATGACTTTCAAGAGAGTGAAACAAATACCTGTATAGATAGTAAAAACAAAAAATGGTATGAAATACAATTAAAAAAATCTGGCGAGAAGGGATGGCTAGAGGTTAGTCCAGGTATGGTGCAGACAATCTATGATTGGCCACATTGGTTAAGATTTGAGGAAAAAGCTGCGAAAGATATCAGCAAGAAAAACGACGGGTTTTGTGACCGAAAAGAACTTGAGAAAATGATCGAGGATTACTTTGGCAACGTTGATACAAACATAAAGAAATCCGTATCTGAGAAAATAAGAAAAGTGGTATGTGTTCACCCTACTGAGTGGACTACCGCGGGAAACAAATACGAACGGCTGAAAAACGCGCCTTGGGGGCTAGATGACACCCGCTATAGTGAAACGACTCAATATATAGATAAACTTCAGTGGTGGGATGATGTGCCGCAGTCTGTGCGAGACGATTTCAACAATGACCCGACAAAAATATGGAGCCCCCATCCGATAGGATTCCTGATACATTTGCAAGAAATCATTAAGGTATCAAAAGATGTTAGCTAATTTACCGAGAAATATCTATATGCGCTCTCTGCTTCGAGTTCTGTTCCGTTTTATTGTCCTGATGCATGTTACACCAGCATTTTCTAATGGCGGGCCTGTGGAATTAAACGTGCAGAGCCCACACGGCGGTATATCACCACTGAAAAAAACAAATGTAAGATTGATTGAGGAAAAGCTGGACATACGCATAGATGATCTCGCTAGGCACTACACTGTAAATGCAATATATACGTTGAGTAACACGGAAGGCGTCCGGTCAGTGAAATATGGCGTGCCATTTATTCTCCCCGATAATGAACAAGGCGCTAAGCGAAAAATCCTGGATATTGAAATTGCGATTAATAATAAAAAGATAAACTGTGATGTGTTGGAGGGCACGGATGCATATTCCAACAATATTGTGTACCGATATAAACTTAAAGGGCCGCTCTACTGGTGTGTCGCAGACCTGGCAATCCCCAAGGGGAAAAATAATGTGTTACATGTGATATATAGGGGTTCTATGCAATATAGTGATTCAAAAACCGGTAACTATCCCTTTGTAACTTATGGACATCGCAGTTTCCAATATTTACTATTCCCGGCCAGTAACTGGGAAGGGAGCGCCAAGAAAATAGATATCTCTATCGACCTAGGAAAGTTTGTTGAAGTCGTTAGTGATGTCAAACCAGCTGGCTATAAAAGACAAGATACTAAACTGCGGTGGAAATTAAGCAATGTTGATTTTCATAGAACGGATGAAATACGATTTCAACTAAAAGTCAATGCGCTCTTGGGATTTAAAGAGCGATCTGGCTGGTATCCTGATAAAAATGTGTTTTACTCGGTTGACGTACAAATGCTTGAAGCAAGTATTGAGGAAAAATTTAAACAAGCGGAGTTCTCCCTGAAAAATCTTTTGGATCGCGACTCACAAACGGCATGGTGCGCCGACGGACAGTTTGGAGGTGTAGCGGAATGGTTTACACTGCAAATAAAACAGCAATACAAGCATGATGCGTGTTGGTTTGTTGGATTTGTTATTGTGCCTGGTTATACTAGGAACGCTGAAACCTTTTCGGCATACGGGAGGGTAAGTTCTTTGTCTATTTCAGAGTGTGACGCAGACATGGCAATGCCGGGTGCATCTAAGGCATATAAGCTAGATTTGCCACGGCAATATAATATGTCGGCTCAAGTGATACATTATGACGATATCAAGCCGAATGCCTGTCTTCGCGTAACAATCGACGATATTGACGAAGGCAAAGTACATAAAGGGGCATGCTTGAGTACTTTTGTACCATTGTATAGTTGCGATATTTAATAAACTATAATCGCATAGGCGCTTGAGTTGACGAAGAGAAATGGGAAGAGGGACGGGTGGAATTTCCCCATTCGAGATTAACTGGTACTCCAGCAGAATGGGGCCGCACAATGATAACATATTGAAATAAATGCAGAATGAGCATACGCCGAACTATTCTCGACCTTAGAGGATTCATTTTGCGAACAAAAAGAGAGCTTTACGTAAATGGGTTTTAAGGGTGAGAAACGGCAGTTTCCAAAATGTGGGTTGTTTGTTTTCAAAGGGTGCCGGCTATGTTGTCTAGCCAATAAAATAGGATCGAATTGATATGCGATCATCATCACGATAACCAGCCCAACCGGAGCCGAAATTGCCATTTGAGGCCAATGTAGAGTTTGAGAATTTAGTCTTCAATGAACAAAAAAAATTGAAAAAGGTAACTCGACATGCGCTTCGAAACATTGCTGAGGCGAAGAAGGATCTGGAGAGTGCGCTCCATGGCCCAAATGAACGGGTGATGCGACATTTCAAAATCATCGAGACTAAAGATCAGGACAAATCTGATATACAAAAAATTATCGGGAACTATAACCGATTAATCGGGATCCTGCTGGGGCACGAGCGAGTCAGGTATGATGGCGAGCAGACAGGCCCTGCATTCGGGCTGGGAAAATTATTTGGCATTGATGCTCATGGTTACGTACGGAGTTGTGGGCCCTTGGAATATGGCGAACTCGGAGAGGTAAAAATTGTCAAGCCGAATTTTAGCGAAGCGTCGTTTGATAATAATGCGCGCATGATAATACATGAGGTTGCTCATAAATTCTTGGGCATGAGAGACCACAAGTATTATAAGGGAAGTACTGCCATCAAAATCAGTCAAGAAGAAGCGATGGAAAACGCTGATACTTATGCGAACTTCGCTATTCAGGTAGAGAGGATAGAAACAGAGTCGTTATCAGTTACACGGTAATTGTGAGTGATAGCATGCGCATGTTACTGGATATCATTTGGTGCTGGATAGATCATTCAGGATCATGCGGTCTCGAAGTAGCGGTACTTTCAGGTATATGGGGAATGAAATATTGGCGGACCAAATTCGTTGGCGCTAACTATCGTTGCGCAGGGATCATAGGTGCAGGATGAGCTTGGGCCGGCCACGTGTTCTCCCTGACTATGAAGACGATGTTGGCTGTCAAGCATTGTTACAGACGTTCTCCGGCATCGGCCGGGAACCCACATCTCAAATCAAGCAGTCGTCGGCTCCCTGATCGCGCGGAGTTCCGCGCACCAACCCTTCTCACTGTGCAGGGCCCTG
>Ga0209633_10004746_pt1 | contig 12138 bp, 8 predicted proteins | sample Cruoilmetagenom1_FD_187290 | JGI IMG/M metagenome (GOLD analysis project Ga0209633, IMG submission 187290) | Oil polluted marine microbial communities from Coal Oil Point, Santa Barbara, California, USA - Sample 1 (SPAdes) (version 2) | ecosystem: Environmental > Aquatic > Marine > Oil seeps ... | reverse complement strand
GCGCACCCGGTCGCGCTCCTCCACCCGCGCCGTCAGGATGATGATAGGAATGTTCCTGGTTTCCTGCTTGCGGCGCAGACGGCGGCAGACCTCCAGGCCGGAGACCAGCGGCAGCATCCAGTCGAGTATGACGAGGTCGGGTTTGCGCTCCTCGACCGCCATCAAGGCTTCCTCGCCGTCCAGCGCCTCGGCCACCTCGAACCCGGCACTTTCAAGATTGTAACGCAGCACGGTGACCAGCGGCGCTTCGTCCTCGACCACCAGGATGAGGGGTTTGGCCATCCCGTTCATTCGCCGCTCTCTTTCCGCGCCTGCTCGCCCGGACGGGAAACCACCGTCGGGCTGGTGTCGCCCTTGGGCCGTTCGTCCTCCAATGGCGTGCCGTGAACCAGGAAATAGACATACTCGGCAACGTTCGTCGCATGGTCGCCGATGCGCTCGATGTTCTTGGCGATGAACAGAAGGTGGGTGCAGGCTGAGATGTCCCGCGGATCCTCCATCATGTAGGTCAGGAGCTCGCGGAACAGGCTTGTGTACATCTCGTCCACCTCCTCGTCCGCGTTTCGCACCTCCACCGCCTTGTCGGCGTCGCGCTCGGCATAGGCATCGAGCACCCGCCGGATCATCGACTGGGCCAGATGCCCCATACGCGGGATCACATGCGCCGGTTTGACCGCAGGCACTTGCGAGAGCGCGGCGACCCGCTTGGCGATATTGGCGGCATAGTCGCCAATCCGCTCGAGATCGCTGGAGATCTTCAGTGCCGCTATGACCTCGCGCAGATCGTCGGCCATCGGTTGGCGCAGCGCGAGCAGCTGCACGGCGATGGCGTCGACTTCCTGCTCGAGCTCGTCGATCCGCACATCGCTCTCCACCGTACGCACGGCGAGCTCGGTATCGCGCTTGAAGACCGACTGCACCGCGTCGGCGAGTTGCTTCTCGGCCAACCCGCCCATGCGAGCAATCAGGTCAATGAGCGTATTGAGCTCTACGTCGTAGGCCTTGACGATGTGTTCGGTGCTCATGGTCCGGTCCTGCGTCAGCCGAAGCGCCCGGTGATGTAGCCTTGGGTGCGCTCGTCTTTCGGATTGGTGAAGATTTGGGCCGTCTCGCCGACTTCAACGATTTCGCCCATATGGAAGAACGCCGTACGCTGCGAGACCCGAGCGGCTTGCTGCATGGAGTGGGTGACGATCACCATCGTGTAGTTTTCGCGCAGCTCGTCCATCAGCTCCTCGATGCGCGCGGTGGCGATCGGGTCGAGTGCCGAGCATGGCTCGTCCATCAGGATCACCTCCGGCTCGACGGCAATCGCGCGGGCGATACAGAGCCGCTGTTGCTGGCCGCCCGAGAGGCCGGTGCCGGGCTCGTTCAGGCGGTCGCGGACCTCGTCGATCAGTCCGGCACGCTCCAGGCTGGTCATCACGATCTCATCGAGATCGCCCTTGTCGCGGACCAGGCCATGGATCTTGGGCCCATAGGCGACGTTGTCGAAGATCGATTTGGGAAACGGGTTGGGCTTCTGGAACACCATGCCGACGCGCGCGCGCAGCTGCACCGGATCGACCCGCTTGCCGTAGATGTCTTCGCCGTCGAGCAAGATCCGGCCCTCAACCCGACAGATTTCGATCATGTCGTTCATGCGGTTGAGGCAACGGATGAACGTCGACTTGCCGCAGCCCGACGGGCCGATCAGCGCGATCACTTCGTTTTCGTAGATGTCGAGATCGACTGATTTCAGCGCCTGCTTGTCGCCATAATAGACATCCACCCCGTTGGTGGTGATCTTGGCGAGGTTCGGCGTCGCTTCGGCCACGGACCTGGATGTCGGCACTTCGGTCATGATTTCCATACTTTATCTTCCCTCCTACCATCGACGCTCGAATTTCTTGCGCAGGAAAATCGCCACCGCGTTCATGGCCAGAAGGAACGCCAACAGCACCAGCGTGGCCGCCGCGGTCTTTTCCTCAAAGCCGCGCTCCGGGCTGTCGGCCCAGATATAGACCTGGACCGGTAACACCGTGGCGGCGTCCTCGAAGCTGCTCGGGACGTCGACGATGAAGGCGACCATGCCGATCATCAAAAGCGGCGCCGTCTCGCCCAGTGCGCGCGACATGCCGATGATAGCGCCGGTCAGCACGCCTGGCATTGCCAGCGGCAGCACATGGTGGAAGACGACCTGCGCCGGCGACGCGCCGATCGCGTGCGCCGCCTCACGGATCGAAGGCGGCACCGACATCAGCGCCGCCCGGCCGGCGATGATGACCGTGGGCAGCGTCATTAGCGCGAGTACGATGCCGCCCACCAGCGGCGTCGAGCGCGGCAGGCCGAAGAATCCGAGGATAACCGCCAGGCCCAGCAGGCCGAAAACGATCGAGGGCACAGCGGCGAGGTTGTTGATGTTGACCTCGATCAGATCGGTCCAGCGGTTCTTGGGCGCGAACTCCTGCAGATAGATCGCCGCCGCCACGCCCAGCGGAAAGGCCAACAGCAGCGTCACGATCATGGTGAGCGCGGAACCGACCACGGCCCCCCAAATGCCAGCTTGTTCGGGCTCGCGGCTGTCCCCGCTGCTGAGAAACCCCCAGTTGAAATGCCGCTCCACCGCGCCATTCTTTGCAAGCGCATCGTACCAGGTGACCTGCTTGCGACTGACCTTGGTGGCGCTGCCGTCTGGATTGCGCTTGGCATAGCCCTTGTTCAGCATGTCGATCTCGTCGGAGGCGAGCAGCCAGACGCGCCGGCGGGTGCCGACGAGCTTGGGGTTGTCGACCACCATGCGGCGCAGTTTGTCGCCAGCCCCGGACGAAAGCAGCTTGCCCAGCGCGCGCCGGTCACGGCGGCCCTTCACCGCGAGGAACGCCCCGCGGATCGCCGCGCGCGCGAGGCCTTCGTAGTCGCCCCTCAGCAGGTCGTCGGTCTTGCCGGTACCTTCGGGGTCGATCTTCTCACGGTCGAAATGAACGTCCACGGCTATATAGGTCTGCTGGAAAGCGGTGTAGCCCTTGGCGGCGACGCTCGCCAACAGCACCGCGAGCGCCAGCAGCGCAAAGCCGATCGCCGCGATGCCGTAGATCTTGAGCCGCAGCTCGGCCGCATGGCGCCGGCGGAGGCCGCTTTCGACCGTCCGCGCGATCGAGCTGACCGGCACCGCGGCGCGTGCGCCGGATGCCTGTCCGTTGCCCATGGCCCCGTTACTCATACTTTTCCCGGTATTTGCGCACGAACCGGAGCGCGATCACGTTGAGACAGAGAGTGAAGACGAACAGCACCAGGCCGAGCGCGAAGGCGGCCAGCGTCTTGGCGCTGTCGAATTCCTGGTCGCCAACCAGCAGCGTAACGATCTGCACGGTCACCGTGGTCACGGCCTCGAAGGGGTTGGCGGTCAGATTGGCGGCCAGCCCCGCCGCCATCACCACGATCATGGTCTCGCCGATGGCGCGCGAGACCGCCAGCAGCACCGCACCGACGATGCCGGGCAGCGCTGCCGGAATGATCACGTTGCGCACGGTCTCCGCCTTGGTGGCGCCGAGCCCGTAGGAGCCCTCGCGCAGCGACTGCGGCACCGCCATGATGACGTCGTCCGACAGCGAGGAGACGAAGGGGATGATCATGACCCCCATGACGACGCCGGCGGCAAGCGCGCTCTCCGAGGCGACCGAGAGGCCGACAAGCTCGCCGGCGTCGCGGATCACCGGCGCCACGGTGAGTGCCGCGAAGAAGCCGTAGACCACGGTCGGGATGCCGGCCAGGACCTCCATGATCGGCTTGATCGTCGCGCGCAGGCGCGGATTGGCGAACTCCGAGAGGTAGATCGCCGAGAACAGTCCCACCGGCACCGCGACCACCATCGCAATCAGGGTGATGTGCGCGGTGCCAGCGAAGATCGGGATCGCACCGAAGCTGCCCGACTGGCCGACTTGGTCGGCGCGCAGCGCGGTCTGCGGGCTCCATTTGATGCCGAACAGGAACTCCCAGAACGGCACCTTCTCAAAGAAACGGAGCGATTCAAACAGCAGCGAGGCAACGATGCCGATCGTGGTCAGGATCGCCAGCAGCGAGGCCAGGATCAGCCCCCCCATCAGCACCCGCTCCACGGCGTTGCGCACACGCAAGCCGGGTGCGACCCGGTTGCGCGCCACGACCAGGCCCACCGCCGCCAGCGACAGCGCGCAGGCGGCGAGCATCCAGTGCCCGAGCCCGGTCAGCGCGTTGTAGTGCCGGGCCGCGGCGAGCAGCATCGGCGTACTTTCGCTTGCCGCCTCGCCGCGCGCGATGTTGCGGATGTCGTTGAGGAGAAGCCCGAGCCGCTCTGTGGGCAGGTTCTGCTGGGCTGCCGGCAGCGCACCAATCACCAGACCGTCGACGATGATCGGCTGCAGGATCAGCCAGCCGGCGAAGAGCGCGAGGGTCGGCAGGCCGCACCAGATGGCGACGTAGTAGCCGTAATAGCTCGGCAGCGAGTGAAGGCGGGCCGGCAGCCCGTCGGCTGCAACGAGCGCCCGCTTCCGGCCCAAGTAGAAGCCGATCACCGCGAGCACGGCGACGACCAGCAGTGTCATCGAAGTATTCATGGCTCCGCCCCGAACCCGACTTGCTTTACGCGCGACGCCTGCTCTGCGGCGCTTTCTTGTGCGCAAACGAACGAAATGGGGAACGGCCGCCCAAACACGACGGGCGGCCGTCCGAAGATATCCTTACATCGACAGGTTCTGGAGCTTGCTGCCCGCATTGCGGATCTGCCGGCGCTCCTCGTCCGGCATCGGGATCAGGCCTTTTTCGGCCAGATATCCGTCCGGTCCCCAGGCTTTCTCGCTGGTGAACTCGGCCACGTATTCCTTGATGCCGGGGATTTTCCCGACATGGGCCTTCTTCACGTAGAAGTACATCGAGCGCGAGACCGGATATTTCTGCGCTGCGATGTTCTCGAAGGTCGGGGTCACGCCGCCCACCACCGAGCCCTGGACCTTGTCGCCGTTCTGGTCGAGGAAGCTGTAGCCGAAGACGCCGAAGGCGCGCGGATTGGCTTCGAGCTTCTGGACGATCAGGTTGTCGTTCTCGCCTGCGTCGATCCAGTGGCCGTCCTCGCGAATGCCGTGGCACACGGCCTTGAGCATCTTCTTGCCTTGCGTCTTCTTGATCGCCTTGAAGGTCTTGCAGCCTTTCTCCATGGCGAGCTCGACGAAGGCGTCGCGCGTGCCCGACGTCGGCGGCGGGCCGAGCACCTCGATACGCACATTCGGCAGCGCCGGGTCGATCTGGGACCAGCGTTCATAGGGGTTGGGCACCAGCTTGCCGCCTTCCTTGCCGCCCTCGGGCACCATTTTGGCGAGCGCCAGGAAGACGTTACGCAGCGAGATCTTCATCTGCTTTGATTTCTTGGAATTGGCGATGACGATGCCGTCATAGCCGATCTTGATCTCGACGATCTCCTTGACGCCGTTCTTCGCGCAGCGCGTGACCTCGGAGGTCTTGATGCGCCGCGAGGCGTTGGTGATGTCCGGATGCCTGACGCCAAGACCGGCGCAGAACAGCTTCAGCCCGCCGCCCGAGCCGGTCGACTCGACCACCGGGGCCTTATACTTGCGGAAGGACCTGGCGAATTTCTCGGCAACCGCCGTAGAGAAGGGGAACACCGTCGACGAGCCGACGATCTTGATCTGGTCGCGGGCCTGCGCGGAAGTTGCGAACACAACCGTGGCGAGGCCGGCGACGAGCAGGGATTTTCTGAACAAGGGACTGCCTCCAAAGACGCTATGCCGATCAGTGAGGGCGGGCCGTGTTCCGCCCGCCGCAAGGCCGACCATAGCCACGGCGCGCGATGGTAATACTACGCTTCTGTTACGGTTTTTTGACACCGGCGGCAGCTCCGCCCCGGCGCGGAAAATCCGGCTGAAACAGCCGCTCAGCGGTTGCGCGCGGAGGTCTTCACGGGCGCCGCGGGCAGGCTGACCGCGAAACTGCTGCCCTCGCCGGGTGAACTCTCGATCTCCAACCGGCCGCCGTGACGGTTGACGATGTGTTTGACGATCGCCAGGCCGAGGCCGGTGCCGCCGAGCGCGCGCGAGCGCGCGGCGTCGACCCGGTAGAAGCGCTCGGTCAGCCGCGGCAGGTGCTCGGGCGCGATACCCTCGCCCTCGTCCCTCACCGCGATCGTGACCGCCTCGCCGCCGGTTGCCGGTTTGTCGTGCCGCACCGCGACCGTGACCTTCGAGCCTTCGGGACTGTATTTGACTGCGTTGTCGACCAGGTTCTGGATGACCTGCATGATCTCGTCGTCCTCGCCGATGGCCGGGGCCGGCCGGTCCGGCATCTCCAGGCGCAGGCCGACCGATTTCTGCTTCGCCCTGATCTGCATGACCTCGACCACGCGTTGCGCGGCGCTGGCGACGTCGACGCGCCCGCTGGGGCGCGAATGCTCGTGCAGCTCGATGCGCGACAGCGACATCAGGTCGCCGATTAGCCGCAACATGCGCGCGGTCTGTTCCTGCATCAGCACCAGGAAGCGCTCGCGCGCGGCGGTGTCGTCGCGGGCCGGCCCCTGCAGCGTCTCGATAAAGCCGATCAGCGACGAAAGCGGCGTGCGCAGCTCGTGGCTCACATTGGCGATGAAGTCGGAACGCGTCTGGTCGATGCGCTTGGCCGCCGTCAGATCCTGCAGCGCGATGATTATCGCGGTGCCGTCGCCCTCGGGGGCGCGGATGGGCAGCACCTGGGCCAGGAAATGCCGGGTCAGCGCATCGATGATCGAAAGCTCCACCTCCGCGCCCTCTGAGCCTGCCAGAACACTGTCCGCCGCATCAAGAACGCCGGGATCGCGGGTCACCGTGGAGAGCGTCCGGCCGACGGGCTTCTCGCCGACGATCGTCCGCGCCGCACGGTTGGCGCTCACTACCTGCTTGTCGTGGCCGACAAACAAAATAGGCACGGGGAGGGATTCGATGATGCGTTCCGCGTCCGTGGCCTTGCGCTCTAGGGTCTCGATGCGATCGCCATAGCTGCGGCGGGTGCGCAAAGCCACGTCGGCGATCTCGCCAGCGATGCCCCAAACTCCAGTCTTGGTAAATGCGGAGCCGTCCTCGTCGTCCTGCGCTATCAGTCGGCGCAAGCGCTCCATTCGCGCCGCCACCAGCCTTCCTGCGATCCCGGAAATCGCTAGCGCGATGCCGATCGCGATCAGGAAGCGCGACGGGCCGAGTCCCTCGATCACCGCGATCGCGACCATGGCGGCGAGCGCCGGGACCGCAAAAAGGACCGTCCATCTGATCCACCGCCCAATAGGCGGGTCGCGTCGTGTCATCGATCTGGTCTACCGCTGCTCGTTGTCGCAATTATTCCTGGCGCGGGTATTCAATGCGACGGATGCCCGGCCCGAGGCAAGGCTAGTCCGTGAGGCGTGGCACCGCTATCGCCGAGCTGGTGGGAAATCGATATACAAATAGCCCAAATTGAGGACCATTTTGCCGATCGAAACTTCGCGACTCGATGTCCGCTTGGGGTCAGGAACAGACATTCCCGGTGCCGTCAGGGATGTCCGCTTAGGGACTCAAGGTGGACGTCGCTGCCAGCCCGAGGAATGTCCGTTCCTAGCCAACAGCGGTCATTAGCATCTTAACAAAATGTCGGCTGATGGACGGCTCGCGACCCATCGCCACGGTTGAAAAGGGTCGCTCAGATGTCTCCTGCTCGCTGGACAGCCTAACGTGTCGCCAACTTGACAATTTTGCGAATGGCCGTCGAAGCCTCATGTGTCCGCATCATAGAATACTTCGTACAGCTGAGACGTCTCCTCCTTCTCCAATAGAAATTCGTTATCTTCGGGATAATATTTCGCGGTTTCCGGATTCGGACCGGCGAATGCCTTGACGGCTTCCATCGACTCCCAATGCGTGATCAACAGAAAATGCGCAGCGTCGTTGTCCAGCCGTCTGAGGAAATAGCACGCAAGATTCCCGTCGACTGATTTGTAATCTGGCGCCGCTCTTTCCCGCATGAACTCCGTGTAGGCTTCGTAGTCCGATCTCGCAGTGCGCCCATGCCATAATCGTATGATCATGTGATCCTCCTTCGAGAAAGTCAGCCGGCACTATCGATCTAAGCAACGTTAGAACGCAACTTTATGCGCTGCCGCCCCCGCCGTCTGCAGTCTAGTTCAAAGCAGATTTAGCCCGAACTTCGCCTTAGGGTCAGCAACGGACATGACTCATGCCCTGGAGGATGTCTGCCTGGCGCCCGAAAGCGGACATCGTGGCTAGCTTCCGGAATATCCGTTCCTAGCCAGAAGCGGCCGTTTGCCGACGGTTGAATCAGGCGTCCGTGGGCTATGAAATCTGGTCCAACAGAGCCTTCGCGTCTTTGAGGTCGGGCGTTTCGAAGCCTTCGGTGAAGCGGGCGTAGACCGGCGCCAGGGTCTGATGGGCGGCGTCGCGATTTTTCCGTGTGTCGAGCAGTCTGGCCTGGCTGGTCGCCGCACGCAGTTCGAACAGCAACGCGCCCTGACCGCGCGCGATGTCGAGCGCTTTCTGGAAGCAAATTTCGGCCTCGGCCGGGTTGTTTGTGTTTGATTTGCCTATCAGCAGCAATTCGCCCCTGAGGCGGTGGATTTCAGGCTCCCAGCGGTGTTCGCTTGTTTTCTCGATGACTCCGATGGCCTCGTTCACGGTCTTGAGCCCGGCCGATTGCTGCCCGGCCCAACTATAGGCCTCAGCCAGCAACGCCAGCGGGAAGGACAGTCGCATTCCAGTCTTTTGCAGCGTCTCCAACGCGGCGGTCATTTCCGCAATGCCTTTGTCGAACTCTCCTCGCGCAGCGATCGCCCAGCCGCGCAGAACCGGAGCCATGGCCGCGAAATGCGCAAATCCGTGCCGGGCGCAGATTTCCTCTGACGCGTCCGCCCGCGTATGCACAAGCTCCGGATTGCGTTCAAACATGGCGACTGAGCCGGCAAAGCTGACCACCATCGCATGGCTGAAGGCGTGCTCAAGCTCCTCCGCAAGCGCGATCGCATCGTCCATTGCGGCGCGCGCCTGATCGGCACGACCGACGACGGACAGCGTGATGGCGCGTATCGTGCGGCAGCAGCAGCCCGGATCGTGTCCACCGTAGAGGAAAGCGTGCGAGCGATGCCGGGATAGATTGTAGAGCTCCATCCCGCGCTCCGTGTGCACAAGCACCGGATGAAGCTCTTCGCTGGCGAACCCGCTGGTCCAACACGAGTGATGGGCTTGCAGCAGCAAGCCACTGTCGTCGTGTTGCCGCGCCAGTTCCAGCAACTCTTCGGCCTTGACCTTCGCGGCGTCTGTCTTTCCGGTCTGCTGCAGCTTGATCCAGTGGCCCCAATTGACGGCGTAGGATTGTTCGAAATCGCCGACGCGATCGGCAAGTTCTGCCGCCCTTTCGTAGGTCTCCCCAACTTCGGGCAAGGAAAACCCGCCCATCGCCATCAATGCGGGTGCCAGAATCAGGTCGAAGGCCAGCTCCGGTCGATCGCGATCGGCGTTCGCCGGGAGATCGGAAATGAGCGCCAACCCCAGCCGGCAGTGCTCGATGGCCTCCTGGTTAGCCGAGCGCTCGTTGGCGCGTTGCGCGGCGGTAAGCCAGTAGGGTACGGCTTCATTGCCCCGAGCCGCCTCAGTGAGGTGGTGCGCCACCACCTCGGGTTCACTGTCCGAAATTTGCGGAAAGTCACGGACCAGTGCTTCCGCGATCTGTTGGTGGAACTGTTGGCGTCGGCTTTTCAGCAGCGACTGGTAAGCGGAATCGCGCACAAGCGCGTGTTTGAACTCGTAGCCGACCGCCGGAGGCAATCCGCGCGGATATATGAGTTCGGCATCGACGAGCTGGGAAAGGGCGCGGTCGAGCTCGGTCTCGTCAAATGACCCCGCGGCGGCGAGCAACTCGCGGCTGAAGTTGCGGCCGATCGTGGCCGCGAGCTGCGCGATCTCCTTGACCGGCGCCAGGCGGTCGAGCCGCGCGGTCAGCGAATCCTGAAGCGTTTCGGGGATCGCCTGATGTGGCGATGGCCCGCAGGTCTTGAAGCCCTCGGGCGTTGCCTCGACGACGCCGGTCTCGATCACGGCCTTGGTCAGCTCTTCGACAAAAAGCGGCACGCCGTCGGCGCGGGCCACGATCTGCTCCATCACCGTGCGCGGCAGCGCCTCGCCCCCGGCCACGCTGGTCACAAGCCCGGCTGTCTCCTTCCGACTGAGCCGTCCCAGCTTGAGCGACACGGCATTGCCGCGCCCCTCCCAGGGCGGGTCGAACTCGGGCCGGAAGGTGATCAGGAAGAGGATCGGGGCGTCGCTCAGCTGCTCGATGGCAAGCGACAGCAGCTCCAAGGTCGACGGGTCGATCCAGTGGGCGTCCTCGACCGCTATCAGCACGGGCAGCCACGCCGCCATCGCGCGAAACATCTCCACGCTCGAGGCCAGCGCCTTCATTTTCAGTTCCGCCGGGCTCCGCTCGACCGATGCGTAGCGGCCTCCGGCGGGTACCGAAAGGAAGCTGCCGAGGACCGGCGCATGGTCGTCGATCGACATGCCGAGCTCCGCGAGCACGGCTTCGAGCTTATCGAGCCGTCGTGCGTCGCTGTCGTCGCGCGCGAACCGCAGCGCGCGCCGAAACTGGTCGACCGCGACATGGAAGGCGCTGTTCCGATGGTAGGGCGAGCCGAAATAGAGAATGCGGCTGTAAGGCTCGTCCTCGATCTCGCTTCGCAAGGCGCTCAGCAGGCGCGATTTGCCGACGCCAGCCTCCGCCGACAGCAAGACAACCTGGCTTTCGCCGTCTTTGGCAAGTTCCCAGCGCCGCTCCAGCAGACGAAGCTCTTCCTCCCGCCCGATCAGCGGCACCAGGCTGCGCGCGGCCGTCGCCTCGAAGCGCGAAGGGGCTTCGCCCTCGCCGGTGACGCTGAAGACCTCGACCGGCGCCGATACGCCTTTGAGGCGCTGGGGGCCGAGGGGGTCGAACTCGAACAGGCCCTCGATCAGACGCAGGGTCGCGCCGCTGATCAGCACCGTATCGGGCGCGGCAAGTGCTTCCAGCCGGGCCGCTATGTTAGGCGTCTCGCCGACAATGGCATGTTCTTCGCGGGTCTCGCCGCCGCCCATCTCGCCGGCGACGACGGGGCCGGTATGGATGCCGATCCGGACCTGGAGCTCGACCGCGTAGTCGGTTTTCAGGCGCTTGTTGAGCGCCGCGATGGCCGCGAGGATACCACGCCCGGCATGGACCGCGCGTGCGGCATCGTCCTCATGCGCGCGCGGATAACCGAAATAGGCAAGTAGACCGTCACCGATGTATTTCGCAACATGACCCTCGAAGCCAACGACTGATCCGGCACAGGCATCCTGATAGCTGCGCAATATCTCACGGAGCGTCTCGGCATCGAACCGCTCGGCCAGCCCCGTGGAGCCAACCAGGTCGCAGAACATGACGGTCAGGTGCCGGCGCTGGGCTTCGGGTGACGGTGCTGGTGGTGCTTCGCCGGCCGCATGTTCATCGGGCCAATCCAGGCGAGCCGAGACCGCCTGAAGTAACCGTTTGCGATCGCCTAGCGGGATGCCAAGGTCCTTGAGATCGTCTTCGGTCAGCTCGGGAAGAACATCGAGACCGATCTCATTTTCAGCGAATAGCGCGGAATACTTTGAGAGGCCCAGGCCCTTGAGCCATGTCTCGATGCTGCCGGGCACGGCATCTTACTCCGCGATTGTCAGCAGGCTATAGCCGACCGTTGAAATTGCTACGGGTACCGCCAGCCTACGCTCAAAGCGATCGGCCGGCATGGGTCCATGGCGTCCGGTCCGCCTGCCAGGGCCGGGCAAGTCTACGTGCCAACGTTGCATACGGCAAATTCACTTTCCCGTGGCGAGGTGGTGGATGGCTAAATAGTTGGCGTAACGATGTCCGCTTCGGGTCCAGGCTGTGTAAAAACGCTGAGGCTGGTAAGATTCTCCTGCCCATTGGCGGGAGGAATTGATGAAGCGTTTCGTTGAGGGCGTTGATCGCGGCAAGGGCTCTTTGTTTCCCGAGCAGCTGGAGGATTGGCTTGGTGAAGACAACCCGGTGCGGGTGATCGATGTATTTGTGGATGAGCTCGATCTCGGCGGCCTGGGCTTTGGCCGGGTTACGCCGCGGGCG
>Ga0209633_10004745_pt1 | contig 12142 bp, 10 predicted proteins | sample Cruoilmetagenom1_FD_187290 | JGI IMG/M metagenome (GOLD analysis project Ga0209633, IMG submission 187290) | Oil polluted marine microbial communities from Coal Oil Point, Santa Barbara, California, USA - Sample 1 (SPAdes) (version 2) | ecosystem: Environmental > Aquatic > Marine > Oil seeps ... | reverse complement strand
AAAATTCTCCACAATCTTAAATGCGATATTGCAAACCTAAAAAAAACCATTGAAGATACGGTTAAAATTGCGGGAGGAACTTTAACTATTGGAAATATTCCTCTGACAAAACAAGCAGAAAAAGTTTTAAAGATTACGCAAATTGAATCTAAAATATATAAATCGGAAGTTATTGGAACTGAGCATATTTTACTTTCTCTTTTAAGAGATGAAGATAATATTGCGACACAAATACTAAACCAGTTTAATGTAACTTATGAAACTGCAAGGGCTGAACTAAACAATGTCTTAAGTGGTAAAAGCTCGTCCAGTAACCCGGAAAAACCGCAACAACCACCAGCTACGAAAAAGCAAGAAAGAACCAAAACTCCGGTTTTGGATAATTTTGGTAGAGATCTTACAAAATTTGCGGCAGATGACAAATTAGATCCAGTTGTCGGTCGTCAACAAGAAATAGAAAGAGTTGCTCAAGTTCTTAGTAGAAGAAAAAAGAATAATCCAGTTCTTATAGGAGAACCCGGAGTTGGTAAAACTGCTATTGCAGAAGGATTAGCTTTAAGAATTGTTCAAAGAAAAGTACCTCGTATTTTGCAAGAGAAAAGAGTTGTGACGCTTGATTTATCAGGCTTGGTTGCAGGAACAAAGTATAGAGGTCAGTTTGAAGAAAGAATGAAAGCTTTAATGAACGAACTTGAGAAATCAAAAGACGTTATTTTGTTTATTGATGAACTTCATACAATTGTGGGAGCAGGTGGAGCATCTGGTTCTTTAGACGCTTCAAATATGTTTAAACCAGCACTTGCTCGTGGCGATATTCAATGTATTGGAGCAACTACTTTAGATGAGTATAGAAAATATATTGAAACTGACGGAGCATTGGATAGACGTTTCCAAAAGGTAATGGTTGAACCTCCAACAGTTGAAGAAACTATAGAAATTCTAGATTTTATAAAATTTAAATACGAAGAACATCATCATGTAAAATATGCTGACGATGCTATTAAAGCCGCAGTGAAGCTTAGTGATAGATACATTACTGATCGATTCTTCCCTGATAAAGCAATTGATGTTTTGGATGAATCAGGCTCAAGAGTTCATATGGGTAATTTTAAAGTTTCTGATGAAATTTTAAAACTTGAAGAAAAAGTTGAAGCAGTTAGACAGAAAAAAAATGATGTAGTTAAACAACAAGATTATGAGGAGGCTGCTAGACTTAGAGATCAAGAAAGGCAAATTCAATTAGAATTAGAAACAGCTAAAACTGAGTGGGAAGAAAAAACTAAAAGCGAAGTTTATGATGTAACAGAAAATGATATTGGAACGGTTGTTTCCATGATGACTGGAATTCCAGTAACAAGAGTTGTACAAGCTGAATCTGAAAAAATTCTAAAAATGGGTGAAGCAATTACTGAACGAATTGTTGGACAAGAAGAAGCTGTTACGACACTTGCTAAAGCAATAAGAAGAACTCGAGCCGGATTAAAGAACCCTAACAAACCAATTGGTAGTTTCATTTTCTTAGGACCAACAGGTGTTGGTAAAACTCAGCTTGCAAAAGAACTTGCTAAATATTTATTCGATTCAGAAGATGCTTTAGTTAGAATTGATATGAGCGAGTATATGGAAAAACACGCTGTTTCAAGATTGGTGGGAGCACCTCCTGGATACGTTGGATACGAAGAAGGCGGACAACTTACAGAAAAGGTTAGAAGAAAACCTTACTCTGTAGTTTTATTTGATGAAATTGAAAAAGCTCATCCTGATGTATTTAATATAATGTTGCAATTATTAGATGATGGAACTCTGACAGATAGTTTAGGTAGAAAAGTTGATTTCAAAAATACTATCATAATCATGACGTCTAATGTTGGTACAAAAGAAATAAAAGCAACAGGTGGTTACGGATTTGGTGGAGAAAGCGATGCTGATAAATATACAAATCTAAAAAATACTGTTGAAGAAGCAATGAAAAAATTGTTTAATCCAGAATTTCTAAACAGAATAGATGAAACAATTGTGTTTAGGAATTTAGAAATTGATGATATTAAGAAAATTGCCAGAATTGAAATGAGTGATTTAATTGAGAATATTAAAGAAAACAAAATGGAAATTGTTTTAGATGCCTCAGCTGAAGTTTTTATTGCTGAAAAGGGGTTTGATCCTAAATTTGGAGCTCGCCCATTAAGAAGAGCAATTCAGCAATATATTGAAGATCCACTTTCAGAAGAATTGTTATTAGGTCATATTAAAGAAGGTGAAAGAATTACAGTTAAGCATAAAAAGAATAGTAAAGAGTTATATTTTGTTTCAAAGAAAATTAAAATAAAAGAAGAAGAAACTCCTTCAACTGAAGAGGGCTAACGTAACATTGAATAATAGGTTAGAGATATAATTGAAAGGAGCTTAAACTGAACCAAGAAGAGTTATTAAGAAAATTAAGTGATTTCCCAGAATGGGAAATCATTGATGCAAAGCTTGTAAAAGAGTACAATTTCAAAAACTTCTCTGAGGCTCTTTCTTTTGTTGTTCAAATAGGTTTGATAGCGGAGAAGGTTAATCATCATCCTAATATAAATTTGTATTCTTGGAATAAAGTAAAAATTATTATATTTACTCATAGTGAAAATGGAATTACTGAAAAGGATTTTCAACTTTTAGAACTAATTCAAAAAATTTAATAATATGACAAACAAAAACATTCTACAAATATTCAAACAAACAAATGCCCTCTTAGATGGGCATTTTTTGTTGACTTCCGGCAGACATAGCAACCAATATTTCCAATGTGCAAAGGTTCTTCAATATCCGGAGCATACTACAGAAATTTGTAAAGTAGTGGCAGAATATTTTAAGGATTATCAAATTGATACTGTAATTTCACCAGCAATTGGTGGAATTGTGGTCGGTCAAGAAATAGCAAGACAACTCGGTAAGAAATTTATTTTTGCAGAACGAGAAAATAAAGATTTAACCTTACGGAGAGGATTCGAAATCAACGAAGGTGAAAATGTTCTAGTTTGCGAAGATGTTGTTACAACAGGTGGATCTGTTTTTGAAGTTATTGATATAGTAAAATCTAATGGTGGAAACGTAGTTGGTGTTGGAATATTGGTGGATAGAAGTAATGGAACTGTAGATTTTGGCGTTCCACAAGTTAGTACACTTCAAATGGAAGTTGTTTCATATTTACCTGAAGAATGTCCAATGTGCAAAGAGGGAATACCAGCAGTAAAGCCAGGCTCAAGAAAAATATAGTGAGCAGATATAGTTGATTTTAACAAATTATTTATTATCTTAATAATTATTCCTACATCTTCATAATAAGGTACTTCTTGTATTTTGAAATAGTTACTAAAATAGATGAAATTGAAACCATAGCAATTGGAAAATCTATTAGGACGATTTTAGATATTGAAAAAAGATATGGTAAAGGAAGATGGAGAAAGATGAAAGGAAAAGCTAAAATACAATTAAAAAATGGCTCAGTAAAAAGTGCAGAACTTCATTGGTATGAGGCTAACGGAATAGGCAGAAAGAATTTTAAAATAAAAAGATTCTTGGGGTAGATATGAAAGATGGAAATGATAAAAAAAATAAATTTGTTATATGTATAAATAATTCAGAACCTGAATTACAAAAATTTAAAATTTATCAAGTTATTGAAGAACATACCGAAGACAATAATTTCATAAGAGTTATTGATGATTCTGGTGAAGACTATCTTTATCCGGTAGAGTATTTCAATGCAATTAACCTTCCACAAAAGGTTGAAATGATGTTTTCTTATTCGTAGTAAGGTTAGGTTTACAAAAAATATTCAAAAGGTAAAGAATGAAAACCAAACTAATATTTCTCCTTATTTTTTCCCAGCCTTTATTTGCTCAAACTAACTTTATCAAATACTTTCAAGATAAAACTTTACGATTCGATTATTTTCATTCAGGAAACGATGAAGTTGATTCTTTTACATTTGATGAATTAATTGAAGAACCTATTTGGGCTGGATCAAAAACCAATTTAATTGACAATTTGGGTTTTGGAAATTTACAAGTAAAAGTATTTGATGCAAATACAAATAAATTAATATATTCAAGAGGTTATTCGGTTTTATTCCATGAATGGCAAACAACTGATGAAGCAGAGAAAATAAGTAGAACTTTCTCAGAAACAGTCGTGCTCCCATTCCCAAAAGATTCAATCAGAATAGAAATTTTTGACAGAGACAATAAAAATGTTTTTAAGAAAAGATATGAAGTTGGCGTTAATCCAAATAATTATTTTATAAAAAAAGAAAATAGACATTCATATAATAAATTTATGGTTCATTATGTAGGTGATCCAAATGAGAAATTGGACGTTGTTTTTCTTCCAGAAGGATATGCTAAAGAAGAAATGGGCAAATTCAAAAAAGATTGTGAAAAGTTCTCCAATTATCTTTTTACATATTCTCCGTTCGATACATTATATAACAAAGTAAATATTTGGGGAGTTGAAGCTCCTTCAATGGAATCTGGGACAGATATTCCTGGTGAAAATATTTGGAAAAGTACAATGTTAAATTCTTCATTTTATACATTTGATAGCGAACGTTACTTAATGACTACAGATTATAAAAAAGTTAGAGATCTTGCAGCAAATGCTCCGTATGATCAAATTTATATTTTAGTAAATTCTGAGAAGTATGGTGGTGGAGCAATATATAATTATTACAATGTTAGTGTGGTGGATAATGAAAAATCGAAACAAGTATTTGTCCATGAGTTTGGGCATGGACTTGCCGGATTAGCCGATGAATATTACACATCGGAAGTTTCATACCAAGACTTTTATTCATTGGATGTTGAACCGTGGGAATCAAATATTACCACGCTTGTAAATTTTGATAGTAAATGGAAGTCAAAGGTTAAAAACTCAACTCCAATACCAACTCCAATAGAAGATGCTCCCAACAATCAAATTGGAGCCTATGAAGGTGGCGGTTATGTGGCAAAAGGAGTTTACCGTTCAACACCAAATAGTATTATGAAATCACTTTCTAATGATGAGTACAATTATGTTTCAAAAAAGGCCATTGAAAAAGTAGTGGAGTTTTACTCAAAATAATTTTGAAATAAATCAATATTTTTTAACCTTTTTGTTTATTGAATTTCATTAACTTCTAATGATCTTTCTTCTTATATTACCTATAGAATTTTTATCAAGTAAAAGCTAAATACGACCCTCATATGGAACAAAAAAGACTTTATAAAACAATTGAAGCACTTGCATCAAAACAATTTGAGACTGAAGAAGATTTACTTTTGGAAGTATTAAAAGAAGTTGTTGAAAGTGCAAAAATACATATTACTGGTGGTAGAATTTATAAATTCGATCCGCTGAAAAAATCATATCAACTTCTTCATCAAATGGGGAAAGTTAAAAGAATTAAGAAGAATTTTGAACTTCCGATTAAAGAGTACCCAATATTTAAATTAGTTGCAATTCACAGGACAATACTTGCTACAGAAACAAATAAACTTTTGCGTGATAAAGGTATTGTGAAATTTTCTGCCTCTGGAATTGGAGATAAAATTAATGTTGATAATGATGATTTTTACGAATACTTACTTTCTGTAAGCTCAGATCAAATGATTGATGGAGATATACGCTATGTGTTGAATATAGTTTCTACTGTGCTAACCTCTAAGATTCGCGAAAGACGAATAGATTCTTCAAGAAATAACTTAATAGAAGATATTGATAAAGCAAAGCAGCTTCAACGTAGCATTTTACCGGAGCATGAGTACAAGTTTAATGATTATGATATCTTCGGAATAACAATTCCAGCAGAAATTGTTGGAGGTGATTTTTACGATTATATTAAGGTTGGAGATGAAGAAGAGAGAATAGGTATTGCTCTTGGAGATGCTGCATCTAAAGGTTTAAGTGCCTCTGCAGAGGCCATGTATATTTCTGGTGCTCTTCGTATGGCTGGAAATTTCCAAATGAAAATTTCTCCAATGATGAAAAGAATGAACGAGTTGGTTAATAAAATATTCAGCGATGACAAGTTTTCAACCCTATTTTATTGTGAAATTTCCAATGATAAAAAAGGTCTGTTACTTTTTGCAAATGCAGGACACAATCCTCCTATGTTTATTGAAAAGAAAAATAAAAAAATAACTTATCTAAAACCTACTGGACCTTTATTAGGACCTGCCCCAAATTCAAAGTACGAAACGGATAGTATTAATTTATCTTCAGGTGATGTTCTAGTTATTTTTTCGGATGGAATTACTGAGGCTGCTAATGATAAATTTCAATTTTATGAAGAAAAAAGATTGGAAAAAGTTATTAGGAAAAATTTAGATGAATGTCCTAAAAAAATAGCTCTTAAAATTATTGATGATGTTATTAAATTTTCAACATCCAATAGTAAATATCAAGATGACAAAACAGTTGTTGTAATAAAAAGGAATTAAAATTGGACTTATCCAAGAAAATATTTAATGCAGGAGTTGTTGGAGCTGGTGGTGCTGGTTTTCCAACACATATTAAAGCAAATTCAAATGTTGAGATTATACTTGCAAATGGTGCCGAATGTGAACCTCTTTTGCATAAAGACTACGAGATTATGTTGAATCATGCTCCCGAAATTGTTGATGGCATGAAGTTAATGTATAAATCAACAAATGCACAGAAAGGGTATTTTGGAATAAAGACAAAAAATACTTTAGCCATTTCTGAAATAGAAAAAGAATTAGAAAATAGTAATATTGAAATGAGTTTCTTAGGCGATTTTTATCCTTCTGGAGATGAATATGAATTGGTTTATCATGCAACAAATAGATTAATCCCTCCTAAAGGAATTCCGTTAGATATTGGTTGTGTCGTTAATAACGTAGAAACTTTTTATAATGTTTCAAATGCCGCAAAAGACATACCAGTTACTGAAAAGTTTATATGTGTTACTGGTGCTGTAAAAAACCCATCTTCCTTTTTTGTTCCAATTGGTACTTCGTTTAGAGATGTATTGGAATTTGTAGGAGGAACTACAGAAAGCGAATATGGTATTTTTGTTAGTGGTTTGATGATGGGAACATTATCATTTGATTTGGATGAGGTAATTACAAAAACTACTGCTGGTTTAATTATTCTACCAAAGGAGCATTATCTAATAAACAGAATGGATCGTCCACTTGAAAGTATGAATAGGATTGGAAAATCGGCTTGTGACCAGTGTAGCTATTGTACGGAATTTTGTCCAAGATATCTTTTAGGGTATGATGTGCAACCTCATAAAGTAATGAGGTCACTTGGCTTCACGACTACTGGAGAAAAAGTTTGGAATCAATATGCTGATTTATGTAGTTCTTGCGGACTTTGCTCGTTATATGCTTGTCCAGAAGATTTATATCCGCGAGAAGCATGTGACCAAGGGAAAGATTATCTAAAAGAGAATGAAATTAAATTTGTTCAAACAAAGCCTTTAAAAGTACATCCAATTAAAGATGGAAGACGTGTTCCAATTAGTCAATTAATTAAACGGCTAAATGTTCAGAAATATAATGCTCCCACTCCTTATCGAAATAGTTTTCCAGTTCCTGATAAAATTAAAATATTATTAAAGCAACATGTTGGAACAAATGCAAAACCTTGTGTGAATGTCGGAGATATTATAAGTAAAAATGATTTAGTTGGTGATATAGAAGAAGGAAAGTTAGGAGCAAAAATCCATGCTTCAATAAGTGGAAAAATAGAAGAAGTTAATAGTGAATATATTTTAATAAAAAGCTAGTTAAGAAAATTTGAAAGGAAGTAAGTTATGCAAATGAATTCAATCGGTTTAATAGAATTAACAAGTATTGCCGCAGGAATGCAATCAGCTGATTTAATGTTAAAAACATCTGATGTTGAACTAATAATTTCGCGTTCTATTTGTTCTGGAAAATATATGGTTTTAATTGGTGGCGATGTGGCAGCCGTACAATCGGCAGTTGAGACTGCTGTAAATCAAATCGATTTTGCAGTAATTGATGATTTTGTAATTCCAAATGTTCATCCTGATATTTTCCCTGCTCTTTCAGGGCATTCTGGAGTTGAAAATTTAGAAGCTCTTGGAATTATAGAATCCTTTTCGGTAGCATCATTAATTCAAGCAGCGGATGCAGCTGTAAAATCTGCAACAGTAAGATTAATTGAAATTAGACTGGCAATGGCACTTGGTGGGAAAGCATTTTGTACACTAACGGGTGAAGTTGCAGCTGTTCAATCTGCTGTAGATTCGGGAGCACAATTAGTTGCAGATAAGGGATTATTAGTAAATAAAGTTGTAATTGCTCAACCAAGAAAAGAGCTTATGAGTGAAATGATTTAGGAAAAGATACTAGATGCTAGATAAGAAATTGATACTGGATAAAAGATGTAAAAAATAATGATTTCTGCAATTTTATTTTAATCATACAGAAACAAGAATCTAGCATCTTTTTACCATTAAGTACTAGAATAGGTTAGAAATTATCTCATAAGCTCCAACGTATGTCCCAAATACACTTCCAAGTCCTGAAAGTATAAAAACTAATAATATTCTTAATAGTTTATTCTTCCACCAAAGAGATACTTTGTTAATGTCTTCACTAACATTTTGAATCTCTTTTACAATTGGTGGTTTAAAATATGTTTGTACAAATGCAGCTACATAACCTGCCCCAATCAAAGGTGTTAAACTAGTAAGAGGTGCAGCAATAAATACTGAAATTATTGCAAAAGGGTGAGCAGTTGCAATAAGTGCTCCGAGTGCACTAGGAATTCCGTTTGCTAAAATCCAATAAATTGCATTGCTTCCTGCTTCATTCATACCTTTATCAAAACCAATATAAAAGATAGATCCAATTATTATAATTGGAATTCCCCAACCAATTATTTTAACAATTGGAGATGGTTTTGGTATTATTTCAATTGTTTCTAAATCTATAATTTCATTTTCTTCTATTTTTTTTATTATTCCTTGAACATGCCCAGCGCCAACAACAGCAACAATATTTTGACCGTTTGCTTCTTTAATTTTTTTTGCTAAAAAGGAATCTCTTTCATCAATCAAAACTTTTTTTAGAGTTGGCATTGCTTTGCCGAGTTCATTCATTAGTTCAGTAAGTACATCTTTTTGTTTCAATTCTTCAAGTTGTTCTTCTGAAATATCCTCTTTTTCAAACACACTTGCCAAACCCATAGTCATAAATTTCATCTTTTGAAAGAAACTCATTGAATGCCAAGCTCGTTTCAATGTTATTCTAACGTCTCTATCAACTAATTCAATTGGGATGTTATTTTCTTTAGCAACTTTAGTAGCTTCATAAAGCTCTAATCCCGGTTTTACACCAAGTTTATTACCAAGTTTTTTTTGATATGAAGAAAGCAAAATATTTATGATTAGCGTACTAAGTTGCTTCTTTTTGATTATAGTTTTAAGATCTAAGTTTTCCCATCTTTTTTGATTGGAAAGTGACTCAAATCTTTGCTCATCTAATTCAACACAAACAACATCTGGACTTTCACCATTTATAACATCTGCAACAAGTTCTGCTGAATGTTTAGAAATATGAGCAGTTCCAACTAAAATTATTTCTTTATCGTTATATGTTAATCTATGAATATCAGTCGAATTTTGATATCCATTGTTCGTTTTATCTAGATCCATTTATCAGTAATTTATTTTAAAAAATAGAAATCAATTTAATAAGTAAAATATTAAGTAGTGGTGATTTAGAATACAATCATTTAAAATTAATCGTCTCCAAATTCATCAGCATAATCTTTCATCGAAGCTTCAACTACCTTTTGAGCATGTTTGCTATCATATGTTTTTTCAATAGAAGTTTGCGATTCTTCACCTGGTACAAGTTTATAGGTTAAAAAATAATGTTTTAATCGTTCAATTAAAGCTTTTGGCAGTTCATTAATGCTTTTAGCATCCTTCCAAAAATTATCATTTTCTAATACAGCAACAATTTTATCATCAGCTTCGCCATGGTCAATCATTTGAAATCCACCTACAACTTTTGCATCTAAAATTATATCAGATTTTGCAATTGGTCTTTCACTTAAAATACAAATATCTAACGGATCCCCATCACCTTTTTTTGATTTTGGTGATAAAGCCTTAACTCTTTTTCCACAATATGTTTTAGGAATAAATCCGTAAAGTGAAGGTGGTTGAGATGATGTTCTATGTGGACGATCCACATGTAAATATCCGGTTTCTTTATCAACTTCGTACTTAACAAAATCAAATGGCGTAATTTCAATGTAAGCTCTAACGTATAATGGTGGTTTTTTACCAACCGATAATCCATGCCATGGATGAGGTCTCCATTTATAAAATGGTGATGGGAAAGCCATAATTTTACCTTCTTAAATTTTTATTGTATTAACAAAATTAGTTATATTAAACTTATGCAAGTTATTGAAATTATATGATAATCATAGCACTTTTTTATAATAATTTATATTATAAATGGAACTTATATAAATAGTAAGCGTCTAAAAAAATAAACAGAGATAGACATGCGAAATAAAATAAAATATTTGTTGGTATTATTACCTTTTGTGATAATGTCTTGTAGTTTTAGAGGTGTAAAAGGAGATGGAAACTTAATAACGGAAAATAGGGAAGTTGAAGATTTTTCAAATATTGATGTTTCTGGAAATTTTGAAGTTGAAATTAGCATTGGTAATATTCCTTCTGTTGAGTTGATTGCCGAAGAGAATTTATTAAGACTAATTAAAACCAAGGTTAAAAGACAAACTCTTTTTATTTCGAGTAAGGAAAACTTAAGACCGACTGAAGATATGTTAGTTAAAGTTACAATGATTGATCTTAAGTCGATTGATTGCTCAGGAGTTAATGATATAATTGCAAATGATATAGATTCTGAAGAATTAGAAATTGATTTGAGTGGAGCCGGAAGTATTTTCATAAATGGAAAAGCTGAAAAATTTCTTCTTGAAATTTCCGGAGCAGCAGATATTGAAGCAAAAGATTTTATTGTTGATGATGTAATTATAGAAGTTAGTGGAGCTGCAAATGCTGAAGTTTATGCAACAAAATCTGTGAATGCTGAAGTTTCCGGTGCTGGTTTTATTGAGCTTTATGGGGATGCAAAAAAAGTAAAGACAGATATTTCTGGTGCAGGATCGTTAGTTAGAAAATAATTTTTTAGATTATCAGCAATTGGGGAGTTTATTTTTAAGATGTAGAACGAACATTCTGATTTGATAAGATTTATACAAATTCAAAAAACACTTATTATTTTCTACATAAATTATTGTTAGTTATTTATTTAAAGTTGATCGGAAATCACTGGTAAAATAGGAAGAATACAAATGCAACTTTTAGATAAGACATTCTATAGCATTTTTAATAAATCATCAGTTATCCTATTAATAATCATTAGTATATTTTGTAATTGTTCAGATAAATCTACTTCACCTATAAAAGATGATAATCAACTTGAATATGTTATTCCTGAGGAAGTTGGATATTCATCGGTGAAATTGAATGATGCAAAAGAATTTGCTGGGAAAAATGACTATGCTGCAATGATGGCACTTTATGATGGAAAAGTTTTTTTTTCGTGGGGAGATATTACGAAAAATTACAAATGCCACTCAATAAGAAAACCATTTTTAAGTTCACTCTTTGGAATCCATGTTCAACTGGGGAATATAAATCTGGGGGCAACTTTAGAAGAATTAGGGATTGACGACATTCCACCAAGTCTTACTGAAGGAGAGAAGAAAGCTACAGTGAAAGATTTATTAAAATCCCGTTCTGGTATTTATCATAATGCAGCTGCTGAAACTCAAGGAATGAAGGATCTTAGACCAGCTAGAGGAAGTCATCAGCCAGGAACATTTTTTTATTATAATAATTGGGATTTTAATGTACTTGGAAGCATTTTTGAACAACAAACTGGAACCAAAATATTTGAGGAATTCAAAAAAAAAATAGCCGATCCTATTGGAATGGAAGATTTCAGTGTTGAAAATTGTTACTATCAATTTGAAAATGAATTATCAGTGCATCCAGCCTATTCGTTTAGAATGAGTGCTAGAGATATGGCAAGGCTTGGTATACTTTACCAGAAAAATGGTAGTTGGAAGG
>Ga0209633_10004743_pt1 | contig 12146 bp, 10 predicted proteins | sample Cruoilmetagenom1_FD_187290 | JGI IMG/M metagenome (GOLD analysis project Ga0209633, IMG submission 187290) | Oil polluted marine microbial communities from Coal Oil Point, Santa Barbara, California, USA - Sample 1 (SPAdes) (version 2) | ecosystem: Environmental > Aquatic > Marine > Oil seeps ... | reverse complement strand
ACAAATTACATTTTTCCAATTTTATTAAAAGAGAACCTAACATCCTCACAAATTGAAAACAGAAAAAATAAAGTATTAAAGCAATTTAACTACACTTTAAAAGAGATAGGGAAATTAGCAAATATTCCAAAGCCAATTACTACCTATGTTGCTAGACATAGCTTTGCTACATGTTTAAAGCAAAAAGGTATTTCAACAGACATTATTAGTGAATCATTAGGACATCAAAATCTTGCCATTACTCAGACTTATCTTAAAGATTTTGAAAATTCTGTTTTGGATGAAGCAACCGAGGTTTTATTGTAATTAATAAGTCCTTGTGGGCCAATAACAAACACTTTCAATCTATTAATTCAAAAGGGTTTATTCTTTACAGGGGTGATTAAAGGTGCTTATTATATTTCAAAATATATAGCCTATATATTAAATATACTCCTAATTGTTGTGAATATATTTATATGGAGAGTATTATTTATTTACGGAACTATTAATATTATTAAAAATTCTTTGAAGAAGTGTACTTTTTTTTGTGTAATACTCTATTTCTCCTGACATATTGTATGTGAAATCAATAAATTTTCCATGATTGGTTTTTAAACCATCAAGAAGCCTAATATCAATGTAATAAATAGAATCATGATAAACCTTTGATTTGTTGTAAATAAGACCTTTTATTTCGCCATATTCTCTGTATGGATAATCTTTCATTTTTAAAAAAACTGTATCAAGTGTTCTTATTTGTCCATATCCATTACCAGGCATTATCCCTCTAGCATATAAGCTATCAGCTTTTGGCATTATAATAAACAAAGGCATATCTTTTTTAACATATTGTGTAGAACTAAAAGAAGGTTGATAGAACTCTAATTTTCCAGAAACTGGAGCTATAACCGTATAATTGTACTCCCAAAAATCGATAGCTGTTCTCAGTTCCAAAAAAGCCTTTTGAACATTAAATAAAGTAGAAGCCTCATTTTTTTTCTTTTCTTTCTGTAATAGTTGAATTTCATTTAATAGATCTTGATTATAATGCTCAAGCTCCATTTTATTTTTATTAATAACTAATTTTCTTTCTTTAGAATTCAACATGTTAAATCTAGATTTGCTAATTTCATCTCTTACGATGGCATTTTCTAAAAAGAGTATTGAATCTTGTGTGAAAGAGTTACTGGAAATTTCATGCTTTTTATAGAATAATTCTTTTACGGATAACCCAATCTTTAATTTTTCCATATTTTGTTTAATTTTGTCTCTTAGATTTAATATTTTTTTACTTGTTAAATCTATTTTAATAGTATTGTCATATTCTATTAAGGCGAGTAAAAAATTATAATAATATTTTTCAATCTCTCCAAGCTTTAATGACTTTTCAAATTTAAAATCCTTCATTGATTTTGGAATATTATTAACATCTATTTTAGATAAAGATGCCTTTAGTTTATATAGGTCATTATAATTTGTTGGATTATCAATTAAAGCTAAAAGATCACCTTTTTTTACAAATATATTTTCCTGAATTTTTAATATAATTTCTCCATTATTAGGAGAATAAATATTATTTATTTTATTATTAGAAACAATAAATGCTTTGCCAGTTATTTTTTCGGGATATTTAATAAATGCACTTAGTATTATAGCAAGCGCTAAAAAACTGAAAATAAATATTATAGTTATTTTATAGCTTTTAATATTATCAGTTAACGATATTTCCTTAAGATCTTCCGATCTATATCTCTCAGTATAATTAGTCATCGCCTTTAGATAATTGTTCTTTATAAAGATTATAAAAAAATGATTTCTTTGCAATTAATTTATCATAGGTACCCATTTCTACAACGCTTCCCTTATCAACTGCAATTATTAAATCAGCACATTTTATTGTTGAAAGCTTATGAGAAACTAAAATAATTGTTTGATTTTTTAACCCCTTTGTAAATACATCTAATATTTTATTTTCACTAATTGAATCAATGGCGTTTGTAGCTTCATCTAAAATTAAAAACTTCGGTCTTTTATACAGTGCTCTTGCTAATAGTAATCTTTGCTTTTGTCCCTGACTGAGTCCTTTTCCGCCTTCATTAAGTTCTGTATTTAGAGCATTAGGTAATTTATAGAGTTCTTTATCCAAATTAACCCAAGGTAATATTTTTTCTACTAAACTGTGGTTGTGATCTTGTTCTTCTGATAAAATAATATTATTTAAAATCGTATCCTTGTACAATGAACTTTCTTGAAAAACCACTCCAGTTCTCTTCCTAAAAAAATCATTGTCAAAATTCTTTAAATTATTCTTTCCAATATAAATCTCACCGACATAGTCATCATAAACTTTTGCTAATAATTTAAGGATGGTTGTTTTTCCGCAACCGCTCAGACCCACTATTACGGTAATTTTTTTATCAGGAATCTTAAAAGATATATTATTTAAAACAACTGTATTTGTTCCTGCATATCTAAAAGACACATTTCTGAAAATAATGTCATTGTTTGTGGAATCAAATTCCGTGATTAAAGATTTAGATTTTACCTGTTCATCCTGCATATTGTTAATATCATTAACTCTTAGAAAGCTAATTAAAGCTGATTGAGCAGTTTTTACAAAATTTATTAGTTCCATAACAGGAGTTCCTAACTGTCCAATAATAAATTGGATTGATATAAGTGTTCCTAAGGACAAATCTCCTTGAATAACTAGATATGCTCCATAAAAAGTTAATCCAATATCTTTTATTCCATTTATAAAATCTGCCCCTAGTTGTTGGATTCTGTCTATATTAAGTAATTTTATTCCAACTTTATATAACGATCCTTGAATTTTTTCCCATTTCCACCTTCTATTTAATGAATAGTTGTTTAACTTTATATCTTCAAAATTTTTCAAAATTTCAATCCAAGAACTTTGATTTTCTCCCATCAATTGATAATATTTTATATCCATTTTTTTTCTGATTTCATAGAAGAACATAATCCAAGCCACATAAAGAATTGTCGCAATAAAAAAAATTAAAAATAAAATATTATTAAAAGAAAATAATATTATACTGTATATAAAAATAATTAAAAGAGACATTACAATTGAAATAGCTGAGTTGGAAACAAATAATTGTATTCTTTCTTGATCTTTGGATCTTTGGATAATATCTCCCATTAACATACTGTCAATAAAACTTACTGGTAATGAAAATACTTTTATAAGATAATCGGTGATTATAGAAATTTTTATTCTACTTGCAATATGCAAAGAGATTGATGCCCTTATCCATTCTCCAATACTTCGAAATAGTAATAAAGAAATATTTGCAATTAGAACTATAATAATAAAATTAAAATCATTTCCCTCTATTCCTACATCTATGATTGACCTCGTAATAAAGGGGAGTGAAGCGTATATCAATGCTATAATTATCATTACAAATAATAATTGCAATAAATTCTTCTTATAAGGAGCCAGATGTATTAATAGAAATTCAAGAGCTGCAAGATAACTTGATTTACTATTTTTTTGTTCTACAAACCTTTCCGAAAGTTCTAATACCAAAATTTTTCCTTTTTCCTCATTGTTGAGCCAGTTATTTAGAAACTCCTTCTCTTTAAATTTCAAAAGTCCTTTTGCCGGATCAGAAATGTAAAAAATATTATTTTTAATTTTATATAGAACTACATAATGATTCACATTCCAATGAATAATCAAAGGTTTTTTTAAAGACTTTAAATCAGAAATATTCAGATCATAAGCATAGGCTCTAAAGCCAAGCTCTTCAGCTATTTTACATAAATCATAAAGTGAAAGACCTTTAGAGGTTAACTTTTTATAATAGTTAGAAATGTCTACTATTTTATTGTGAAATTTTGCAATAATCTTTAAACAAGTTAAACCACAACTGAATGAATTTTGCTGGTGGTAATGAGGGAAAGAACTAGCCATTTAACTCTATTTTTTTTACTATAAATGGAATATAAGAAATATAACGATTATCAATTAAAACAATAGACATCAATCTAAAAATAACTTCCCTATACAAACCCCATTCCCTAAAGTCTTTTTTGGTTAAATCACTATCTATTAAATATGATTTGTATAAAGGAATTTCATTTAAGTTTGAAATTTTAGAGATTATTTTTAATTCTAATGCGATATTGCTAAAAATATTTTTTTTATTCATATATACATTAATGACATTCATTTTTTGAGCGGAATACATTGATTCAAATTTTCCCAAAACTAATTCTTTATTTTTTAATAATTCAGATGTTTTAAAACTTAAACCATCATCATAAGAAAACACTAACCAACAATTTATTAAATAATCAATAAATAAAAAAAATTTACTAGAATTATTTTTGAACCATAAAGTTTTAATTTCTTTGAATAAGATTAGGGAGAACTCTAATTGAAATGTTTGATTTAACATTCTTTTAGAATCTTTCAGTAATAGTTTAGAGGTCTTATAAAATATTGGTGCAACTGATTTGTAAATGTTATCTGTAGAGAATCTATATCTAGGGTCAAATTGAAATGGAAATATTAATTTAGACAAATCTTTTCGATCATCAACTAGAAAATTTAAACGATCAATTAGGTAATCATTAATAAAAAAAGAATCTGAATCTATTACCATATAGACATTTTGTTCTATTTTATTTTTCCCAAGAGGTTTAGATAAGAAGAAATAATAATTAATATTTATGTTAGAAGCTACATTTTTTACTAAATTACTTAATGATTTAATGGTGTGTTTAACAACCTCATTATTGGAATTGTTTTCTATTTCGATAACCAAATAATTAGATGAAACTTTAGAAAGAGAGTTAGCTTTGGAGTAGTACGGAAGTAGCCCGCCATATTTATTTAATGTTTCCTTTACTAAATTTATAAAAGGAGTTTTATTGTTTTTTGTAATAATATCTTTAAGTGATGTAATTAATTTTAAAGAAAATTTATAATCTAAGTTTTTAATATGCCTCATTCTATATTTGCCATCACCACACCAATTACCAGAAACCTTTAATTTAAATTCAGTCATTAAATCTGAAAGGGTTGTTATTGAAAATAGAAGTTCATTGATATCATTTCCTCCCATTATATCAAACAAAAGTGAAGTCATTTTCACTCTTGTCATATAAATTTCATTTTCCATCAATGGTCGTCCCCCTAATGATTCTAATTTTTTAGCATGCTGGATTAAGTGTTTTAAAAAATTTGCATCGTCAGAAAGTATTGTTCCTTTCGAAATCATATTAATAAAGGCACCTTTACATGTTATATAATCTACCCATAAAATTTCTTGTATATTCTGCACAGGAATAATTATAGATTGAATTTTTAACCCTTTATAAGGTAATGTTTCATTAAAAACAGTATTTCGATCTTTAGTAAATACTAAAACATCAATATCAGAGAATTCGTTATAATTTCCATCAACATAACTGCCCGACAACAAACATGCATATTGATTAAAGTAATATTGATTTATAAAATTAATAATATGTTCTATTGTCTTGTTCTTTATATGTAAATTTCTCATTCTTTTTTATTGAAAATTTTTTAAGTTTGTTTTCTAAAATAATTTTACTAAATTCGTAAAACTAATATAGGAGTTTCTTTTGCATGAAAAAAATAATAATTTTATTTTTTCTTGTTTTGATTTTTTTTGAATTAAATGCTCAAAAAAAAACCTTAAATCAAGAAATATTGGAAGCTATTGAATTTGCTGAGACAGATTCAACAACAAATACTTTTTACATTAAGAGACCAAATAAAAGTTTCCGTAAAGAAAACGTAACAATTTGTTCTGTTTGCACAATAGAATATGATAGCATTAATGAAAGATTCCTTTTTGAAAAGAAAAAGTCAAATAATATTGCTTTTTTTAAAAGAGAGGGAAGATATAAGTTTTATACTTCTTTTAATGATAAAAAACTTAAAAATTTCAAAAAAGGAAGAGTAGGAAATTATTCCCAATCTAGTTCAATTTCTCTTTTATATAATGACATGATTGAGGTAGCAAAAAAAAATAACCTATTAGATTCTTCAATTACATTTTGTTTTTTTTCAAAAGACAGGAAACTAACTAATACTATGAATCTTGTTTTAGTAAATAGAAATAAAGGTTTATATATTACAAATCAAAATATAGTATATGATAACATTGAGTGTGCTATAGGAAGCTACTATGGAAGTGTTGAACGATTTATTCAGAAAAAGAAAGATGATGTTAGAAAAAGCACAATTAAACTAGATTCTTTAAGCGATGCTATACGCATTATTAAGCATGATTATATAAATTACCTTAAGTATTGTCCTAAGGATACTTTAAATAATATTAAGAAATTAACTGAAGAAATTGAAAGAGTTACTGGTAGTTTAAATACAAATGAAAAAAGATTAATTAAGAAAAAAATTCTTAAGAAATTAAAATATCCTGTGAAAGATGTGGGATCTTTTGGAATATCATTCTATGATAAAGATATTTCTCGTTCGCTTGCTTCAATTTTAATAAGGGAACAATTTAATGAATATCTAAATTATAGATCTTTTTATTCTAATTTTAATTATAAAGCCATTAATTATCTAGCTCATAATTTTAATCTTTTAAAGAATGAAAATCTTGTTGGTAACCAATATCCTAATTTTGAATCATACATTATTAGTTTATTATGTAAAAATAAATAATCCTTTTAATTCTAACTTTTTAAATATTTAAACAATGAAAAATTTAATGTTTCCACAAATTTCAAAAAAAATTCAACAAAGCGTTTTCGGTGCTTGGGGCGGTTCTGGTTCTGATGATGAAACTTATGATGGCGGTTGGTTAGACGAAGTTATTGTCGTTGCTGATGGAGGTGGGGGTAATTCTGGAGGAAGCGATTATGATTGGGGATGGGATGACAATCAAAATGATTATGGAGATAATTATGGAGATGATTATGGCGGAGGCGGAGGCGGAGACTATGGTGATGATGCCAATACAGACCCTGTCACTTTAACAAATGCTGGGGATATGGATTCCCAAATAGGTAATATGTGCACTATGGAAGCAATCAGGTTTGTTTCCTCATTTGTTGGCAGTTCGGAAACTCTAAATAGTGTTACTACTTGGATAGCTCAAAATATTAGTCCTACTGCTGTAGTTAATGGTATGACGCCTGCGCAGTTAGTAACAACAATGGAACATTTCTTTGACTCAGTAACAGAAGTTACTACCGTTCAGGCAATAGTGAGTGCAATAGATGATGGAAATATGGTTCTATCAACTTTTATTAACGGTGCTGATGCTCATGCGGTTGTTATAACCGGATATGATACAGATACCGGTCAATTTCAATATGCTGATCCACAGACAGGAGATGAAGGACTTTGGGCTGATGAATCAGACTTTAGTACAAGTTGGGAAGTTAGCGGGGATGGTACTAAATCAAGCGGAAGTACTGGAGGTGGAAATAACGGAGGAGGTGGACCAGATCCAGGTGAATATGATTATGATTATGGTTATTAATAAGTCATTTATAAATACGTTAAAGCAGGGTAAAACCTGCTTTTTTTAATTCTTCTTTCTATGAAAAGAATTTTTATTTATTACTTTTTTTTGATTAGCTTTTTTACTAACGCTCAACAGAAATTTATTTTGGATGATTTTATTAAAAGGTCGGTCAACTCAATTGAAAATAAAAAAGTTAAAAAAAACAAGGAGATAATCCAAAATGAAAATTCTTTATTTAAGAAAAGCTTTTTACCTAATGTTTCATTAAATTTTGCTTTACCAAGTTATAATCGATCAATCTCTGATGTTTTGCAACCGGATGGCACCTTCGCTTTTAGAGAATCAAACTCGGCAAACTCAAGAGTTAGCTTATCTTTATCACAAAAATTACCATTTACTGGGGGAGAAATATCAATTTCTAATTCTTTTAATAGGTTAGACATTTTTGGCGATACGCAAAACTCCACGTCTTATTCTGCATCATGGTTTGGAGCTAGTTTATCTCAACCTTTAAATTTTTTTAATGAAATGAAATGGGATAAAAAAATTCAAGAAACTAATTTAGAATACAGTGAAATTGTGTACAAGAAAAGCCTAGTTGGTATTAAGAAAGAATCAATCAATCATTTTTTCGAATTATTAAAGATAAAAAATGAAAAAAAAATACTCAATTACGAAGTTTCGAAAGCTCTAGAATATAAAAAAATAATTATAAGTCTTATTAATGCAGGAAAGAATATGGCATATGATTCAATAGATATTGAACTTAAATTATTAAATAAGAAAAAAATATTCAAATTCTTAGAAAAATCGGAAAAAATGAAATTAAAAAGTATTAATACATTTTTTAATTCCAAACTAATTAATATAAAAGATAGTTTGCAACTTCCAATTATTGAATTTGAAATTAAATATCTTCAGTTTTATATAGATAAATATTTAAACATTTATCCGATTATTGAAAAAAATCGTTTATGGGGTCTTGAAAAGAATATAGTGAAGTTAAAAAAGAATCAATTTTATAGTGCAAACTTATCTGTTGGTGTTGGGTTTAATAATTCTACAGACAATTTTGATAATATTTTTTTAAGTCCTAACCAAAGTCAAAATTTTTCTATCTCATTAAATGTACCTTTATTAGATTTTGGAAGGAAAAGGCTAGAGTTAACAAATGCAAAATTTAAATATGAAATAGAACTATTAAATTTAGATCAAGAAAAATTGTTGTCTATTGAAAGAATTTCATTTTTATATGAGGAAATAAATGATTTATTTACTAGTTTAAAAATAGAAGAATCCAGAATAGAGCTTTTGAAATTAAAATTTAAAAGAGTGGAAAGTTTATTATATGCCCAGAGGGTATTGCTCAAAGATTTTTCTGACATTGAAAATCTTTTATATGACTCTTTAACAGAGAAGTTAGATTTAATTCATTCGATTTATAAAAAAGCTTTAGAAATTGAGGAAATTACCTTGTTTAATATTGTTGATAATGAAAATTAGAATAGCAAAAAGAAGCGATTTAGAATATATTTTGCCATTGTTTAAGGAGTTAGACACAAAACATGTTGAAAGTAGCAAAGATGTTAAATCAACTATTCCTAAAGAAAGATATGGCTTAATGTTTAATAAAATCTTTAAAAAAGATAGTACTTTTATTTTGACAATAGCAATAGAAAATGATGAAGTTTTGGGATTTGCCTTAGGTAACGTGAGAAAAGTAGAGAATAGACTCATTTTCGTTGATCAAGTAATTGGAGAAATTTTATACGTAACGGTCAAAGAAAAATATAAGAGAAGAGGTATTGGTAAAAAAATTATGCAAGATCTGGAGTTTAGACTAAAAAAAAGGGGAGTTAATAAATTTGAATTAAAAGTTTTTGGTTTTAACAAAGAAACAATCCCTGAAAAGATTAATTATAGAGTAAAATATACAATTTATGAAAAATATTTTTAGTAAAAGCACCTTATTTTTAGCATTACTATTTACTAATCTCATTTTTTCCCAAAATACAATTAAAGCAAAAATAAAAATTTATGAAAATGGAGGCTTAAGGATTGAAGAACGTATTAATAATCTTAAGTATCAGGATACTATAATTCTTCATAAGAATATCTCTTTAAAACCCAATTATGGAATTCCCGATATAAGTGGAAAACTCTTTAAGAATCAGTTTTTAATGTATTACAATGTAAAAGAAAGGATTAATTTCACTATTAATAAGCCAAAGGTACTTTTTGATAATTTTTTTTTACAAGATTCGGTTTTTCTTATTTCAGTAAATTACTTAGGGCAAAAGAAAAATAATTATAATTCAAAAAAACTGTATGATTTAAATATTGAAATTCCTGAGGAATATGAATTACTCTACCCAAAAAAGGATGATTTAAATAAATATTTTTATAACCCTCTTCCAATAATATTTGGAAATTTCGAAGAAATTTTGATTGATGATTATTGCGTTTATATTCAATCTGATAAATCAAAGCCAAATAAAAGAATACGTGAGATTGTAAAAATAATTGACGAAGCTTATAACTATTTTCAGCCCTTATTTTCAATAAGAGAAGAACTCCCTGAAATAGTTTTTTTACCCTTTAAAAAAGGTCTAGTTGGGAAAAACATTGATAATTTAATACTCCTCAATGAAGATTTTTTAACTGAAGGAAAAATAAAGAATAAAAAAACTTTAATACATGAGGTTTTGCATTTGTGGTGGGGATCAAATTCTATTAAGTTTGAGAACACAATGTTAACAGAAGCAATAACAGAATTTCTGACATTAAAGTATTTGGAATATAAAAAAGAAGAAGATTATTTAAAACGATTATTGAGTATAAAACGGAATCGAATAAAAAATATAACTAACTATAACTTAAAAATAGTAAACACTTCCAGTAAAAGGGAATTCATAAACATTTCTTACCATTTAATTCCATTGCTATTTTGGTCCATTGATTCGGAAAAAGAGATACAAACTAAGCTTGTAGATTTTTATAAACTTAATGCTTATTCATATGTTTCAACTGATAGAGGTAATAATTTTATTCGTCAAATAGGTATACCAATTTGAGGAAAAATCCCTGACAATATTTTGCGAAAATGACCTATAAGTTATTGGCTTTTAATTTAATATGTACTTAGTTATTACAACAATCAGTTTTTTAGATTTTTCTCCCATTTATCAAATATATTTTTGGTCTTAGGGTTACTTTCCCAGAACTCATTCAGATACTTGCTATAAGTATTAATCCCTTTCTGATACGCTTTTTTTTCAATCGCATCAATATCCCGATTTACAGTATAGGCGTAAAATAGAGACCCAAACAAAATTAATAACGAAAGAATAAAAACGACTACGCTCCATTTAAGGTAAATATTAGCATTTTTAATTTTGGCTTCAAAACCAGAAAGAAATTCACTTTGTGCATTTTTGCTCAAAGTAAGTTCATGAATCAATACATTTTTAGCTTCTTGTATTTCTTGAAATTCCAGTTTAATCTTTGTGTTACTAATTTTTTGTTGCAATGCTTCCATTTTAGAAATACCTTTTTCAAAACTATCTATTTCATTGACCAATATTTCCGTGATTTCTTCAATTTTTGTCATGTTGTTTTTATTTAGATACTCATACCGAGTTCGATTGCTTTTTTAATGACTTTTTTAGATAGTTTTAAGGCTATACTTGGAGTTAATTCCAAGGTTTTATCCAATAGTTTGATATGATTGTTTTTAGCCTTAAACAGCTTCATATTTGGATTTCTATCTAACTCTTTACCAATGTTGAGTATTGACATTTTCCTATGAACCTCACTACCTTTGAGATTATAGTTATCAAATTCAAAACGAAAACCCTGTAACTGATTAGATTTGTTAATACTTGGGATTACTTTAACCCCGTTAGTTGCCATCGCTTTCATATACGCATCAAATGATCTGGGTTTAAATTGTTGGATACTCAAATCATGCCTTCTTTTAATTTCAGTCCGTATTTCTTTTAAATCAAATTCCTTTTCAAATTGCACCTGTTTTACTGTGGTTAATTTTAGTTGCTCAGCAACTTTTTCAGCTGCAAATTGACTCCGCTTCCCAATAAAATTATCCTTATATGCTACACCCTTAAAATCAATGCGATTTACATATAAATGAATGTGCTTGTGTTTTTTATCCTGATGCACAAAAGCAATTGCCTGCCGTTCTTCCAATTTCATTTGAGTCATAAACTTTTGAACTATCTTTTGTAAGTCTTTTGCTTTCAATTTCTCTCCATCTTTTATGGTAGGACTAATGATAAAAGAAAGTGTATTGTGTTTGCATCTATAGTTTAACTCCTGAATTGTTTGAAACTCTTTTGTAATCTCTACAGGTGTTTCCCCAACAAGCTGTTGCTTAAAAATAATTTCAGCATCTTTTTCCTGATTCCATCCGTAACGAATAGAAACTCCGGTATGTGATATGGCTTTTCCTTTTCCTATCATTGTTCAAATTTTTTAAGATGGTTCTTGATCTCATCAGCTAATTGAATAACAGTTTTAGTAAGCTCAGGATTTCGTTTGTTGAACATATTTCCAATAGATTTAAAATTGTTATGATAGTTGACTAACATTTTATAAATGTCGATTTGTTCATCGGTCAATCGTTCCATTATTTTTTCTTCAAAAGCA
>Ga0209633_10004742_pt1 | contig 12147 bp, 10 predicted proteins | sample Cruoilmetagenom1_FD_187290 | JGI IMG/M metagenome (GOLD analysis project Ga0209633, IMG submission 187290) | Oil polluted marine microbial communities from Coal Oil Point, Santa Barbara, California, USA - Sample 1 (SPAdes) (version 2) | ecosystem: Environmental > Aquatic > Marine > Oil seeps ... | reverse complement strand
AAGAACAAGTTTAAACTGCGAAATTTTCTAGCTTTATCATATCAAGGCAGATACTTTAAAAACCAAATATTTCTTGCATAAATCCATCTTGTCCCTCACTTTAGGCGTTGTCTTAATAAATTTATATTAATTATAAATCAAATTTTTCAGTAAGTTAATTTTTTAATAAATTTTATTTTATTAACACCTTAGTAAAAAATAGATAAAATGATAAAAATTTAATTATAGTAAATTTATTAAATATATTGTCTAAATAATAAAAAAGTATTGCAATTTGACATACTTTTAGTAATACTATAAAAAACTAGTTACAATAACATAATTTAAATATAGGATTCTAAAATGGCAAAGAATGAAGCAAAAACAGATATTGAACTCTTTAATTATTTAACTAATGAAAAAAACTTTATTAAAGAATGGCTACCTCAAAAAACAAAAAATTCTAATATTCAAGAAATACTAGGCAAAGCTAGTAAATCAGAAAAAGGAAATCAAGGAAGTCCAGATTTAATTTATTTAAATGAAGATAAAAAGTTATTAATATTAATTGAAAATAAAGATAAAATAAATGATCATAAATCGCTAAAATCAAATAAACCACAACATTATGCAGTAGATGGTATAAAACATTATTTAAAATTCTTTTTAAAAGATAATATAAAAACTAAAAAAGAAACAGTACAAAAATATTTAGAAAACTTTAGAATTTTAGGAATGGCATTTTCTGGTAATATTCACGATGAAAACAATCATCTTATAACAACATTTATAATTCAAGATGATAAAATTAAAGATATTAACATAGCTGAGTTTTTAAATGAAAATGACTATATATCATTATTTGAAAATCTTGATTTAGAATTAATATCTAATAATATTTCAAAAAGTTCAAGTGAAATAAATAGAATATTAAGAAACATTGATTCACAAAAAAGACCTGTACTTTTAAGTGCATTAATGGTTTGTTTATATGAAAAAGATGATTTTGGAAATGACTTTAAAAATAGTTATCATAACTATAGTACAATTAATATTATAAGAAATGTACCAACAACTATAAATGATATTTTAATAAATGAAGATATAGACCAATCGAAGATTGATATACTTTTAAATGAATTAGCTTTTATCAAAACCGATAAAGATTTAAATGATACAGAAATCTTAAAAGATATATTAATTGAACTAGAAAATAATGTTATTCCATTATTCAACAAACAAACTAGTTATGATATTATTGGAAAATTCTATGAAGAATTTTTAAGATATGCAGGTATTGCAAATGTTAAAAAGGGTATCGTTTTAACACCAAATCATATTACAAAACTTTTTACAGAGCTAATTGATATTAAAACAAATGATATTATATTTGATTCTTGTTGTGGTACTGGAGCTTTTTTAATAGGAGGTATGAATAAATTAATTGATACTATCCATAACTCAAAAATAGCAAATAAGCAAGAAAAAATTAAACACATAAAACAAAATCAACTTTTAGGATTTGAAAAAAGTAATACAATGTATTCATTAGCTATCTCAAATATGTTATTTAGAGGTGATGGAAAATCAAAAATATTTAATATTGATTTTTTTAGTGATGAGGCAACTCAAATATTAGAAACAGTAAAACCTACAATCGGTTTTATTAATCCACCTTACGGTGGTAGAGATAATAAGGCAAATCCAACTAAAAAAGAAATTCAATTTTTAGAAAAAATGCTAGACAATCTAAGTCGTTATGGTGTAATTATTTCACCACTTTCAACATATTTTAAAGATGAAATTATCAGAAATAGAATATTATCAAAACATACACTAAAATATGTAATTAATATGCCAAATGAATTATTTGCACCTAATGCTTCTACTCATACTGCAATAGCAGTATTTAAAACTAATCTACCACATGATAATAAAAAAGTGATCTTTTATGATTTAAATGATGACGGATTTGTTTTATCTAAAAATAAAGGAAGAACGGATGTATATAATAAATGGATTAATATTAAAAAAGATTTTTTAAATAAATTAAAGAATCCTACTAAATATAATGATAATGTTAATTTGGTTTATAAAAATATTGATGATAACGATGAATGGATTTTACAAGCTCATATGAAAACAGATTATTCAAATATTACAGATAATGATTTTGTAAAAAGTATAAAAGAATATACAGTTTTTTCAACTAAATTAAAATTAAATCTTATTAATAAAGATATTGATGATATAACTTTATTAGATATATTAAATGAAAATAATATATCAGCACAATCAATTTTAGAAAGTAATAAAGATGAAAATTGAAATTTCAAAATGGCAAGAATTTAATTTTCATGATATATTTTTATATAAAAGAGGTAAGAGATTAAAAACTTCCGATCAGATTATGGGAGAAATAGCATATATATCATCAACAAAAACAAATAATGGAATTGATAATTATATATTGCCTCCAAATAATATGACCATTTATAATAATGCTATTACATTAAATAATAGTGGTAGTATAGGATATTGTTTTTATCATACATATAACTTTGTTGCATCTGATCATTGTACTGTTATTAAAATTAAAGATAAAACTATACAATTAGATAGTTATATCTTCTTATTTTTAAAACCAGTAATTGAAGCAATGAAATCTAAATATGGTTTTGCAAGAGAAATGAGCGATGCAAGATTAAAAAAAGAAAAAATACTTTTACCTGCAATTAAAAAGAATAATAAATATATTCCAAATTGGGAATATATTAAAAAATATATTAAAGAACAATCATTAAATATTATTTATAATAAATCAATACCAAAAATTGATACAATGATAAATTTACAAAGTGTTAGATGGCAAGAATTTAATATAAATAGCTTATTTAAATTAGAAAAAGGTGAGCGATTAATTGAATCTGATAGAATTATAGGCGAAACTCCCCTTATTACTGCTTCATCATACAATAATGGAATTACAAGTTTTATTGATTTTAAATATTTTGAAAATAAAAAGAAATATTTTGAAAATAAAATAACAATTGATATGTTTGGAAATGTGTTTTATCATAATTATAAATATTTTAGTGATGATAATATTCACACATTAATTTTAAAAGACAATATTACTTTAAGTGATTATACTCAAATATTTTTAGTATCAATTTTAAAAGAATTATCTTCAAAATATGGGTTTGGAAGACAAGTACGATTAAATAGATTAGAAAAAGAAATCATTAAGTTACCTATTATTAAAAAAGATATTCCTAATTGGGATTTTATGGATAGATATATTAAATCAATTCCATATTCAAGTAATATTTAGGCAGTAAAGACAACAAATCAGAGGAAGAGATAAATTACAGTAAGAAATGATGAAAGAATCTCATTTAGATATAAGTCCATTTTAATTAATGTTTTCCCTCGTTCCACCCTCTCCCGATGTGGAATGAATACGAAAGTTAGCAAACAAAAAACACCCCACAATAAAAGACAAAATTGCACTATGCCATCTTTTTAATCTCAAATCAAAAAATAAGATAAGATACTTTCAGAAAAATGAGGAGTATCAAATATGGAACTTGTAAATACTATAGAAACTAAGATATATAAAGTTCGTCAAGTAAGTGTAATGTTAGATAGTGACTTAGCAAAACTTTACGATGTAGAAACGAAAAGGATAAATGAAGCGGTACGAAGAAATCCTGAGAGATTTCCTTGTGATTTATTTTTTGAGATGACAAAAGAGGAAGTAGAAACCTTAAGGTCGCAGAATGCGACCTTTAAAGAAAACTTGAATAGTCGAAAATATTTAACAAAAGTTTTTACAGAACAAGGGGTCTATATGTTAGCGACTATTTTAAAAAGTCAAGTTGCCACAGAAGTAACTCTTACTATCATGCGAACATTTACAAAAATGAGAGAATTTGCTTTAAACTACAAAGATATTGCTAACAGAATTCAAGAGATAGAAAAAACTATTAAAATTGAAGAGAAACGCAAAGCTGACTAAAGTCAGGTTGAGTATCGCAATAAACATCAAAACTACAATACTCATAGAATAGATGAAGCTTTTGAACTCTTACATCAAATCTTACAAGATACTCAAAAAACAAACAATAACTTAATAGGATTTAGACCAAAATTATCTAACTAAGATTTGAAACCAAAGTGTAATGAAAAATAGCTATAATATATTATGCTAAATAGAACAAAATTAATAAACGATACCATATATAAACATATAGAGTGTAGTGAATTTGAAAGTTTAATCCTTCAAACAAAAATAGTCAATAGGCTCTTTTTTATCACACAAAATGCTTTGGCGTATTTTGCTTATCCCTCAATCAATACCAAAAGATATATTCATAGTTTAGGAACTATGCATATGAGTGGTCATATGTTTAAAAATGCTATTTTAAATGCTAAAGAAAATGTTAAATACGATTTTTTAAAAAAACTCAAAAAATCTATCAAAAATATTATCAAAGAAAATAAACTTGATTTAACTATAAAAGATATTGATAATCTTAGTGATAAAACACTCTATGAGTTTATGATTCCGTTAAAATCAAATAACTTCAAAGATATTTATCTAGTAGCCTTACAAGCTCTTAGAATTGTAGGGCTACTTCATGATGTTGGACATTTTCCATTTTCACATCAAGTGGAGTATGCTATGGAAAAACTCTATAATATTTTAAAAGTAAATCCAACACACAATGAAAAAGAGAAAGAATTTTTAGAATTTTATGAAAAGATGACAAAAAATGGAACTCTTGTATTACACGAAGCAATAGGAGAAAAACTTGTAAAACTTCTTTTTGAACATGAGATGCAACAATTTTCTACAAATGAAAAAGATAAAAATTATATAAAACTTATATATCTTATAGTAAAAAATATCCTCAATGAAAAAGATGATGGTATTTTTGATTATAGTGTGTTACATAAATTTATAGATGGTACTGTTGATGCGGATAGACTTGATTATATCAACCGTGATATGTTAGCAAGTGGTTATATTGGTGGAAGTATAGACTTTATACGCATAGCTAAAAGAGCTATTTTAGTTGAGCATAAAAAACAATTCAAAATATCTTTTTTTGATAGTGAACTTATAGATATAGAACATATGATTGAGATGCGATTTAACCTTTATAAAAAAATCATCTACAACCACAAAATATCAGTCATTGATTCGTTGTTAGAAAATGTGATATTATATCAAGCAAAAAAATATCTAAAATCACCACAAAATGAAAATGATGAACAAACCAACTCTATCTCAATGTTATGGAAATTTTTAGATGAAAGAAATAGTGAAAAAAAACTTGATATTATTAGTCAATTAGATGAAAACTGGATTATTACACTGTTTAAAAAAGAGTATTTTACTATTAAATATAAAGAGTCTTATAATTTCAAAGATAAAAAATATCTTTCTAGTTTTGAAGAGATTCTTTTTGGTAAAAAGTTTTACAATAGTTCGTGGAGAAATCTTAATGATCTTTATAACTTATTAGAGTTTACGGGTATACAAAGATATAAGTTCCGTGAAAGTTTTGGATATGTAAGTAAAAACAACTATAAGAAACTACAAGAAAAACTCGAAAAACTATGTAAAAAATATGAAGAGATAGACAACGATACATTTTATACCTATAGAATAGTATCTTTAAATATTGGAATTGACAAAGAATTTTCTCTTTTTGATGGAGATGATTTGATTAAAATAGACCAAGTTTCAACTTTGAGAAAACGTCTTAAAAAATCAATTCTTAATACAGTGCCTTTTTATATTTTTTCCAATAAATCAAAACTAAATAAAAATATGATAGAGGATATAAAAAACATACTTTATGAAGTTTTTTTATAATATAATCCCATATTCGTTTTTCTTATAGTTAATAAAACTTTAAGCTTAAATTATGTATATTAGTAATATATTATTACTAAAGGATATAAAAATGGAAACAAAAGTACTAAAAAGTCAAAAGTTCCCAAAGATAAAAAAACTCAAAAAAGAGTACAATATTTTTAGAGCTGTTGATACAAAAGTGAAAAAAAATCTTGATATCGTTGAATTTATCAATGAAGATAGAGTTTTTAGAGGAGTAGGTAAATCTACAAAAAAAGCATTTAATAGTGCTGCAAAAGAGGTAAAAAGACACTACAATTTAAAATCTAAAATTTCAGCATAGAAAATTTTCTTTTCTATGCTATTAAAAAAATAATTTTTTTAATAGGTCAATTTTTTCCCTATATATAAACACTATAATAGATTCAAAATGTAATCAATCTGTAACAATATACCTATACTATCTCTATTCAAATTAAAGGTTATATTATGAAATCTGACATACATTATAATAATAGTTTATCAATGATAACACATGATTTAAAATCACCAATGACAGCTATTATGAGTGAACTAAATATGTTAAGCTTAGATAATATTTCAAAAAAAGAGAAAGAAATATCCATTAAGTCTGCAAGAAAAGCATCTAAAAATATACTCAAACTTATAGAATCTATTTTAGTAATGGCAAAATTAGAAGCTGGAAAAGAAAATATAGAATTACAATATATAGATAACCTTCATCTAATTTTTCAAGATATCGTATCAACTTTTAAATATGAAATAAAATCAAAACATATCAACTTTATTATAAAAATAGAAAAAAATCTTCCTACTGTTTTTTGGGACATGGATAAGCTACGGTATCATTGTTTTAATAATATCATATCAAATGCTCTAAAATTTACACCAGAAAATGGAACAATAAAATTTAGTGTAATGACTCAAGAGGATACCTCTATTACAATATCTATTAAAGATGATGGTATAGGTATATCCAAAGAGAAACGAAGCACAATCTTTGATAAATTTGATACTCATGAAAATCAAAAAATTATTAAAAAGAATGGATGGGGACTCTACAATGCTTATAATTTTATCAAACAACACAATGGAACAATAAAAATTATTGATGGACTTCATAGCAAAGGTATTGGTTTTCATATAACTTTACCTATAAATCAAAACAAAGGAAAATAATGTTTATATTTAAAAGTGTAAAATTAAAATTAAAATCTATATCTATTATCACAATTTTGGGTTTTTCAATATTAATATCTTTAATTATATTTTATTCTCAAACTCAAAAAACATATTCACATATTAAAAATAAATCTAATTTACTACAAAATGAGATTAGAAGCTTAGAATATATTTCAAAAGAGAGAGCATCAAATAAGTTTTTTGAAAAATATTCAACAATTATACAAGATTTAAAAAATTTAAAAGATTCAATGGCAAATTTAGATCTTAGCACTACATCTTTAGATAAATTAGAAAAACAACTTATCATCTCAAAAACCTCATATCAAACTGTATTTACTACACAACAAAAAATTGATAAACATTTAGAACTTATGCATAAATCAAAAGAGATGATACAAGAGATATTTCAAAAAGTATATGACTACAAACTTATTCAATATATGATGCAACTTGAACTTTATGAAAAAACATTTTTTCTCACTCATACTATTGATTTAAAAGAGTTTGGAAAAATACATTTTAAAATGAGACGATCCGTAAGGGGAAGTGAAAATTTTACAGAAAATAAAGTTATTCAAAAAAAAATTAATGGGGAACTTATCCAATATAAAAATATGCTTGTGATTGTTGTAGATGGACAAAAAGATATTGATATACTACAACAACAGCTTAATAAAAATCTTGATATTACATTACAAATATTAAAAACAAATATTCAAGTTATAAATAATGAAATAGAACAAAGTAGTGATAACCTACTCTATTTAATTTTAGTAGTGTCTTGTATTATAGGGTTAATTGAGTTTATTGTAGCTGCTACTATCTCAAAAGATATAGTAAAAAATATCAGTTTAGTACATCATGGACTAAACGATTTCTTTGATGTAATTACCTATAAAAAAGATATTGCAAATGAGATTATTATTAATACACAAGATGAGTTTCATACAATAGCTGATGATATAAATAAAAATATTCACCTCAGTGTAGAACTTATAAATCATAATAAAGAAGTTTTAGAAGAAGCTAACGACATTTTACAAAAAGTATCTAACGGCTTTTATGGATATAAAATTCCTCATCATAATAATGTTTCACCTGATGTAAAAGATTTAATTATTAATATAAATAAAATGCTTGATGAAACAAAAGATAAATTTGCAATTCTTAGTAACGCTCTAGAGGCGTATGGGAGATACAACTTTGAACATACTATTCCAAAGAAAAGTGAACTTGGACTTTATGGAGATTTTGGTTCATTAGTTGCTAGTACAAAACTCATTGGAAATAATGTATCAGAATTTTTAGCGATGATTTTAAATACAGGTGACAAACTGAACAATGATACAACAACACTCAACAAAAGTGCAAATGAACTTTCAGATGCTTCAAACATGCAAGCAGCTTCACTTGAAGAAACATCAGCATCACTTGAAGAAGTTACAAAAAATATCTTAGATAATACTAACAACGCAAAAATAATGGCACAATATGCACAAGAACTAACATTAGCTTCAAAAGATGGAAAAGTATTGGCAACTCAAACATTAGAATCTATGGATGAGATTAATGATCAAGTCAGCGCAATCAATGAAGCTATTAATGTTATTGATCAAATTGCTTTTCAAACAAATATTCTCTCATTAAATGCAGCAGTTGAAGCAGCAACAGCAGGAGAAGCTGGAAAAGGATTTGCAGTAGTAGCTCAAGAAGTAAGAAATTTGGCTTCAAGAAGTGCAGATGCAGCAAATGAGATAAAAGCTTTAGTACAAAATGCTATTATTAAAACAAATGAAGGAAAAGTAATATCTGCACAGATGAGTGATGGATATGGAGAACTTAATTCAAAAGTAGAACTAACAACACAAATTATTCAAGATGTTTCAGTTGCAAGTACTAGACAACATGAAAGTATCAAACAAATCAATGACTCAATATCTAATTTAGATAAAAACACACAAATCAATGCACAAAATTCACAATATATTGCTCAACTTTCAAAATCTATCTCAAATCTTGCAGAAGATCTTATTAATGCTTCTTCAAAAGCAACATTTAAAAATGAAATTAGACAACAAGTTTGTGATATAGAGATGGTATATGAAACAGCTGAACTTAAAAATGAGCATATCTTATTAAAATCTAAAAATTTTGAAAAGTTAGGAACTTATGAACGTTGGGAAGTTGAGATAGATGAACATTGTAATATGAATGCATGGTTAGAACGACAAGAAAGTGAAAATAAAAACTTTATTCATACACAAGAATGGAATGAATTAAAAACAATACATTCTAATACTCATAGTTCTATTCAACAATATGTAGATAGCAATGCCCAACATGCTTCTAATGAGGAACTAAGAAAAATAGCAGCAACAATTGAAAGTAATACTCTTATGTTATTTGATAAATTTAATGAAATTAAAATTCTAAATTGTAAAAATTAACAAAAAATTGAAACTAAATTGTAATAATGTTATAGTATGATTCCAAAAATGTAACATAAGGATTTTTAATGAGTTATTTTAAAAAAGTTAAAAAAGGTGATAAAGTATTTGGTTTAGTGTTTGGATTAGGGACTGTAACAACAGTATTTGATGATGGACATTATGCACTTATGATAACGTTTGAAAATGATTATGAAGTTCCATATACAGAAGATGGTATTCCAGGTTGGGGAAAGTTTAAGGAGCAAACTCTTTTTTATAAAGATGATATAGATTTAACAGAATATGACTTTTCTCCTATTGATAAAATTTTAACACCTAAAAAAATTATAAAATTAAGAGAAAAGAAAAATCTTGAAGTTAGATTACCTTCTGGTATTTGGAAAAAAGTTAATAAAAAAGTTAAAAAATATGTTGAAGAACTACTTGAAGAAGAAAAATATCATTTCTTTAGAAAAAAAGATTAATTTAGTGTATAATAAAGTTTAAATCTTACATAAAATGGGAACCAAATGTACAAAAGTATGCGAAATTTAAAAGAATTTTTTTATAGTAAATTTTATATTGAACTTATAGTTGCAATAGTATTATTTATTGTAGCAGTTGTTACAAATAGTGTTGTATTAATAATTATATATTTACTCTACTTTATCATTATGCTTGAAATAGTACGAGCAGTTATGAGCTTTTTACGAGAAAAGCGTGTTAAAATACGAATTTTAATAGATGCTTTTATAATTTTAACACTTAGAGAATTTATTGTAAATGTTATTAAAATTAATAAAGAAGATATTACAAGCTTTGATATGCTATTAACAAATAGCACAAACTTCCATATTCTTATATTTAGTGGTGTCTTACTCTTTTTATTTATACTACGATGGCTTGCTCTGTTAACATCACCAGATAGAGATTTAGAGAACCATCAAAACAACTCTATTTCAGGAGTGTAATCAATATGTAACTAAAATATTCTAGAATAAATCCAATAAAATAAAAAGGATTATTTTGGAATCATTTCAACCAAAAAATAAAAAGACACTCCTAAAAGAAACTATTATTGAATATTTTCTTATAGCAGCTGCTATTATATCAATACTTACAACTTTTGGTATATTATTTTCTATTCTTTTTGAAGCTATAGAGTTTTTTAACTTACGAAGTTTTACATACTTTATCACAGGTTCTCACTGGTCTCCAGGAAGTGATCATAGTGAATTTGGTGCTGGAGCAATTTTCGCTGGAACATTCATCATCACAGCAATTGCAATTGCTGTTGCTTTACCTATTGGAGTATTTAGTGCAATTTATATGAGTGAATATGCAACTGACAATGTAAGAACAACTGTCAAACCACTTTTAGAAATACTTGCGGGTATCCCTACTGTTGTATATGGTTTCTTTGCAGCTATTACTGTTGCTCCTGCTATTGTTCACTTAGCTGATATATTTGGTTTAGATGCATCTTTTAATAGTGCTTTAGCTGCTGGTGTTGTTATGGGGATTATGATTATTCCTGTAATTTCTAGTTTAAGTGATGATGTTATCAATGCTGTTCCAGATAGTTTACGAAAAGGGACTCTTGCACTTGGTATGACAAAAGCAGAAACTATAAAAGATATTGTACTTCCATCTGCCCTCCCTGGTATCATATCTGCTACACTTTTAGCTATTTCTAAAGCTTTAGGTGAGACTATGATTGTTGTTATGGCAGCAGGTATGAATGCAAACAAATTCTCTATCAATCCACTAGAAGATATGACAACAGTTACTGTTCAAATCGTTACAGCGCTTACAGGAGATTTCGAATTTGATTCACCTGATACATTAAGTGCATTTGCACTTGGTCTTGTACTTTTTGTGGTAACTCTTGTGTTAAATATAGTATCAGTTATGATGATAAAAAAATTCAAAGAAAAATATAAAATGAGTAATTTATAATGAAAAAAACAAACAACAATAATGTATTTTATGATCCATCATTAGCCAAACGACATCGAAAAGCAAAAATATTTAAAAGCTTATCTTTAGGTGCACTTGCTTCGTCATTGATATTTTTAGCAATATTTTTAACAGATATGGTTGCAAAAGGGAAAAGTGCTTTTATGCAAACATACATTCAAGTTGAAGTTATTTATAATGAAGCTAGTGTTAAAAGCTATCGAAAAGCAATTGATAGACAGTATCTAAATCTTGTAAGTCGTTCAGCTATTAGAGAAATTCCTATGAAGATGCAAAAAGATCCATCACTGATGGGAACTAAACAACTTATTTGGATATTAGCTGATGATCAAGTTGATATGTATATGAAAGAGCAATACTATAAACTAAAAAGTAAAGATTTAAAAACTTTAAAAAGCTTAATAGAAAATGGTAGGGTAGAAAAAAGATTTAATACACTATTTTTTACACAAGGAGATAGTAAAATAGCTGAAAATTCTGGTTTAGCATCCGCAATTGTTGGTTCAATATTTACACTACTTGTAACTATGGCTGTAGCATTTCCTATAGGTGTTGCAACTGCTGTGTATCTAGAAGAATTTGCAAATCCAGATAGTAAATGGTCAAGTTTAATAGAGATAAATATCAATAATCTAGCTGCTATTCCTTCTATTTTGTTTGGACTTCTAGGACTTGCAGTGTTTA
>Ga0209633_10004741_pt1 | contig 12148 bp, 10 predicted proteins | sample Cruoilmetagenom1_FD_187290 | JGI IMG/M metagenome (GOLD analysis project Ga0209633, IMG submission 187290) | Oil polluted marine microbial communities from Coal Oil Point, Santa Barbara, California, USA - Sample 1 (SPAdes) (version 2) | ecosystem: Environmental > Aquatic > Marine > Oil seeps ... | reverse complement strand
TGCCGTACTTGCCATTTATATTTTTTTTTAAATTTATTTGCAAATTTAATTAAAATTAGAAAGTATTCCTTATTTTTGATGATAATTATTAATCTTAATTTCAGAAAATGAAAAAAATATTTATTATTTTATTAAGTACTGTATTATTTTTTAGTTGTAATAACAGTAGTGATAATTCTTCAGAAAGTGGTTTTGAAACATTTAAAAGCTTACATGAAAAAGACAATGGAGCATTAACATTTTCAATGCCTGCATTTATTTTTAAAATGTTTGTAAAGTCAGACACAAAAGATGTTAAAGATGCTGTGAACAAAATTGATGATATTGACTTTTTTATTCAAGAAAAAGCTGATGATGCTTTTACAGATGACTTAAAAAAACACATTTTAAACAAGAGGTACAAATCCTTAATGACTTTTAATGAGAAGAGTGCAGACATAAATATTGTTACAAACGAAAAAGACAATAAAATAAATGAAGTTATTATTGTTATTAATGAAAATACTAAAAATAGTTGTGTTTTATTAAAAATTGGCGGAGATTTTGATTCTAATAGTGTTAAAAAACTTGCTGAAGGAATTGATATTAATGAAATTGCAAAATATAGATAAGAATGAACACTGAATGTTTTTCACTAAAGTCGGTTTAAAACCGACTTTTTCTTTTTTAAAATATACTTGGACTAAAATTCTTAAGTTCTTTATCCAATCCCTTTGCATCGCCTGAAACTTTATCAAGCAAAGCCCAAAAGTTTTCACCATGATTTTTTTCAACAGTATGGCAAAGTTCATGCAAAATTACATAATCAGCAAGATGTTCTGGTAAACGCATTAAATTAATATTTAAACTAATATTATTTTTGCCTGAGCAAGACCCCCAACGGGTTGTTGCATTTCTAAATGATAATTTACCACAATTAAAACTATGCTTATTTGCAAGATAATCAACTCTTTGTGGAAGATTTTTTTTTGCTTCAAATCTTAAAGCTTCTGTTATTCCTTTTCGGATATAATCTTGCATTTCAGAACTTGCAAATTCATCTTCACTTATATATTCAACTTTAATTTGTGTTTCTGTTATATGAATTTTAGTTTTTGATGATTGTTGAAATACAAGTTCATGCTCTTTGGTTTTATATTTTGTATTAATTGAAAATTTAGTTCGTTTATCTTTTCTTTGTGAAATTTTTAGCTGAGTTTTAAGTATCCAATCTTTTTTTTCTTGAGCAAATGAAATTGCTGTTTTATAAGACATTGAATATGGAATTGTTATATTCACAGGTCGAAAAGGTCTTACACTCAATGTCATTCTGCGAAGTCCTCGTTTTTTAGTTATTTTAACAATACCAATTTCTTTTATATTTATTAATTTACTCATTTACACAAATTCCTTATCATCAATCACATCAAAAACATCAAGCATCTTTAATTTTTGTGCAGTTTTTCTGTTTACTAATAACTTTGCTTCCGATTGATTTTTAACTCTTGAACTTATTAAATTTTTATCTAAAATATCTAGAGCCATTTTTACTGAAGCTTCTGTAACTGCATCCCAAGGAATTACATATCCTGAAAGCCCACCCCGTAAAATTGTATCTTCTAACATACAAATAGTTGGAAAACTATCAGTTATAACACTTAATTGTTCATAACCAGATGATGCAATAACTGTACTTGTACCAATATAAACCCATTTAACACCTTTACGTTTAAAATATACTTTTGCTTTTTCAAAATCTTCAGTTTCTTGAATTTCATAACTATACACTTTAATTTTTGTTTTTTTAGTGTATTCAAGAATATCATCATATTGAATCTCTGCTTGTAATTCTCCTCTTCTATAAAGTACCCCAATTTTATCTAATTTATCTTCAATTTTTAAGACAGAATTTTCAAACTGATCTTTAATCGCTGGAGCATAACATGTTGCATAGAAATTTGCACAAGCATCTTTTTCAAAATCAGCAATAATTGCAGAATTATAAATTCCGGTAAATACAACAGGAATTTCTTCATTTTTTAGATATTGTCCAATTCTCATACTAATTGGAGAGCCAATAGAAAAAATTAAATTAACCTTGTCATTTTTAAACTTTTCAACTGCAAGCATAACTTTCTCTTCATCTTGCTTACAGTTTTCATAAGTTATTTGCAAATTATTATCTCTTTCTTTACGGAAAATATAACCAGCATTTCTAAATTTTTCTTCAATAACATTTATAGATTTTATGTAAACCTCAAGATTATCCCAGTAAATAATTCCAATTTTTTTTATGTCTTGGGTATATTTTTTTGCTCTCTCCTCGCCTCTTAACACACGTAAACCACCTTGTGCAAGTGCCTCTAATTCAGATTCACCTGGGTAAATTATTGTTTCTGCCAAAAAATTAACTCGTTCAACAATCCAATTTGTTAGCATTTTTGAATGTGCTAATCCTCCTGTTAAAATAATTGCATCAATTTTACCTTTAAGGTTTGTTGCTCGTTTACCTATTTCTTCCGCAATTTGATATGCCATTGCTTCATAAATAAGTTTGTATTTTTCAGAACCTGCATTAATTATTTTCTCAACATCTCGAGCATCATTGGTATTAAAATATGATACCAAACCTCCTTTCCCCACAACCATTTTTTTAAGTTTCTTTTCGGAATATTTGCTTGATTTACATTTTTCTAAGAATTTAAAAAGAGGCAAACTTCCACTACGTTCAGGCGAAAACGGACCTTCATACAAACCATGATTTACATTAACAGCTTTTCCTTTTTTTAGTGCAGCAACCGTTATTCCACCACCCATGTGAGCAATAACTAAATTCAAATCAGTTATTTTTTTCTTTACATTTTTTGCATGTTCTCTTGCAGTAGAAAAAATATTAAGTGCATGAAGTAATGAAGATCGCTCAAATTCTTTATTACCAGAAATTCGGGCAATTGGCTCTAAATCATCAACTGCTGGAGGATCAACAATAAAAGATGGAATTGAAAACTCCCAGCCAATGCTATATGCAATTACGCAACCTAAGTTTGATGCATGTTGTCCTTGAACTCCGCAACGTGCATCATCAATCATACCTTGGTCAATATAATAAGTTCCACTTGGAATTGGTTTTATCAATCCACCACGACCAACTACAGCATCTAATTTATTAAGTTCAAAGTTTTCTTTTTTAAGAGCTTCTATAATTTCTTCTTTACGGAAACTATATTGCTCCCAAATATTATCAAATTGCTCTAATTGCTTAGGACTGTGACTGACATTTATTTCAAATAATATCTCTTCATCTTTAAAAACTCCTATTTTTGTTGAAGTTGAACCTGGGTTTATAGTGAGAATGTGGTATGTTTTCATTTTAAATTAAATTGTTGTATTTATAAAATTGTAACACAATTATCAAGCCTTACTTATTGATTTATAATTCAAAAAACTGTGCTAATCAATATAAAATAATTATTATAATTTTTGAATATTCTTAATCTTGAATAAACTTTGTAAATGCAATAATAGTATTTGAAATTGAAAATAAACTTGCACCTAAAAAAATAGGTTCTACATATTATAATATTTGTTGCAAAAATAATTCATTTTCATTCCAAAAAAAACTTTAATAAAGTATAAATTACAGAAATTTTACAGAAAAAAAGGAAAGCATAATTATTTGGTTTAAAAGAATAAAAAAACTATTATCTTTGCAGACCTTTTCAAAATAAAAATATATAAAATAATAAGATATGAAGAAGATAGAAAACAAAATTAAAAATTTAAAAAAATTAAAACCTGAATTATTTCAAAAAGATTTCTTACTAACATGGGAAAAAAGTGAAGATGATTTAAAAGCAGTTTTGCTTGTTGCTGAAATCCTTAAAGATATGAGAGATAATAATATCTCTTCAAAAATATTTGATTCTGGTTTGGCAGTTTCACAATTCAGAGATAACTCAACACGTACACGTTTTTCTTTTGCATCGGCATCAAACTTGTTAGGAATGGAAATTCAAGATCTTGACGAAAGTAAATCACAAATTGCTCACGGTGAAACTGTTAGAGAAACTTCTAATATGATTTCTTTCCTTTCAGATTATATTGGAATTAGAGATGATATGTACCTTGGTGAAGGAAATAAATACATGCGTGAAGTTGCAAAAGCACTTGATGGTGGTTTTAAAGATGGAGTTTTACCTAAACGTCCTGGAATTGTAAACTTACAATGTGATATTGACCACCCAACTCAATCGATGGCAGATTTACAACATTTAGTGGATTATTTTGGAAGCATTAAAAAATTAAAAGGTAAAAAAATTGCCGTTTCTTGGGCTTATTCACCATCTTACGGAAAACCACTTTCTGTGCCACAAGCAATTATTGGATTAATGACACGTTTTGGAATGGATGTTAGCCTTGCTTACCCTAAAGGATATAATTTAATTCCTGAAGTTGAAGAACTTGCAAAAAAACAAGCTACAGAAAATGGAGGTTCATTCGAGATAGTTGATAATATGGAGGAAGCATTTAAAGATGCAGATATTATTTATCCTAAAAGTTGGGCACCTTTCCATGTTATGGAAAAAAGAACTGTACTTCTTCAGAACAAAGATACTGAAGGCTTAAAAAAATTAGAGCAAGAAGCTTTAGCAGAAAATGCTCAACACAAGAATTGGACAGTAGATGACAAAATGGTTGAGCTTACAAAAGAAGGTAAAGCCTTATATATGCACCCACTTCCTGCTGATATTTCAGGTTTAAGTTGTGAAGAAGGTGAAGTTACAGATGAAGTTTTTGACAAATACAGAATTCATACATACAAAGAAGCAGGGCACAAACCATACATAATTGCTGCAATGATGTTTGTAAATAAATTTAAAAATCCGGCAAAAGCTTTAACAAAAATTTTAAAAAGAAATAAGAAAAGATTTGGAATATAATAATTAATAATTCGTGCCACGCTAAAGCGTGGCACAATTCTTTATGATAATTTTAGACATTTGTTTTTTTTATCTAAGCATCTAATTTATGCAAAAATATTTATCAAAAATAATATTACTTCTTTTAATTATTATGCTATCAAGCTGTTTTGAAATTATAGAAGAAATTACAATAAACAAAGATGGCTCTGGTAATATTTTATTAACATTAAACTTTAGCAGAAGCAAATCAAACATAAATTCTATAATGCTTTTAGATAGTGTCAATAATTATAAAGTTCCTTCTGAACAAGAAATAAAAACTCGTATTGCAGGTATAAAAAGTCAGATTACTAATATAAGTGGAGTTTCGAATGTTAAAACAAATTCAAATTTTGAAGATTACATTTTTAATATTTCATGTAACTTCACAAATGTAAGTGTTCTGAATAAAGTTATTACAAGTTTTAATAAAAATAAAGATATTGAAATAAATAAGCAATTTAGTTACAATAAAAATACAAAAACTTTTACAAGAACATACAATTACGATTTGCAAAAAGAAGTACAAAAAATAAAGAAAAAAGATAAAGAAGTTTTAAAAGATGCTTCATATACAAGTATATACAGATTCCAGTCTCCTATTTTATCATCAAAAAATAAGTTAGCAAAAATCTCTAAAAGTAGAAAAGCAATAATGCTTAGAGTTGATGTAAACGAAATGGTAGCAAACAAACAAAACATAAAAAATACTATTAAATTAAAATAAAAACAAAATGAAAAATTTTATATTACTGCTTGCTCTATTAATAACATTTAGTGGAATAGCTCAAAACCTAGAAACAAAAATCCCAAGTGATGCTCAAATTGTTGTAGGTGTAGATGGTGAAAAATTATTAGAACTTATAAATTTAGATGAGTTTAATAGTTTAAGTATTGTAAAAAAACTTCTAACAGAAGCAAAAGTTGATAAAATAGAAGACCTTGGTTTTGATTTAAACCAAAAAATATATTATTTTAATCAGCTTATTAATGAAAAATATTATAATACTTTCCTTTTATATTTATCTGACAGTAAAAAGATTAAAAATTTATTAGATATAAAAGAAGAAATTGAAACTGTTAATGGTTTTAATTTTGCAAAAAAAAATAAGTATGCCATTTCTTGGAATGATAAAATGCTTATAATAACAATGGTTTCTGAAACTAATAATACTTATGGAGATTCAAATTCTGTAATTAATAATAATGACGAGCCTACTGAGGAAGTTGTTGAGGAAAGTGCAGTTGAAGAGATTACAGAAGAACCAATAGAAAAAACTAAAGAAGATGTATCTATAGAAGTTGTTGAAGAAAACACAGAAAAAAATAAAAATAAGACACAAAAACAATTATTAAAAAAGCAAATATTATCAATAATTGCAACAAATTATAATAATTCAATTGCAGCTAATAATAGTTACAAATCTGGTAAAGAATCAAAATCTTCAGTATATTTTTGGATGAAAAATTACAGTAATTCAATGATGGATTTATTAAAAAGATTTCCAAAAAAAGGTATAGCAAGCTATAGCCTAATGCCAAAAAATATTATAGGAATTACTTCTGTAAATTCAAATTTATTCTTTAACAAAGATGAAATTAAACTTATTGGAGAAGCATCTTTAACGGATGAAATGAAAACTCGTTCTAAAAAAATGTATCACTCGAAATTGGATTGTAGTTTCTTCAAATATTTTAACCAAGATGATATACTTGCATACATGGGCTATTCTGTTAGAATGAAAGCCATTTTAGACGAATACCCAAAAATAATGAAAGAAATTTATGGTTCAACAATGCCAAAATATAAAGAAGAAATAAGTGCTGCTACTGATGTTATATCTGTTCTTTTAGATGAAAAAGCTATTTCTAAATTAATTACTGGAGATGCTTTACTCATTTTAAATGATATAAAAGAGGAAGATATAAGTTATACAACTTATGAATATGACAATGATTACAAGCGTACCAAAATAATAAAAACTAAAAAAGAAACTTTGCCAATTTTTACTGTTATGTTGGGTTCTGAAAATAAAGAAATTATTCAAAAGTTAGTCCGTTTAGGTATAAAATATAAAGTTGCAGAGGAAAATAATAGAATATTAAAATTTGATAAAACAAAATTTAAAAGTCCTTTCGATTTGTATTTTGTTATGCAAGGTGACATAGCATTTATAACTAATTCAAAATCTCAGATTGATAAAATATCACGAAAACAAGTTAAGAGAAATACTGGTAAACATAAACGTATTCTTAGAAAAAATTTATTATCATTTTATATTAATTCAGATAAAATAATTGAACGTTTACCTAAGGATAAATTTGGAAATAAAAATGAAACAGTAATTGCATTAATTAAAGAAGATTTTAAAGAAATGGAGTTTTCATATTCACGTGTAAAACATGGAAAATTTTATGTTAAACAAGTGATAAAAACAAATGAAAATAAGGATAACTCATTAAAATTATTATTTAACTTGATTGAGCAAATAAGTCATTTGTAATGAAACGCCCATGATAGAAGTTTTTTGTTCAAACGAGAATGATTGTATTAGTAACAAACATAGATGTAACATATTAGTCTAGGCGTTCCTATCTGGCCTTTAAAAGTAATAAAGATAAACAGATGAAAAAAAAGATTGTATATCTATTAATAGGACTTATTATTATTTTAATAGCATCTTACTTTATTAGATATAAAACTGGGAATAACATCAGCCACTGCATCCCCAAAGATGCAGTGGCTGCCATTAGCCTTAACACCAGACAAATAGAACATCACTTCCTAATAGACTTCATGTATAATCCTTATGAGTTTATTAAAGAATTTAAATCAAAAAAAGAAGATAGTATTAAATACTTTTATTTATACAAAGATATTAATTTACCAAAAAATATTATTTTTTATACCAAAGATTCACTTTTTAAAACTTGGGTAAGTTCCAAAATAGAATTAAATAATCTGAAAAATATAACAGATTTATTGACTTCTAATAATTTTGAATTAACAAACATAAATAAACTTAATATTTATCATAAAAATAAATTTTATGTAATATTACAAGATACGAATATGTATTTATGCATAACTAATAATATTTCTGATGCAATAAACACTTATTTAAAAGAAACAGACTTTATTTCTGAAGAATCAGCAATGTATAAACAGCTAAATAATTCAACCAGTGATATAAGTTTTGCAACTTTTAAAAAAAACACAATAGATATTTCATTTGAAAATGGAAAAATTGAAATTCTTGGCAACTTACATTCTAACTTATTAAAAGAAACTTCTACAATAAAAAATGATAGTTTAATTGTAAATATTTCAGTTTCATTTAATAAAAATAGCAAAACTTTTAAAAAATTAATAAGTTATATAAATCATGAAAAGTTTAGAAAATTAACAAAAATAAACTTAGACACATTAGTTGATAAATGGACTGGCAATTTGCATTTCACTTTAAATAATTTTAAAACAAAAATTGATACAATTATAACTTACACTTATGATGATGATTTTAACAAAATAGAAAATATTGATACTAAAAAAAACATAACCCCAAGATTTAATCTTAATTTGGGTATGCAAAGCAACATATCTTCTTACTTAGAAAAATCAGGAGCATTAAAAGTTATTCAAAATGATTCAATATTTGTATCCTTACCAATATTGAAAACATACATTTCTACAACAGTTAATAGCTTTAGTTTTTTAACAAATAATAAAAAACTTAAATTCTCTAAACAACATAATAAGTTTGCAGGAAATATAAATATTAATGAATACAGAAAACAATCCGACAGTACTATCTTTTCTTTTTTTAATGAATATTTGTTAATTAAAAATGCAAATATTGTGATTAAAAATAACAATAATATAAAGGCAACCATTGGAATAAATACTGAACGCAATTCTTTCGTTTTTTTGGCTAAAAAATCATTAGATTAATCTTTATAACATGAGAAATATATAAACAGCAATACTTTTTTTTATCTTTGAACAAAATTAAAAACATATAAATATGAAAAATATAAATATAACATTTTTAGGAATAATAATAGTTCTATCCTCACAATTTGCAATTCTTAATGCTCAGAATAATGATACTACAAGAATAATTATTTTGCATACAAATGATATGCACGCAAAAATAGACCAAATGCCAAAACTTGCATATTATGTTAATTATTACAGAAATAAAAATAATAATGTATTCCTATTTTCTGCAGGAGATAATTTTACTGGCAATCCAATAGTTGACCAATATAATCCACTTGGCTATCCAATGATTGATTTAATGAATAAAATTGGTTTTGATATTTCTTGCTTTGGAAACCACGAATTTGATTATGGACAAGAAAATGTAAATAAATATATTGCTCAAGCAAACTTTCCTTTTATTTCATCAAACATTGTTTTCTCAAAAAAATCTGTATTAAAAGAACCTGCCCCCTATCATAAATTTAAATGTAACGATGGAACTACTATTGGAGTTTTTAGCGTAATAGAAGTTAATAGAATGGGAATACCTGATTGCAGTCCTTTAAAAGTACAAAATTTAAGTTTTGCAAATCCAATTAAAACAGCAAAAAAATATATTTCTTACAAAGATTCATCTGATATTTTTATTGCTCTTACGCATCTTGGTTTTAAAGGTGATAAAAAACTTGCAAAAAAAGTTCCTGTTTTTGATGCAATTATAGGTGGACATTCACATACTCTTCTTCCCAATGGAGAAATTAAGAAAGGTGCATTAATCTGTCAGGCAGATTGTTATATTAATTACCTTGGTGTTCTTACTTTAAAAGTTGTAAAGGGTGAAATTGTATCAAAAAAAGATAGTCTTATTCAATTAAATGATGATACAAAAGTTAATCCTGAAATTGCTAAATTAGTTAAAGAGTATAATAATAATCCATCATTATACAAAACTATTGCTTATTCAAAAAATGGAATAAATGGTATTGATGAACTTGGCTCAATGATGACTGATGCAATACTTGACACTTTAGATGTTGATATTGCATTTCAAAATGTTGGAGGAATTAGACTTGATTCAATATCTGCAGGAAAAATAATTGTTAAACAAATTTTCGAACTATCTCCTTTCGGAAATACTTTAGTTGAATTTAACTTAACACCTAAGCAAATTAAAAAACTAATAAAATACACTTATAATTTTCATAAAAAAAATGAGTTACAAGTAAGTGGCTTAATAATTAATTTAGAAGTTAATAAAAAAAGGAAGTTAAAAAAGATAAGTTTAAAAACTCCTGAAGGAAAATCACTTACAAAAGACACATATAAAGTTGTAGTTAATGATTATATGGCTGCAGCTTACGGCTTAAGTTTCTTAAAAAATGGCAAAGAACATCCAATAATTGATGCAGAAAACACAATTCGTTTCATAAAAGATAAAAAAAACATTGACTATACTGGTGTGAAGCGAGTTTTTGAGACTGTTTTGGGTGAGTAGTTTAGTTTGCAGTTTACAGTCCTCAATAAGACAATAATTATACTTGCAAACAAAATAATGAACTATTATACTACAAACATGGAGAATTGGTGTAATACACAAATCCTTACGTTGTGTGCAACTGCAAAAATCTCTAAACAAAAACGAGAGAATCAACATAAAAACGGGAAAAATAAAAAATAAAAATCTTCATTTTTTTATCTTTGGATACTTAAATAGAAAATATGTCATTATTCCAAAAATCAGTAACAAACAAATATGTATTATACTGAAATAGGTTGACCTTTTTTTAAGGTTTATTTTGTTAAATTATCACCAAAAAGTTATTTCCGAATTATCTTTTTTTGGATTTTTGAATATCCAAAAAGATATTCAGAATAACTTTTCTCTTCACATTTTTTATTGTTGCAATTTACATGTTTTTTTTGTTTTTCTATATGATTTATATTTAATATTGGGATTTTCGTGTATTTCACTTGGCTTTCTCATTTCTAAACTTAAATGTGGTCTTAAATTATTATAAATATCAACAGCTTCTTTTACTATTTTTTGTGCTAATTCTGTATTTTTAATTGTTTGTTTTAATCCGTATTCATATTTTAAAGTTCTATTAATACGCTCTGCAATAGCATTTTCATATGGGTCGTATTGTTCTGTCATACTCATCTCTATTCCATTACCTTCTGCAAAACTTGTATATTTTGTATTGCAATATTGAAAACCTCTATCTGAATGATGTATAAGATCTGCATTTGGATACTTCCTATTGTTAATTGCCATTTTAAGAGCCTTTGTGCATAGTTCTGTCTTCATGTGATTGTCTAAGTTATAGCCCATTATTTTCTTTGAATAAGCATCTGTTACTAATGCTAGATAATTATGTCCTTTTTCTGTTTTTATATAGGTTATGTCGCTTACAAACAGCTGCTCAGGTTTTGTTGGTGTAAAATCTTTTATCTTATTTTTATACTTATAGAATTGATGTTTTGAGTTGGTGGTAATATGAAAGTTCTTAAGCTTAGGAACAAGTAAATTATTTTCTCGTAAAAACTTATAAAACTTATCTCTGCCAATTTTAATTCCTTTATGATTAAAATCTTCTTTAAGCTCACTATACAGCTTTAATCCGCCTATTCTTGAGCCTACAGCTTTTCTATAATCTTTTACTAATTTAATTAGTATTTTATCTTGTTCAGTTTTCATTTTATGTACTTTAAGTCTTTTGTAAAGTGCCTGTTTACTTATCCCAAAACATTGAGAAACCCATTTCATTTTGAAAGGTGTCTTTTCTTTGTTTCTATTTCTTTTGCTAATGCTTTGGGTAATGACTTTTTTGATAAATTGCTTCCTGTTATTAGTTCCATTTCTGCTATGATTTCTTGCTGAAATTCCTTTACAAAAACAAGTTCTTCAATTCGTTCTTTTAGTTTTTTAATTTCATCATCTTTACTCATACTTTTCTTTTTTTGCTCAAAAGTAGAATATTTTTTCATCCAATAACTTATTGATGAACGTGAAATGTCATATTTCTTGGATGCATAATTAATGGAAATTTGACCATTTCTTATTTGGGCAATGACAAATAATTTATGTTCATAAGTTACTTTTTCGTAACTATTTTTTCGGCAGCTTTGTTTTTTCTCTTTCATCTGAATTTATTTAAATTGACTGATTTTTAGTCAACCTATTTCAGGAAAGTACACTCATTAAATGTGTGCCAACGGTTTG
>Ga0209633_10004740_pt1 | contig 12148 bp, 13 predicted proteins | sample Cruoilmetagenom1_FD_187290 | JGI IMG/M metagenome (GOLD analysis project Ga0209633, IMG submission 187290) | Oil polluted marine microbial communities from Coal Oil Point, Santa Barbara, California, USA - Sample 1 (SPAdes) (version 2) | ecosystem: Environmental > Aquatic > Marine > Oil seeps ... | reverse complement strand
CTGCATAATAAGCAAAGAAATAACCAATACTATAAAGAGCCACACCTTTAAACATAAAAATACGATGATCTTCCCACGGAAAGGAAAAATCTTTACCTCGAAGAGCTCCCCATAAAAAGAGCGCTAGGGACGCAATACAAAAACGATACCCTATAGAGACTTCTTCACCAACAACACCCAACTGAAGGGTGATGATATACCAAGTACTCCCCCAAACACCTATGGCAAAAATATACAACATAAGTGTTGAGAAAATGAATCGTTGAAAGAGATTATGCCCTTCATCAGGCAGAGGGTTTGTCTTTATCGTTCCATGATTGGTCGCCATATAAAGAGGCCTCCCGTTAAGCGCTTTGCTTTGCGTTCGCCAATGACTTAGTTAACTCTGGAAGAACCTCAAATAAATCTCCCACTAAACCATAATCAGCTATTTGAAAAATAGGCGCATCTTCATCATTATTAATGGCCACAATAATCTTGCTGTCTTTCATTCCCGCCAAATGCTGAATTGCACCGGAAATGCCAATGGCAATATAAAGATCAGGAGCCACGACCTTGCCAGTTTGTCCCACCTGATAGTCATTGGGAACATAACCAGCATCCACTGCAGCCCTTGACGCACCAATAGCACCCCCAAGGTGATCTGCTAACGCTTCAAGCATTTTAAAGTTTTCACCATTTTGGAGGCCCCGTCCGCCTGATATAACAACGCGAGCCGCAGTAAGTTCAGGTCGATCAGATTTATTTTCCTGAACAGAGACAAAGCTTGATAGAGTTGGCAGCGTTGGAATCGTCAGAGTTTCAAGGGCAGCATTTCCGCCGTTATCCGCTGCTTTATCAAAGGCTGTTGCCCGAACGGTCATAAGCTTAATAGGGTCTGTCGATTCCACCGTTGCAATACCATTACCAGCATAAATAGGACGTTTAAAAGTTGTCGGACTTTCCACTGAAATAATATCTGACAATTGTCCCACATCTAATTGAGCTGCAAGACGTGGGAGAATATTTTTTCCAAAAGTTGTTGCTGGTGCCAGAATATGCGTATAATTTTTCGCAATACTTTTCAAAACCTCCGTATAAGTCTCCGCCAGTGGGTGTTCTAAGGCAGCTTCTGTTCCAATAAGAACCTTTGCCACACCTTGGACATCACATGCATTTTTAGCAACTGCCTCACAAGCAGATCCCAAGACACAAAGATGAAGATCCTGTGACTCTATTTGGAGAGCCGCGGTGATTGTAGAAAGAGTTGCAGGCGTTATAGCCACATTATTATGTTCTGCTAAAATAAGAATAGACATTAGATCACCTTTGCATCATTTCGGAGACAATTAATAAGTTCTTGGACATCTTTTACTTTTTGCCCTCCCTTACGCACTGGTGGCTCACAAACCTTCAACGTCCTTTGAGACGCTTTAACTTCCACACCTAAATCGTCAACAGTAAGGGTCTCAAGAGGCTTTTGCTTTGCCTTCATGATATTAGGTAGCTTAGGGTAGCGGGGTGTATTAAGACGCAAATCCGTTGTCAGAACTGTTGGCAATGTACAAGAAATCGTTTCAAGGCCTCCATCAATTTCACGGGTTACTGTTGCAGCTTTAGAAGTAACTTCAATTTTCGAGGCGAACGTGCCTTGTGACCAATTCAAAAGACTCGCCAGCATTTGACCTGTTTGATTACAATCATCATCAATGGCTTGCTTACCAAGAAAAACAAGATCCGGAGATTCCTTGTCCACCAAAGCTTTAAAAATTTTAGCCGCAGCCAGAGGTTGGATTTCATCACTTGTTTGAACAAGCACGCCTCGATCACCCCCTAAGGCTAAAGAAGCTCTGATAACTTCCTGGGAAGACGGCTCTCCAATGGCAGCAATAACAATCTCGTTGATAGTACCTGCTTCCTTTAAACGAACAGCCTCTTCAACAGCGATTTCATCAAAAGGGTTAATGGACATCTTAACATTGCTTAAATCAATACCAGACTCATCAGATTTTACACGCGCCTTGATATTGTAATCAAGGACACGTTTTACACATACAAGTGCTTTCATGGCCTACCTGCTTCATTATTTTTATTATACTTCCAGTGTAGCACCTCCCTCACATGAGGTGTAGAGCGTTTTTTTATGATAATATTTTCTTACATTTTCTTATTTTATTCACTTATTGTTAACCTTTTTAACCTTAAGGTAAAACTAAATGAAAGCTGTATAGGCGGAGAAAACTAATGGCAGTAAACAAAGATATGTCCATTCTTGTGGTCGATGATTTTAATACTATGAGGCGTATTGTGCGCTCCCTTTTAAAACAACTGGGCTTTAATAATGTAGATGAAGCCGTTGACGGTGATGATGCTCTTTCTAAAATCTCAACGAAAGACTATGCTCTTGTTTTGTCAGATTGGAATATGGAACCTAAATCTGGCATCGAGCTCTTACGCGAAGTACGGCAAAGTGACAAATATAAGAGCATGCCTTTCATTCTTATTACTGCAGAAAGCAAAGTTGAAAACATTGTTGAGGCCAAAAAAGCTGGTGTGAACCAATACATTGTCAAACCTTTCAATGCAAAAACCTTGAAAGAGAAACTCAGCACCGTTATCGGTGATTTTTAACATTTAAAAATAAGATTCTAAAAAACGAGGCTTATATGGCAAAGGCAACCCCCACTCCAGAAGTAGAAGCAGAAACAACAACTCCAACAAAGGATACTGCTCCTTTGGCGACAGAATCAGCTGCAGGTAAACCTGCTAACCTTGAGCCAAAATTAGAAAAAAAAGAACTTGAAACTCTCATTGAGAGTAAGTTAAAAATGGACCATACTCTTAAAGGCCACACAGATAACGAGGGCGAGAATCAAACTCTTTACGCAACCCTTGCCGCTAAGGTCGCTCAAGAAATTGTAAAAGAACTCGGCAATAAAGATTCGCAATTTCTAACAGAATTAAAGAACATTGTAAAATCCATTGATACAGCCAAAGATGAGATTTCTGCCATCCGCCCAAAAGAACTTGCAGAAAAAGATTTGCCTGATGCCGCAAGCTCGTTGGATATCATCATTCAAACGTCCGAAGAAGCCTGCTCAAACATTCTTGCTTGCGGTGAAGAGCTCATGGAGATTGCAGAATTTGTCCCTTCGAAGCTTAATGAAAGGTTGATGGACGTTTCAACAAAACTCTTTGAATCCAGTAACTTTGATGACTTAAATGGCCAGCGCATACGAAAAGTTATCAAAGTGCTGCATGATTTGGAAAGTCGTCTAAAAGGTCTCCTCTCGGCTTATGGCGAAAGTTATGAGTCCGTCTCAACAAAAAAATCTGAAGATAAAAAGAAAACAGCTGACGAAGAACTCTTAAATGGTCCTCAAGACACTGATGAAGCTGCTTCACAGGATGAAATTGATGCTATCTTAAATGGATTTTAAAAGTTCTACACAGTCTAGAGTTTTTACTGCAAAACCACTTCGCTTAGCCATTTTGCAGAGGTTCCTATAGAGCCACAACATCTCCAGAAAGGTTGATATAGAGAAACTCGTAATCAAGCTGGGGAAATTTCTTTTCAAGCCAAGCTTGTGTGATCGCAACTTGATTCTTATGCATCATAATTTCGTCAGATTTTTTCTTTGGAACACCTCGTAATTTTTGAAAAGCCCCACACTCCTCATGATTAAGAATGATAATTTTCTTGATGCTATGAAGGCCCATGGCTAGGGTAACAACTTCTTCAAATGTTTCATTCCAATGGGGATACTCGGGGCAACAGGCTCCAAGGGACGCACCCGGAAGCGTGAAAATATCATAATTTCCAATTAAACCGCGCGCATCCAAATAATCACAAATTAAGTGCGGAAAACGATAATCAATACAAGACAGTATTAGAACGTCACACTGTAATTTTAACTGTTTCATAATATGCCCTTATATGGGAAGGTTGCCGAGCAAGGCTATCTCTTATTTATGGAGCTGTCAACAGAACGCCTCAGGAAGAAGAGAGGTTAACAATTTTCTTTATTAGAAACGTCTTAGGCCTTCATCAAAGCATCAAGTTCGTCGCTTTTATCCATAGCTTGAAGCTCATCAAAACCACCAACATGAAGGTCTCCAATGAAAATCTGAGGAACAGTTTTACGCCCTTGCGCCTTTTTAACAAGCATCATACGTAATTGAGGATCTGAAACATCTACTTCTGAATAAGGATACCCTTTACGCTGAAGGAGCGTTTTCGACGCATCACAATAAGGGCAACGTTTGGTTGTATAAACAATAATTTTCTCTTTCATCGACACATACTCGTCTATTTGGCTCATCTTAACACTTTATCTTTCTGGTTCTTTTATCAAATCACCTTAAAAGGTTCTTTTTTACAGTCGTTGCCCTTTTACAATCGAGCAACTCGAGCAAGGGTAAGAACGTTAACCTCAGCAGCTCCTGCTTTTTGAAGAGCTTTTGCACAGGCCTTTACCGTTGCACCAGATGTATAAACATCATCTACGATAGTTATTACTTTTTTATTAACAATGCTAGTATTTTTTGACGGGACGACGAATTTTCCAGAAACGTTTTGGTGACGCTCTTCCTTTGTAAGGTAACCTTGAGTCGGTGTATGAGCTGTACGCTCAAGCCCTTCCAGCAATGCTGGTACCTGGCACACTTTTTCAAGCGCATTAACCAATAAAGCTGCTTGATTGTATTGACGCTTTAAAAGGCGCTTCCAATGAAGAGGAACCGGCACAAGATAATCTGTCCGTTCCAAAACATCTCTACCCGCCTTGAAAAGCCATTGTCCAAACGCAGGTGCCATATGGGTAGCATCCCCATGCTTGAAACGCAAAATAAGGTCTTTACTTTTATCATCGTAGAGCAAAGAAGAAATAGCACACTGAAAGGGCGGAGGGGTTTTAAGACACGGCGGACAGGTCAGAGCACTCTCATCAATACTTTCCTGATTTTTTAGATCAATAACTTCAAAGGGGATACCGCACCGATCACACTTAGCCTCTGACAGAAAAGTTAACTCCCCCCAACAAGAGGCGCAAATATGCCCTTCTTCTTCAATAACATCCCGACAGACCAAACAACGAGCAGGAAGTAAGAAACTCAGGATTTTTTTGAAAGGAGCCCGAGTCATGTTTTGTCCAATCTCTTAGTTTAAAAGATGAGAGTCATAAGGACTATCTAAAGAAAATGTTGGAATATCAACATCGATGAAAATTCCCGTTGGCTTTTCTAAGGCATATTTTCCTGTCATAAAACCAGAGGTAGTTCCAAGAGGAATCGTATTCGTATATTCAAAAGCATCTCCAGGCTTTAAAGCCGGCTGGTCTTTAAAAACACCCACTCCAGAGATATTTTGTGTCGTGCCGTGAGCATCAATGACTTTCCACTGACGATCAAGAATTTTGATCGACGCAGGACTACGATTTTCAATACGCACTTGATAAGCCCATAAATAAAAATGCTCTTCTGGTTTGGATTCGTCATCCATAAAAACAGGTGTGACAAGAACGCGGATGTCATCGGTTGTCTTTTCAAAAGTATAGAGCGAGGACATTCTGGTTTAAGACTCCTATTCAAGGTCACAAATCATTCTAAATCCCTAGGGTCCAAGCATTCCTAAACCGTAGAATATAGTTATCGGTTGCTTTTCTTTCTGAAGATTAGAGTTGTTAATCAGTCATGGGTTTAAAGCTATTGCTCAAGACCCACACGTTTAAGATAATTTTCAATGGCATCAAGAGATTTGTCAAGTTCATCTTGAGAATTTGCTTCTGCTCTGGCCACAAGAATCTCTTGAGTGTTGGAGGCCCGCAAAAGCCACCACCCCTTTTCCGTTGAGACCCTTACACCATCAACACCACTATAAGCCACACCATCTTGGTCTAAGCATGTTTGCACGGCCTGAGCGATAGCGAACTTATCAAGATTATCACAGGGAATGCGAATTTCCGGTGTGTTAAAAACAGGAGGTAACTCATCAACCCACTGGGAAAGCTTAATTCCTTTTGCATTGATAATACCAATAAAGCGAAGGGCCGCATAAAGGGCATCATCATAACCATAATAACGATCAGCAAAAAAGATATGCCCGCTCATTTCACCGGCTAAAGGACTCCCTACTTCTCTCATTTTTTTCTTGATAAGAGAATGCCCCGTACGCCACATTAAAGGCTCTCCCCCCAGTTCTTTAACATAATCAAAAAGCCGTTGACTGGTTTTAACATCAGCAATAATTGTTGCCTTAGGGTGGGAGGCCAGAACCTCCTCTGAGAATAATGCCATAAGCTGGTCACCAAAAAGAATACGCCCTTTGTCATCCACAACACCGATTCGATCTCCATCTCCATCGAAAGCAATACCAAAATCACAATCCATGTGATCAACCAACTCAATCAGTTGCTCTAAATTTTCTTCAACGGTGGGGTCAGGATGATGAGCTGGAAAGGTTCCATCAATTTCCCCATTAATAAGGTAATGTTCTCCCTCAATTTGAGCAAGGAGGTCTTGGACCACTTCTCCCGTTGCTCCATTTCCAGGATCCCAAGCAACTCGGACATTAATATCGCTATAATGGGTTGTGAAATCAGAAATAAGGCGCTGAACATAATCATTATGAAGGTTCTCAACACGATGACTTCCAGCGCCTTGATTTGTAATTAAAGCATTGGTTTTAATAAGGGTTTCAAGCTCTTGAATCTCAGAGCCAAAAAGAGCTTGTTGATCAATCACCATTTTAAAACCATTATACTCTGGAGGGTTGTGAGAACCCGTGATCATCAAAGCACCATGGGCTTTAAAATGATGAGAGGCAAAATAAAGCAATGGTGTTGGTCCGCACCCAATGCTAATCACCTCTGCTCCTGCCGCTTTAAAACCTTTAATAAGGGCAGCTTCAAGATCGGGTGAGCTTAATCGCCCGTCATATCCCAAAACAAGGGTCGAACCACCAGTCATGCGCTTTACTTTTGTGGCAAAGGCTTGTCCTAATAAAATCACACCAGCCTCGTCGAAGTCCTTTCCAACAACACCACGAATGTCGTATTCACGAAAAATAGAAGAATCAAGCATAGAGCTGTTCCTTTAAGCTGATTTAATAACAGTGTCGCAAGATGGATCCAAAGCAGTCCGACCAATAGAATGGTAAGTTAGCCCCTGCTTTTCAATCTCAGAAATAGGATAGACATTGCGAAGATCAACAATGGTTGGGATCTTCAGAAGGCTCTTTACTTTCTCAAGATCCAACGCTCTAAACTCATTCCATTCAGTGATAATCACCAACGCATCTGCATTTTGCATCACATCATAGGCATCTTGCCCATACTCAATGTTGGTAAAATGCTCTTGAGCTTCTTTAAGTCCTTGAGGATCAAAAGCAGCAATAGAGGCGCCTGCCCTTTGAAGATCAGGGATAATATCCAAACTAGGACTATCGCGCATATCATCAGTGTTGGGTTTAAAGGTGAGGCCTAAAATCGCAATTTTCTTATCCCGAACAGAGCCGCCACAAGCCTTTATAATTTTACGAGCCATGTCCCTTTTTCGCTCGTCGTTAGCCGCTACAACCGCTCTAACAATGGTTGGTTCAGCATTAAAGTCCTTACCTGTTTGAAGGAGGGCCAAAGTATCCTTTGGAAAACAGGATCCGCCATAACCAGGGCCCGCATGTAGAAATTTTGACCCAATGCGATGATCAAGACCCATTCCTTTAGAAATAGCCTGCACATCAGCGCCACATTCCTCACACAAATCAGCCATTTGATTGATAAAAGCAATCTTGGTCGCTAAAAATGCATTGGCAGCATATTTGATCAACTCAGAACTTTCAGGGTTCGTAAAAAGCATCGGCGTTTCAAGAAGGTAAAGAGGACGATAAAGCTCTCTCATAACAGCTTCAGCTCGTTTTGTATCACACCCAATGACAATACGGTTTGGGCGCATAAAGTCTTCAATAGCCGATCCTTCCCGTAAAAACTCTGGGTTTGAAACAACCTCAAACTCAGCCGAAGGATTCGCCTCTTGCACAAGCTTTGTCACAACGCGAACCGTCCCAACAGGCACCGTTGATTTCGTTACAAGTACCGTATACCCCTCAAGGTTGACAGCTACTTCCTTGGCAACAGCATGAACGTACTGCATATCTGCACGACCAGTTTCGGGATCAGAAGGCGTCCCAACGGCTATAAAAACAACATCAGCCTTAGCAACAGCTTCTCTTAAATCTGTTGTAAAAAAGAGACGTTTCTTGTTTTGATTCGTTTCAACAAGACGATCAAGACCAGGTTCGTAGATGGGAATAATACCCTTGTGGAGATTATCAATTTTGGCTTTATCTTTGTCAACGCAAGTCACTTCAAAACCAAACTCGGCCAAGCATGTTCCCGTTACAAGCCCCACATAACCTGTTCCAATAACCGTTACTTTCATCTTATTTTACTCCACTTTTCGTTAACTAACTTTTTTCTTCTGTGTCGTCGTTTTTTGGAAGTCTGCTATAAATTCAGAAACCTCGCCCACAAGATCTTCTCGATCAAGGGCAACCCTTAAATTGGCTTTGATGTAACCAGCTTTTGATCCGCAATCCAAGCGCTCCCCTTCATAGCGAAAGCCATAAAAATCTTGTTCTTGCAAAAGAGGTGTGAAAGCATCGGTGAGCTGAATCTCACCACCAACGCCTTTTTCTTGAGTTTCAAGAAAATCAAAAATACGAGAATCCAAAATATAACGTCCAACAACGGCTTGACGAGAAGGTGCATCGATCAAATTCGGCTTTTCAACAACACCTTTAATCTGGAATAAATTTGTAGAGTCTTCATGCTTTGGCGATACAATACCATAGCGGTTCACATGTTCATCTGGAACGTTCATAATCGCTAGAATATTATTTTGTACGTGTTCATATGCGTCAACCATTTGCTTTAAACAAGGCGTCTTTGAATAAATAAAGTCATCGGCTAAAAGAACGGCAAAAGGCTCATCATGGATAAAATGCCGTGCACACCAAACCGCATGACCAAGGCCTAACGGTTGTTGTTGGCGTGTATACGTCACAGAACCAGGCTTAAACATAATGGACTCGAGATCTGATAATTCGTCTTTTTTACCTTTTGCTTTCAGGGTTGATTCAAGCTCAAAAGAGAGGTCAAAATGATCCTCAATAGCTGTTTTATTACGACCCGTTACAAAAATAAATTCTTCGATACCCGCGGCGGCAGCTTCTTCTACAGCATATTGAATCAATGGTTTATCAACGATTGGAAGCATTTCCTTGGGCAGCGCTTTTGTAGCGGGCAAGAAACGCGTTCCAAGACCACCAACGGGAAATATCGCTTTACGAACTTTTTTTATCATAAAATAAACCTCTAAAAATTGTTACAGTATAATCTTTTTTTGAGAAAAAAATCAAGTTTTACGATCAACGGTCGTATTTTTACGATCAAAAATCGAGTTTTTACAAACAAAGCTTTTTAGAGGTGAAGGGCGTTTAACACCACACTCCCATTGAAAAAAACGAAAAACAGCCTATACTAGGTCCATAAAACCTTATTTTTAGAAAGACCACATATGAATATTGATAAAATTAAATGCGGTGAAAACGCGCCATGGGATTGCAATGTGATCATTGAAATTCCAGCTGGGGGCGATCCCGTTAAGTACGAATTTGATAAAGAATCTGGTGCTCTATTTGTTGATCGTATGTTGCACACATCCATGCAATACCCAGCAAATTATGGCTTTATCCCCCATACTCTTTCGGACGATGGCGACCCTGTTGATGCACTTGTCCTGACAAACATGCCTATTGTTCATGGTGCTGTTATACGTGCACGTCCCATTGGTGTTCTCATTATGGAAGACGAATCTGGGCAAGATGAAAAAATTTTGATGGTTCCCGTGGATAAACTCTTTCCCTACCACGCAAATGTTCAAAACCACACAGACCTCCCTCCTATTATCCTTGAACAAATTTCACATTTTTTTGAGCATTACAAAGATCTTGAAAAGGAAAAATGGGTTAAAATCATACGCTGGGGAGATGCACAAGAAGCAGCAAAGCTTATCCAGGCTGGCATAGATAGTGTAAAATAATTTTTTCCATTTGTCATTTTTTTGGCTAGCCGATAAGCTATTTTTGAGTTTGACTTAAAATTTAACAGTAACAAGGATTTATCCGTGTCTATTTCTGAATTATCTAGCAATCACGCCATAGAAAAGCAACCCAAAGCCCTCTATGTCCTCTTTTTTGCTGAACTTTGGGAGCGCTTCAGCTTCTATGGCATGAGAGCCCTTCTTGTTTTATATATGACCAAGGAACTTGTGTTTAGCGAACATAATTCCTATGGCATTTTAGGTGCTTACGGCGCCCTTGTATACGGGTCAAACATTCTAGGGGGATACTTAGCCGATAATTTCTTAGGAAACAGACAAGCCATCGTCATCGGAAGTTTCTTTATTATTTTAGGGCATATCATTTTAGCTCTCCCCTTAGGGGAACATTCCTTCTTTTATGGTTTAGCATTCTTAGTTGTGGGAACAGGCTTTTTTAAACCTAATGTCTCTAGTTTTCTAGGGCAATTTTATCATAAAGATGACCCAAGGCGCGATAGTGGTTTCACTATTTTCTATATGGGTATTAATGTTGGTGCCCTTTTTGCACCTTTAGTATGCGGTACAGTTGGTGAACTTTATGGCTGGCATTATGGATTTGGTCTCGCCGCCATTGGTATGTTTGCTGGAGCTATCGTCTTTTATGGTGGCTATAAACATTTTGGTAGTATTGGTCTTCCTCCTTTTCCAAAAGAATTAAAACGCCCTATTTTATTCGGGCTATCGTTGAGTAAAGTCATTGTCTTAGGTTCCCTTCTCTTTGTTCCCCTCGTGGTTTTCATGATCCAAAATCACCACAATATGGGAAGCTTCCTCACCATCGCTGGCCTCATTGTTTTCGTTATTATTTCGACAGTGGCTTTTAAATCATCCGTTGAAGAGAGAAAATGCATTTTCACACTGTTATTGATGTTTGTTTTTGTGGCATGTTTTTTTTCTATCTTTGAGCAACTTGGCGGCTCTCTTTTACTCTTCACAGAACACAATATAAACCGTGAATTCCTTGGTATGACCATTCCGGCTTCTTGGTCCCAATCCTTGAACCCCGTCTTTATTGTTTTATTCAGCCCCCTCGTGGCTTCTGTCTGGTCAAAACTAGGTCAACATAATTTAGAACCAATGACCCCCTTTAAATTCTTGTTTGGATTTCTTATATCTGGTTTTGGGTTTTATTTATTTATCTTAGGAATACAATCTCACATTGATGGTTTCGTCAACATACTATGGCTTGTGGCTGGCACGGCTTGCTTTACCCTTGGAGAGTTGTTTATATCACCTGTTGGATTATCTATGGTAACAAAGCTTGCACCAGCTCGTATTGGTAGCTTAATGATGGGGACTTACTTTTTTTCCCACGCTTTTTCCCATTTCCTCGCTCAGAAAATAGCACAAGTTTTTGGCGCACCAGAAGGCGTAGACGCAAAATTAGATATCATGGCCTCACTTGCTGGTTTTGAGAGCATCTTCACCTTTGTCTCTCAATTCGCGTTTGTCTCAGCAGGAGCTGTTTTAATAGTTGTACCTCTTCTCTATAATGTTTTTAAACGCCATGCTTAAAAAATCCCTCCTCTTTGCCAACAACATTGACAAAGTGGGGAGTTTATCCCTATTCTCTTAAGAAATAGAAAAGGTAATCCCATGAAACGATCCCCTCTTTTTTGGAGCGCTTTTGACCGCCTCAAACTTGTTTCTTTCCTCATTGTTGTGATGTGGTTTGTTGTGTGGTGGTCCATTTAATAAGATATTATGTTAAACAATCTTTTTCCTGAAAAACAAAATTTACAGTCCCGCTCTTTGTACGAAACCCATGATCATGGGCACGATCTTATCCGCTTAGAAAATATTTCTGTAAATTACCGCCACCACATAGCCCTTGAAAAAATAAACTGTTGCTTTAGGCAAGGGAGCCTCACTGCGATTATTGGTCCTAATGGCGGGGGAAAAAGCACCCTCCTAAAAGCCATTCTTGGAATGGTTCCTCTTTCTTCTGGAAAAATCTCTCTCAATGTCTCTTTGAACAAAACAATTTCTTACCTTCCTCAACAAGCAGATA
>Ga0209633_10004739_pt1 | contig 12153 bp, 11 predicted proteins | sample Cruoilmetagenom1_FD_187290 | JGI IMG/M metagenome (GOLD analysis project Ga0209633, IMG submission 187290) | Oil polluted marine microbial communities from Coal Oil Point, Santa Barbara, California, USA - Sample 1 (SPAdes) (version 2) | ecosystem: Environmental > Aquatic > Marine > Oil seeps ... | reverse complement strand
TATTTAAAAAAACCTTTTAGTATCGAAGAGCTTATTGTCAGAATAAATAATTTACTTGGCAGGGCTAAACTTCAACAAACTACTGAAGTATTTACTATTGGTGCATATGCTTTTAATTTTCCAAAACAAACATTACAATATAAAAGTAAAGAGATAAAGCATCTTACACATCGTGAGGCTCATTTACTATTTCATCTGCTTAAAAATAAAAATCAAGTTTTAGATCGTTCTTTGATCTTAACCAAATTATGGGGAAATGATGATTTTTTTGCAGCCCGAAGTATGGATGTATTCATTACCAAACTTCGTAAAAAACTCAACCAAGATAAAACTATTCAGATTTTAAACGTTCGTGGGTTTGGGTATAAATTAACGTTTTAAAAAATCGCCATCAATAATTAATAACTTTACACCTACTTTAGTTACAGAACGATGCGAACTCAATGCATCAGAAACGATATAGGTCATACCTTCTTTAAGTACAAAATTTACATCATTTTCAAGCTCACTCACAAATTCACCTTCTAAACAATGTACTATATGTCCTTTCTCACACCAATGATCGGCGATATAACCTTTAGAATATTGAACTAAACGAACACGTAAACCTTCAAATTGTTTTGTTTGCCAATAGGCTATTCCTGTATCTCCTTTATGTTCAGTTTTAGGTATTTTTGACCAGTCTATGGTCTGAAAAGGAATATTCAACATTTCTTACTAAAATTTAATTATTTCAATGCCCATTCTACAGCATTTTCTGCATGAATTTTTGTAGTATCAAAAATAGGAATTGCCACATCTTTATCCATAATCAACAATGGTATTTCTGTACAACCTAAGATTACACCTTCTGCTCCTCTCTTTCCCAAATTTTTGATAATTGTTTTATAGGTTTCTCTAGAAGCATCTTTGATTTGTCCGTGAACCAATTCGTTATAAATAATATTATGAACCTGTGTCCGTTCTTCGTCTGTAGGAATCAAAACTTCTATTCCGTATTTCAGAATCAGAATATCTTTATAAAAATCTTTTTCCATTGTAAACTTGGTTCCTAGTAAAGCTATCTTTTTTAAACCTTGTTTATTTATTTCCTGAGCCGTTGCTTCGGCAATATGTAAAAACGGAATGGCAATCGCACTCCTAATGGCATCACTACATAAATGCATGGTATTGGTACATAGAATTACAATATCTGCTCCTGCTTTTTCCAATTGCTTAGCGGCTGTTGCCATCATAGCATCTAAGGCATCCCAATTGCCTTCATGCTGTAGTTTTTCTACCTCAGCAAAATCTACAGTAACCATCACATTTTTACAAGAATGAAATCCACCAAGCTCTGCTTTTACTTTTCGGTTGATCAGTTCATAATAAACTACGGATGATTCCCAACTCATTCCGCCAATTAGCCCTATTGTTTTCATTTTCTATTTTGATTTTGAGATTCTTCGCTTCGTTTCTCTTCGCTCTGAATGACAAAATCTAATCTTGCCATTCTGCAATAAACAAATTTGTGTCGTGACCACCTCCATTAAATCTATTGGAAGAGAAAATTAGTTTTTTACCATCATTTGAAAATACCGGAAATGCATCAAAGGTTTCACCATGGGTTACACGTTCTAAATTTTTCCCATCGATATCAATCATATATAGATTGAATGGGAACCCTCGTTCTGCCTCAAAATTGGAAGAGAATAAAATTTTCTTACCAGAAGGATGAAAAAAGGGACACCAATTGGCATTACCTAAATTGGTCAATTGTTTCAACTCACTTCCATCAGCGTTACAAATATATAATTCCATATTAGTGGGCTGTACCAAGCCCTCAGCTAATAAATCTTTATATTCCTTAATTTCTTCTTTGGTTTTGGGTCTTGACGAACGAAAAATCAATTTTGTACCATCAGGAGAAAAGAAAGCCCCTCCGTCATAACCTAATTCAAAAGTAACTTGTTTTACATCAGTTCCGTCAATATTCATAGTATATAAATCAATATCGCCATTACGTGTAGATGTAAATACTATTTTATCTCCTTTTGGAGATACAGTCGGTTCTGCATCATAGCCTTTTTCATTAGTTAATTGAGCAGTAATATTGCCTTCTAAATCGGCTACAAAAATATCATAGGTATCATAAATAGGCCAAATGTATTTCCCTTCTTTTCGTAAAGGTGTTTCAGGACAAGCATCTGCACCTAGATGTGTAGAGGCATAAATAATATGTTTGTTGTCTGGTAAAAAATACGAACACGTTGTTCTTCCTTTACCTGTGCTTAACAATTTAGGCGTTTTATCCTTAAATGAATCGTTAGCATTCATTAAAAACATCTGATCGCAAGAGACATTCCAATTTTTATTATTTGATTGAAACACCAATTGTTTATCATCAAAACTCCAATAAGCTTCAGCATTATCACCTCCAAAAGTAACTTGACGTAAGGATTTAAAGTGTTTTTCTTCTGGAAAGATCAAAGAATCATTAGTTACTGCAACTGTATTATCAGTTTTAGCAACAGGAGTTTCAACGCTTGTAGCTTTTGTGGATTGCTGTGTTTTACACGATGCCATAAAAATAAATACTACTAAAAAACTAATAACTTTTGCTGTTATTCTCATACCCTAAATAATTTCTATTATTAATGGCAATTATTGCCTATTTTTACCCAAAAATAATACTATTATGATGAATCGAATATTAATTCTTACTTTTTTTGTAATACTTCTCTCCTTTAAAGGTTTTGCACAAACAGAAACTCAAATATATAAGGATGTTTCCTTTCTTGCTGATGATAAATTAGAAGGGAGATCGACAGGTACCAAAGGTGAAAAAGCTGCTGCTGATTATATCGCAAAACGCTTTCAAGAAATAGGTTTAGAGCCAAAAGGCACCAACGGATATTTTCAAGATTTTACCTTCAAACCAAAAACACATCCTCACGGAAAAGTAAATTATACTGACAGTATTGGTCAAAAAATCATTACGGGAAGAAATATATTGGGCTATATCAATAACAATGCAAAACAGACCATTATTATTGGAGCACATTACGATCACTTAGGTTATGGTGATGATGGTTCTTTGTATAGAGGGAAAGAAAAATTAATCCACAACGGAGCTGATGACAATGCTAGTGGTGTTGCTGTGCTTTTAGATCTAGCCAAGAAATTAAAAAACAGCAATAAAGGAAATAACTATTTAGTGATGACTTTCTCTGGTGAAGAAATGGGTTTATTGGGTTCAAATTACTTTGTAAAACATGCGACTATCAGCCTTGATTCTGCAAATTATATGTTGAACATGGATATGGTAGGTCGTTTAAAAAAGGACAATGCATTAGCTGTTTACGGCGTGGGTACTTCGCCTTATTTTAAACAGGTTGTAGATGCTTATGGTGATAAATTTAAATTGATTAAAAAAGAATCTGGTGTTGGTCCATCTGATCATACTTCATTTTATTTAAATGATGTCCCCGTATTACATTTCTTTACTGGACAACATGAAGATTATCACAGACCTGGAGATGATACTGATAAATTAAATTTTGCTGGCATGGAAGTTATTTCAACCTATATTTTTGATATTATTAGTGATTTAGACGATAATGGAAAAATGCCTTTTCGTAAAACAAAAAATGAAAGTGATGATGCACCTCGTTTTAAAGTAACTTTAGGTGTTGTACCTGACTATATGTATGATGGTAAAGGTATGCGAATTGATGGTGTGAGCGAAGATAAACCTGCACAAAAAGCAGGCATCCAAAAAGGCGATGTGGTTATCCAATTAGGAGAACATGAAATAATTGATATGATGGGTTATATGAAAGCCTTGTCAAAATTCAAAAAAGGAGATACAACAACTGCAAAAATCTTAAGAAAAAAAGAAACGGTGGAGCTGAAAGTGACCTTTTAAGTTCACTGTCTGTTCGAGTGAATTTCTTGACGAAGGAAAGATATTTTTATCGAGAACTTGTTAACTTTAAGCAGAACACTTCTCAATATTTTTTTCACTCCTAAACTGGTATAACACTCGAAATGACATTTACAATTATTTAGACCTGTCAGGTTTCTATAACCTGACAGGTCTGCTTGATTTAAAAATAGTAATTTTGTAAAAATTTGAAGAATTGATAAAAATTGGCAACATAGAACTACCTGATTTTCCTTTGCTTTTAGCACCTATGGAAGATGTGAGCGATCCACCATTCAGAGCCTTATGCAAAGAACAAGGTGCTGATGTTGTGTACACAGAATTTATCTCTAGCGAAGGTTTGATCCGCGATGCTGCCAAAAGCACCATAAAACTCGATATTTACGAGAAAGAACGACCTATTGGCATTCAAATTTTTGGTGCTAATTTAGATTCAATGTTACGTACCATCGAAATTGTAGAACAATCTAAACCCGATATTATTGATATCAATTTTGGTTGCCCTGTAAAAAAAGTCGTCTCAAAAGGTGCTGGAGCTGGTATTCTAAAAGATATTGACTTGATGGTTTCCTTAACGGAAGCTATGGTAAAACATACACATTTACCAATTACAGTAAAAACACGTTTGGGTTGGGACTCAGATTCTATCAAAATTGTTGAAGTGGCTGAACGCTTACAAGATGTAGGTTGTAAGGCAATTTCCATTCATGGTAGAACCCGAGCACAAATGTATAAAGGTGATGCCGATTGGAAACCTATTGCAGAAGTGAAAAATAATCAACGTATGCACATCCCTGTATTTGGTAATGGAGATATTACCACACCCGAAAAAGCGATGGAAATGCGTGACATTTACGGATTAGATGGTGCTATGATTGGCAGAGCAACTATAGGAAATCCATGGTTTTTTAGAGAAATAAAGCATTATTTTAACACAGGAGAGCATCTTGCTCCTCCCACCATGGCAGAGCGTATTGAAGCTTCACGAAGACATTTGCAAATGGCAATTGACTGGAAGGGTGAACGCTTAGGTATTGTAGAAACCAGACGCCATTATACCAATTATTTTAAAGGAATTCCGCATTTTAAAGCCTACCGATTAAAAATGGTAACTACTGATGATGCCCAAGGTGTATTTGATGTGTTTGATGAAGTCATTGAAAAATTTGGAGACCATCAATTTGATTGACCTACTTCCATTCAAGTTTGTAAATATTTTGGGTAACTTTTTGATTGGCTAGCATACCACCAGCAATATATTTTATTTTTGGTTTTATATTCGCAATTCCTCTTAAATCCATTGGAATTTCAGCAACAAACTGCTTTAAAAATTCTAGCTTTGAAGTTGATAAAAACAAATCTCTATTATTGGTTGACACACCACCAGATTTATCATAAGCTAATCCATTAAAATTATAGGTAGTATTACTTCCTCCAAGCCAATGGATTTCATTATTAACACTTGCACATGCCATTCTATAGCCTACATCGTTAGTCGATACAATTGACCATTTAATCTCTTTAGGATTTTCAGGATTTATCTCGCCAATTCTTAATTGATTTTGAATTGCAAAGCCTTTATCAGAAGTAGCTCCTCCAAAATAATAGATGGTATTACCTATGATAGTGCCACTAGCTCCAAAAGATTTGTAATTACTTATATTGGGAGTAGAAGTTCCGTTGAACCATACATTGGTTTTAGGATTATAAATTTGAACATCTGGTATATTTTTTGTGTTGCTCCATCCTGATATAATATAGATTAATTCATCATTCCAAACTGCTTGAACATGATCGTCTGTTGCCACAGGAATCGGCATTGCATCCTCTAAAAAAATATTGTTTTTAATGTCATATCGATGCATTTTACTTGAGGATACTTCATGACCATCTTCATAGACATGGTATCCTCCAGAAATATAAATAATATTAGCTATCCGATTAGCAGCACAAGCAATTTTACCTCTAGTATCTGGTAAATCAGGAATTCGAAGAATCATTTTTGTATCAATATTATAACGGAAAGATTGTAAATGGATACCTGAATATATTTTTGTAGAATCTATCCCAGCAAAGGAAAATAAATAAGGTGTATTATCAATAAAACCTTCACATACAGCATTGTTAGTTACTTTAATAGGCAATTCTGCAACTTTAGTAATAGTAAGTTGTGCGTTTATACAACTGACTATTAACATAAGAAAGAGCACGAGAAATTTTTTCATTTTTTTAACTTTAATTAAAATCCAACACCTAATGTAAAAGCAAAACGCAACCCATCATTTGAATCAAATAATGAAAAATTTCCTGTTATCAATCCTGCTGCATTAATAAAAAGTCCACCACCAACAGAGGTATTCCAATGCTCAGAATTAAAATCAGCATCTAAAACCAGATCATCATCAACCCAAACTCTACCATAATCAAAACCTCCATACACACCAATTTGCACAGGAAATAATCCTGTTTTTCGTTTTTTAAAATTAAAACGGATATCTGTATTTTGATAGAATGCTTCTTTTCCGGTAAATCGTTGAGATCTGTAACCTCTCAAACCGTCATAAGCACCTATAGAAGCTGCTTGATAAAACTCAAAATCATCACCTAAATTGATATGAGCTTTTAATTTTGTAGCCAATACCAACCTTCCATTAGGTATGAGTTTGTAATCAAAACCCAGTTCTGGAATTATATATGCAAAACCTTTATCCGTTTGATCTGCATTTATTTTATACCCAACTTGTAAGGCAGTCATCATTCCCAACGTTGGGTAGGCTTTATTATCGTAATTTTCGAAATGATATTTCGCATCAATTCCGAAAAAATTTTGGTTTATTTCTTCAGTTGTGTTCAAATATTCATTGATAAACCTACCTTGGGTATCCTCTACCTCAACTGATTCATAAGCAACTGACGTTTTAAAACTAGCACCTGTAGCACCTCTCCAAATTAGTGAAGGTGCAATCTTTAAGGTACTTAACTTTACACGATTAAAATCTAGTTCAAAATCATCATCAAAATTTGGTGTAGTATTACCATAACCAAAGAAATTTATGGCGTAATTTGGACTGGTAAATTCGCCTTCAATACCAAAATTCATGTTTCCAATAACATTTGCAAACTCACCTTTATAATTTAATTCATATCCGTTTGTTGCAAAAAAATATGCCCCAGAAAAAACATGTTGAGCGGTAAACGGATTTCGTTCAAAACCGTACGTTGTAAAAGTATTGACTACACCTATTTTAAATCCATCATCAGGGTTTGAACCTATACTTGGTGTCAACTGATTGATATTACTTTTAAGTTTGGTATAATCATAAACATTAGTTTCATAATCATCAGTTAACTTTTTACTTACTTTAGATGTTTCAAAAGTATTTGTTTTTGATTTATAGTCGTATATTTTAATCTTCTTTCCATTTTCAATGTCATAAGTATCATTATTTTGACCTCCAATGATTCTAATTTTAATTAAGTGATCCCCTTTTCCAAATACTTTAAACCTATCATCATCATCTAATCCATAAATCCAAATTTTTTTTGTTTCATTTCTATCGTAAATTTTTTCATGAAATATTGATCCTTTTTTTTCTTTTTTTATACGGTAGGCAGTAACTTTTGTTTTGCCATTAGGCATACGTTCAATATCAAACCAATCGTCTTTATCAGTACCTGTAATTACACCAAACTTATTAATCGTTTTATAATAGGCTTTTGCTATTTTCGGAAGGTTTTGTATACGTTTTAAAAGTACTCGTTTTATTTCTACTGTGGTTTCTCCTTGTACTTCTTTTGGAAATGATTCAAAAGCTTCATCAATAACAGACGCTGTTAAGTTTTTTTGAATAAAAGCAACTTGTGTTTCCCATTGCTTCTTATCAGTTTTATTGAGCATGATCATATCTAAAGAATAAGGATTTATATTAAATCCTTTTACATTTCTAATATCATCCTTAAAGCCTTCCAATAATTTTAATGCAGGAATTGCTCGTGTGGCAAATTGCATTAGAGCTCCATCTCCCATAATAGAAAAAACCTGATCTCTATCTCTAGGTATAGGTTTGTAAATAACTTTACCATCCTTTTTGAACTCTGCCCAACGCCATTGGTCAACATGTCTGTCCCAATCACCCAGTACCATATCAAAAAGTCTTGCTCTTAAAAATATGGTATCATCAACTTCATATTTTTCATCTTTATGTAGTTTTTTTAATACATTATCTGTATTCTCAATGGTATTGGCATAACCAAAACTTTTAAGATTTCCATGACCATCAGAAACATGCTCTTCTATCATATAGAGTTCATCACCAAATTCAGTATTAAAATTTTCTAGAGCAATTTGTTTGGGCACATAATACAATACTGGATTGGTATGATATAGCTCTACAGCATCAGAAAGCACACCAACTGTAAAAGGTGCATAGGGATGTGATCCTGTATAAAAATCTTGTAATATACTTTCGGTAATTGTACCGTCAAATTGCCCTTCAATATATTGATCTTTAAAAGCCATGGCTTGTAAATATACAATAGCACTCTTACGCAGTGCTCGCATTACATATTTTTTACCTTTATTATTTATCAACTTGAGTGATTTAGACTGATGTCCCCCACCTTTTCGTAAAGGTTTCAATCCGCCAAACAAAGTATCTAAACTAACCGTTGGTACATTTACTTTTATACCATAATACTTACGGTATCTATCTCCCCAAATAGTTTTGTAAAATTTACTTTTATCTATTTCTTTTTCTGTATAAATAGATGCTTTGACTGATTTAGGGGAATTTATTTTAAAATTCGAAACCTTAATTTCTTGATTTGATGACAAAACTTCTATTTGATAAATAATTGTATTGGTCTTTGCAGAATAAAAACGCACATAAGATGAGCCATCATTAAAAACATCAAACCTTACATAACCTGCATCACTAGAAGAAAAATGACCGTCAACATTTCTGGTTGCTGTGTTTTTTGAGCCCGACCCACTTATAATTTGAGGTAAATTATCTTTGACTAAATATTGCAAATTATGATCGTGACCAGACACAAAAACAATCTTATCATTTTCTTGTGCTAACGTAATGATACGCTTTCTAAGGGTGTTGTATTTCTGATATTGTACATCAGCTGGAGATATACCACTTGTTTTTCGAATCACATTTTTTAGCGTTCCTAAAACTGGTAAAGGTTTCATGTGTGAACTAAAGGAATATTGCCCGCCATGAGGGCCATTAGTAAACATAGGATGGTGTAAAGCAATTAACGTAGTTTTGCCACGTGCTTTTTTAATTAAACCTTCTAGTTCATTAAAGAATTTTATTCTAGTTCTTATTTCACAATTATCATTAATGGTTGGGTGTTTGTCCCAATTGGTTAAATACCATTCACTATCTATAATAATCAATTCAATTTCATCAGATATATGCACCGTTTTTATCGGGCAGCCATTCTCTGGCAAAAAAGTGTTTTTCCCTAAGATGTTCTCAATATATTTTTCTTGTCGTTTTAGTCCTTTTAATCCGTTTGAATACCAATCATGATTCCCTGGAATAAAAATAGTGTTTCCTTTAAAATTTTTAACTGCATCAGTTTGCATGTTTAATTGATGTTCTGCATAGGCTCTACCTTCATTATTTTTTTTTGGTAATCCTTTTGGATAAATATTATCTCCTAAAAAAATAACTGTACTATTTTTTGAAGCTATTGAAACTTCAGCCTTAAAAGATTGTAGTGCCAAAGATGAAGTGCCAAAATTAGAATTACCTGCATCTCCAATAAAGTAAAAAGAATGTAAAATTTCTTTATCAGGAAATTTTGTGTTAATAGTTACATCTTTTATTTGAGTCTTATATGTAGCACATGCATTTAAAAAAACCGCCACTAATAATATCAATATTATTTTAAATAGATTTTTCATAATTGGTTAGTACTATTTTACAAAAATAATTTTCAATTATCATTTCTTATAACTTAATTTACAAGTTTCGCAGATAAGTATATCTTCTTTAAGAGTAATTTTATCTAATTTTTCGGCAACCTGATGTATGAAATTATCATATGTTTTGTTTTCTGGTGAACTATTTTTCGATTTTATTTTTTTATAAAATTTACCTTCCCATTCTTGCTTTCCCCAACAGTTAGGACAAACACCTTCAGGGGCTTTTAGAATAGTGTTGCCACTAGATTTAGCCTTAAAATAAGTTTTAATATTTTCTATAAGATTCATAATTATTGATTTAAAATTAATTGTATTTTTTCTTTTTTAATATGCGTTGAAAACTTCTCTAAAATACACTTTAATTTTGGATTGATATATGTTTTACAAAACGGTTTTTCGGGATTCGAATAAAAATAGTCATGAAATTGTTCGCTCGATGGCTTAAATTTTTTAAATGACAGCACACGTGTAATTAGTTGATTGTTAAATGTAATTTGAAACTCTTTCATAATTTTGCTAACTAAGATATTTTGTTCTTTAGAAAATGTATAAATCGCTGAGCGGTATTTTTTTCTCATTATGTGGTCACTAGTGCTCTTATGTGTGTGTATATGAACTTCTATTAGTGTTTTTAATGCAATCTTTTTTGGATTAAAATATACAATCACGGCTTCAGAAAAAGATGCACTCTCATTTTCTGAAGCTAGAAAGCCTTGTTCAACTTTTATCACACCATTTAATGATTGAAATACAGCTTCTGTACACCAATGACAACCACCGCCTAATGCTATGCTCTGAGAATCCATTTCTTGAGATTTAATCTTCTATATTGTGATTATTTTCAAATTGCATTTTTCTAATGCTTACGGCTCTAAAAGCATAGACAATTAACAATGTTAGTGCTACAAACACCCAAATAGTTCCAATATATAAAGCGATACTAGGTAAATCCAACATTGATTTATTATCAAAAATTACCCCTAAAATACCAGACAGCACATAACTACCGGTTGCTAAATACAGCAAGGCACTTGCTCTAGTCAGCAATCCTAACTGTTTAATCTTACGTTCTGAAATCATGTGTTGAAATTTAGAACACTTATTTGATAGTAGATTCCCTATTTCTGAACTTAATGCCATCATTTGTGAAGTAGTAGACAAAATCAACATTCCCAATCCGGGAATAATAGTTATGGGTAAATACCAGTTCATATCTGTTTATTTAGTTGTTAATTCCAAGCCAATGCCTTTCTTTCATTCCAATAGATAGCCTCATCGATATTGAAAGCATAGAGCTTATTTATTTCTTCTTCTGTTAATTTAAACAAATTGGTTTTAATATTATCTTCTAAATGTAGTTCGTTAGATGCACCACTAAGTATTATTCCTTTTGACATCGTGACACTGCAAAAATTAAGTGCTACGGCGTCTACTCCTACATTATATTTTTTGGCCAATGTTTCCATAAAATTATACAACTCATTATAATGGCTATAGTTTTTATTTCTGAAGAGTCTTCCGTTTGCTAATGCTTCTTTTATAATAATAGACTTCCCTTCATTATTGAGCCTATTAGAAATATTTTTTAAACTTTGATCGAGAATATTATAAGTAACTTGAAAAGCATCAAACAATGGTTTTTCTTGTACCGAAACATCTAAAGTCTTTTTAATCACCTCAACTTGATTCACTCCGGTAGTCGTAATTCCAATTTTCATATTGTATTCTTCCTTTAAAAATGCTAATTGGTTTAAAATTACTTCGTTTTCAAGAACACCCGTTTCTAATGTTGCCGAATGTATTTGATAGGTGCTTAAGTAAGGTAAAAAAGCTTTTGAAACATTCCATTGCTCATTTAATTTTGCTAAGCTATGCTCTTTTACTTCATGAATCTTAGCATTTTTATCAAAATCTGCCACATAGGTATATCCCCACTTCGTCCCAATTTTGATAGTGTTATCATTTTTAGTTTGTAGCCATTCTAATACTAGATCTTCTGCAAGACCATACCCAGGAGCTGTATCAAAATAACGTACTCCCAACTGATAAGCCTTTTCTAGAACTGCAATTCCCTTTAACTTAAACGCTTCTAAATCAAAATGTCGCATATTTTCTTGACGCACATTTATATATTGTGGTCGCCCTAAAGCTGCGGTCCCTAATCCTATTGCCATATTAATTCTGTATAAATGGAGTAGCTCCTTGTGCTAATTTAAGTCGTGTCCATAGATTCATATTAATAATTACTGAAGCGATTTCTGCAATTTCTTTTTCATTGAAATAC
>Ga0209633_10004738_pt1 | contig 12156 bp, 11 predicted proteins | sample Cruoilmetagenom1_FD_187290 | JGI IMG/M metagenome (GOLD analysis project Ga0209633, IMG submission 187290) | Oil polluted marine microbial communities from Coal Oil Point, Santa Barbara, California, USA - Sample 1 (SPAdes) (version 2) | ecosystem: Environmental > Aquatic > Marine > Oil seeps ... | reverse complement strand
GTTCCATGGTTACGATGAATCCTGCGTTGAGGTCGCTTCTTGAAACTGTATGCGAGAAAGTTGCTGGTAACGTTTGCTGGTTTTCAACAAGGCCTCATGGGACCCTTGGTCAGTGATTACGCCGTCTTCTAGCACATAAATCACATCAGCGCCTCGAACCGTTGCAAGACGGTGAGCAATGGTTAAGGTCGTACGTCCTTTCATAAGGAGCTCGAGGGCACTTTGGATTTTCTCTTCAGATTCAGAGTCCAAGGCTGAAGTGGGCTCGTCCATCAGCAAAATAGGAGCATCTTTTAAGAAAGCTCGTGCAATGGAAAGGCGTTGGCGTTGACCACCAGAAAGGCGCATACCTTGTTCACCAACAAAAGTCTCATAGCCATTGGGAAGGGCGTCAATAAAGTCGTGAGCAGCCGCAGCTTTAGCCGCTTTTTTAATGTCTTCGAGGGGGGCATCGGGGCGCCCAAAACCAATGTTGGCAGCGATTGTGTCATCGAATAAAACAACCTCTTGGCTCACAAGGGCAATGGCATGACGCAAGGAGTCCAAGGTCACATAACGTGTGTCTTGATCATCAATGGTGATTGTCCCCGTGTTAACATCAAAGAAACGAGGAATAAGATTCATGAGGGTTGATTTGCCACCACCGCTTGGACCTACAAGAGCTGCTCTTTGCCCAGGCTTTAAGGTTAGGGAGATTTTTTGTAAAACCGATGTGTTATCCTTTTCATCGTCATAACTAAAACTCACGTCTTTAAAGGCAACGGAGCCTTTTGTTACAATGAGATCTTTGGCGTTAGGTTGCTCAATAATTTCATTTTTATGGGCCATGAGAGCGAAAACACGGTCTGCAGCGGCGAGTTGCTCTTGCAAGTTGGCATTCAAATTTGCTAAGCGCTTAAGGGGTTCGTAGCTCATGATCAAAGCTGTGATAAAGGTGAAAAAGGCACCGGGTGTGTGGTTGCCTTTGATGACCTCTGATCCCCCATAAAGAATCACAACAGCAATGGCGATGCCGCCCAAGAATTCCATCACAGGGTGGCTAACGGCTTTTGTACGAACGCCTTTGAGAGTACGGTTGAAAACACTTTCAATGACCTCACCCATTTTGCTTTTTTCGTAGGCTTCCATGCAATAGGATTTTACAAGGCGAACTCCTTGAAAGGCCTGAGTTAAAAGAATGGTCAGGTCAGAGGTATGTTCTTGCACTTTTGTTGACGTCTTGCGCATTTTTCGACCAATAATGACAACAGGCAAGATGGCAATAGGAAGGATAAAAAAGACAACAGAAGCCAGTTGCCAGTCTTCATCAAACATCACGATCACAAAGAAAATCAGGGTTAGGAAATCTTTGCCAATACTAGAAAGGGTGCCCGTTACAGCATTATTCAAGCGCCCCACATCATTCATAAAACGAGAAACTAGGTCTCCCGTTTGTCTTTTTTGGTAAAACTTTAGATCAGCTTGGATTAGGACATTAAAGAAATCTTTTTGTACATCGGCAATAACCCTATGTCCAACAAAGGCCATGAGAACGGATTCGCCATAGGTGAAAAGTCCTTTTAAGAAAAACACCAAAAAAATGAGCCCTGTGATGGGAAGAAGCATTTCTTCTTTACGGCCTAAAAAGATATTATTAATAATGGGCTTCATGAGCTTGGCCGAGGCAGCCGTTGTGGCGGCGACCACAACCATACAGACAAACCCTAGGGCAATCTTAGAGCCATAAGGTTTTGCATAGTAGATCAATTTTTTGATCAACGCCCGTGTTGAAGCACTTTTGGCGACTTGGATGATCGAGCGTTTTGCGCGCTTTTTAGCCATGGGGCATACCTTTTAATAATGACCTCAATTATACACTTCTTGAGGGGGATTTCAATGTTGTTACAAGTTCTGACGTAATGGTATTAAGGCGTAATAATCCTGAAGGGGTGACATAAAAATGTGTGTCACTTTCATCAAGAAACCCAAGGCCTTTAAGGAAGGTTACCTTTTTGGGATCCAAAATCATAGCTAAGGACGCACCATGTATCTGATGAAAGCTCTCTTTATGGATGCCAGTCTTTAAACGCAATCCCATGAGAAGATGTTCAATTAACTGATCTTCCGCTGTTAAAACGTCTACAATTTCTTGGCCATGGCCGTGTTGTTTTATTTTTTCAAGCCATGTTTCAGGGGCTTTATAATTTTTAATAGCGTACTTTTGATCCCCAAGGGAAACGCGGCCATGGGCACCAGGACCTATGCAAACATAATCACCATAGGTCCAATAGAGATTGTTATGGTGGCATTGATGTCCGTGCTGCGCGTAATTAGAAACCTCATAAGTTTCATAACCATGTTGGCCTACAATATCCCGTGTGAGTTCATATAATTCGGCAGATTTTTCTTCGCTAGGCAGTTGAAAATCGCCTCGCTGATAACGGGTATGAAAGGCGGTTCCTGGTTCAATGATAAGTTGATAAAGAGAGAGGTGACCGCAAGCAAACGTAAGAGCTTCTTCCAATTCTTGTTGCCATTCTTTTGGGGTTTGATTGGGAAGAGTGTAAATAAGGTCAAAAGAAGAGCGTTCAAAGAGTGTCGAAGTAATTTCAATCGCGCGTTTAGCTTCCGTTGCATTATGTAAGCGCCCTAGGAAAGTAAGGGAGTCTTGCCGCAAAGATTGTATACCGACGGAAACACGGTTAATGCCTGCTGCTTTAAAATCTCGATACTTAGAGAGCTCAATAGAGTTGGGGTTTCCTTCAAGGGTCACCTCAAGATCAGAGTCTAAGGTCCAGTAATTGCCAAGGGCTTCGAGGAGTTTTTGTACTGTTTGGGCGGGCATTAAAGAAGGCGTTCCACCACCAAAAAACGCACTGGTGAGGTGTTGCCCTTTTGTTTGTTGTCCAACATAAGAAAGCTCTTGTAAGAGAGCATCTTCCCAGGCTTGCTCATCAATGGATTGGCGCACATGGCTGTTGAAATCACAGTATGGGCATTTAGACTGGCAAAAGGGCCAGTGGATATAGAGTCCTATGCCCTTTTCGTTAGATTTGTCGAAGAAGGTTTCTTTTATGCTCACTTAAAACAACTTTCAAAAAGCTTGTTTAGGGCGAGGGCTCGGTGAGAATGTGTCTTTTTATAAGCCATCTCTTCACTTGATGTTTTTGTTCGGCCGTGGGGTTGGAAAATAGGATCAACACCAAATCCAGCGTCACTCCCTTTTGCGTAACGCGCCGGAAACACAAGGTCACCGCTCCAAACGCCCTCAAAGGTTTCCGCATGACCATCGGGCCACGCAAGAGCCAGCGTGCAATGCATGCTAGCGGACTTTTTGTCATTTTTTAACAGCATCTCAAGGTGTTTGAAGGTTTTCTTCTCGCCACCAAGGCCATCAATAAAGCGCTTGCTATAGACCCCTGGTTTTTGATCAAGGGCGTCAATGCAAAAACCCGAGTCATCGGCCAAGGCAGGGATTCTAAAAAACTTTGAATAGTAGTGAGCTTTTAAAAGGGCGTTCTCCAGAAATGTTTCTCCCGTTTCCTCGGGATCATCAAGATTGGTGTTTTGCAAAGAAATCACCTGGATATTGAGGGGTTTTAAGAGGGTTTCAAACTCTTTGATTTTTCCAGAGTTTTGGGTGCCAATAAGGAGTTTTTGTTCTGAAAATTTACGATGTTTTTTAAGGGTATCTATCATGGGGTTATTTCTCCAAGGCTTCTTTTTGAGCGAGGACTAAAGTTTGAATGCCTTTTTTGGCTAGGTCCATCATGTCAGCGAAGTCTTTTTCACTGAAAGGGCCTTGTTCAGCCGTTCCTTGGATTTCAACGATGCCGCCTTTACCTGTGAGGACAAAATTTGTGTCTGCTTGGGCGTTAGAATCTTCGGGATAATCGAGATCTAAAATCGGTTGGCCATCGTAAAGGCCGCAGGAAATCGCCGCCACGTGATCTGTTAAAGGGATTTCTTGAATCCCTCCATCGGCCTTTAATTTTTGAAACGCAAGGGATAACGCCACAAATCCACCAGTAATAGAGGCTGTTCTTGTGCCGCCATCGGCTTGAAGAACATCACAATCTATGCGAATTTGGCGTTCTCCAAATTTTGAGAGATCTGTCACAGCTCTTAAAGAGCGACCAATAAGCCGCTGGATTTCTTGGGTGCGGCCTGTTTGTTTACCTTTGGCAGCCTCTCGTCCAACGCGGCTGTGGGTCGAGCAAGGCAGCATACCATATTCTGCAGTGACCCAGCCTTTTCCTGTATTTCGCAAGAAGGGCGGTGCTTTATCTTCAATAGTTGCTGTGCAAATAACGTGCGTCCCACCCATGCGAATAAGGCAAGACCCGTGGGCATGCTTCATAAAACCGGTCTCAAGGGAGATATTACGGAGTTGGTCGGAGGCTCTTTTTGATGGGCGCATTTTTATGATTTCCTTAAGGTGGGGTAAATTCCTTCTGTTCTTCAGAAGTTTCTTTAAAAACGAAGGGCTATCGGTTATAAAGGGACTGTATAGTATATTTAACAAGGGTGTAAAGATGTCAGATGATGTTTTAAAGGAAGAAAAGGCTGAAAAACTTGTGGATCAAGATGAAGATCAGGTGAATTTAGCAGCCGTTGAGGAGATTGCTGCTCAAGCTAAGGCCGACGATGAAAGTGCCGATGAAGCTGCGGAACCTTCTTTGGAAGAACAATTAGCTGAGACTAAAGATCAATTATTACGGTCGTTGGCTGAGGTTGAAAATATCAGAAAGCGCTCTCAACGAGAAAAGGAAGAAACGGCTCAGTATGCTGTGACCAGCTTTGCCCGAGATCTTCTATCCGTTGCCGATAATTTAAACCGCGCTGTTGAAAGTTTGTCCTCTTCTGATCAAAAAGAGGCAAAAGGCCTTCTTGAAGGCGTTGAAATTACGGGGAAAGAACTCTTAAAAGTTCTTGAAAAGCATAGAATTAAAAAAATTGAGGCTCTTGATCAGCCCTTTGACCCCAATTTTCATCAAGCTATGGTTGAAATCCCTAGTGAGGATAAAGAGCCTGGAACGGTTATTCAAGAAATGCAAATTGGTTATACCATCGCGGGACGTTTATTGCGTCCAGCCCTTGTAGGTGTCGCAAAGAAATAGGGGGCTGAGATGTTGTTAACGGCGCTCTTTATTTATAAAATTTGTACAGTTGCTGAATGGGAAACATTCCAAAATTCAGGGTCTTTTGCAGGCAATACCCTTGATCAAGAAACAGGGTATTTGCATCTGAGTCTTCCAAGGCAACTGCCGCGCATTGTAGAAAAATATTTTGGATCTCAGGATGGAATTGTTTTTCTGAAAATTTCCCTTGAAAAAGTGAAGGAGAACCTTAAATGGGAACCCAATTCTAAAGGAGACCTTTTCCCACATTTTTATGGCATTTTAGAAAGAGATCACGTTGAAGAGGTGTTTGAAACACTTGAAGAGGTGTTGGCTCAAGATCCCATGGAGGCTTTTGAAAAAGATTAGGGCATGACAACGGTGATATCGGTATCTACATGGATGGTGGTGTCGTTGTTGGTATAGATATTATAGTCCTGCCCATCAATATTTGTCGTGCCACTATCAACAAATGTTTCCTCGAAAGTTATCTGAGACGTATTATCACCATCTACTTGCATCGTATATCCTTGACCATTCACATTGTTGATAAAGGTACTATCAATGGTGAGGGTGGTATTTTCAAGGTCTAAGACTTCAACGTTATCTAAGATGCTATCCAGGGTTGAGAAATCAAAGTCATTGCTGGTAATCTTAACGACGTCTAAGCCTGAGTCGCCATCAATAGAGGTGTCGTTGACATCAAATATAAAAGTATCGTTTCCAGAGCCACCTGCAAGGCGATCAGCGCCAGCGCCTCCATCTAGGGAATCATCTCCTTGCCCACCATAAAGAGAGTCGTTGCCAACGTCGCCATAGAGGCTGTCATTGCCATCGCTTGACCATAGTGTATCATTTCCCTCTCCGCCTTTTAAGGTAATATCACCAAGAGAGTATTGGTTAGAGGTTAAATCAATAATGTCATCACCGCCTCCAGCATTAATTTCTTCAATATCAGAAAGGCGAGCTTGAGAGCTGCCGTTATAAAAAGAAGAGAATGAATTATCTAAGAAGAATGCTTCTCCAGCATCACTCATTTGGATTGTGTCATAGCCGTCTCCTCCTTCAAAAACATCGTAGGAGGCAGTTTTTCCGTTTAAGGAAATGCTTTGACCAGTTTCTACGTTGTAGGCAGACCACCCTCCAGTCCATGTGGCATCGGCAGAGGTGTGCAACGTATCATTTCCAGCACCACCAGCAAGAAGATCAGCACCGATTCCGCCATCAAGAGTGTCATCGCCGTCACTTCCGTAAAGGGTATCTTTACCACTCCCGCCACCTAGAATATCATTGCCTTCCTCCCCATAAAGGGTATCTTTACCATTTCCACCGTCAAGAGTGTCATCGCCGTCACCTCCATAAAGGGTATCTATACCATTTCCACCATAAAGAGTGTCATCGCCATCACCCCCATAAAGAGTATCATTACCATTCCCACCATAAAGAGATAGACCTACAGGTTGCTCATCGATTTCAAGTATTGGGAGAGTAAATTGTAGAGCATTAATTGTGAGGTCTTGATAATTAATTTCCTGATCACCTAGAGAAAAACCTAGAAGAATGTCTCCATTGCTAAGCTCAGAATGTTGAAAACCCACTAGGCCCTCAAGATTACCTTGAATACTGAACAAACTGCTTATTTCGTCAAGGGAAAAAGGTTTTAAATGTTCAGTACTAATAGCTGTATTAATAGCTGTATTTTCTTCTTGAAAAGTGAAATTAACTTCAGACGAGTCAGATTCTTGAAAAAAAACAGGAAGTATTGTTCCTTCCAGATTTTCATCCATTTGGATCAAAGTATTATTCGAGTAAAATGATGTGCCCTCAACACCATTAGAAAAAGGCATGCTCAAGGGGTAGGTGAAAATGTTTGAAATATCATTTGGTTGCCTTGAAGATAAATCTATATTATTTTTTTCTATTTTTGACATATGTGTTTACCTTGATCATTTTAATTCTGTTTCTGAAATGATTAATTTAAGGTTAAGGCATTGGTTTTTTTTGAGGAGCAAGTCGTTTTAAAGCCCATTTTTTTCTATTCTTTTTCACCTTGCTTCAGATTGGGGGTATTTAGAAAATAACGAATACAAGTTAATTTTAACTAAAAGAAGGGAGAGGCAGGCGCTTTTAGCTTTGCTTTTTAGCTAGGATGAGCTAAAAAACAGAAGGTATTAATTCTGAAAGCATAGGTCATGAGCAACTATAAAGACACTATTTTTCTTCCTTCAACGGATTTTTCTATGCGCGGTAATTTGGCACAAAAAGAACCTGTGGTTGTAAAAAAGTGGCAAGACAGCAATCTTTATCAAAAATTACGTAAAAAACGAGAAGGCGCTAAGAAGTTTGTTCTCCATTGGGGGCCAGCCTATGCCAATGGTCATTTGCACATGGGGCATTTCTTTACTTATGTTCTGAAAGACATCGTTGTGCGTTCTCATTCTTTAAAAGGAGATGACGCACCGTTGGTTCCTGGCTGGGATTGTCATGGTCTTCCTATTGAATGGAAAATCGAAGAATCCTATCGGAAATCTGGAAAGCGCAAAGAAGATGTGCCTTTGAATCAGTTTCGTGATGAGTGTCGTCAGTTTGCAAAGAAGTGGCAGAAAATTCAGGCCGATGAGTTAGAGAGTTGGGGTGTTTGTTCCGATACAAAAAATCCTTATATTACTATGGATTTTTCGTCAGAAGCTTCCATTGCGAAGGAGTTTCTTACGTTCCTTGAAAAGGGCTACGTGTATAAGGGGGTGCGCCCTATTATGTGGTCTCCCATTGAAAAGACAGCATTGGCTGATGCGGAAGTAGAGTACCAAGATAAGAAGTCTCCAGCAATTTATGTACGATTTAAGATCACAAAACCGTCGTTGCCTGTACTTGAAGGGGCATCGTGTGTCATCTGGACGACAACACCTTGGACAATTCCAGGAAACCGAGCCGTGGCCTATGGCGAAGACATCGAGTATGTAGCTCTTAAGGTAAAAGAGGTCAGTGATGAGTCTCTTGCAGCAGTTGGAGATGTTTTTGTGTTTGCGAGTGATCTTCATAAATCTCTTTGTAATGAGGCAGGTATTACGGCATTTGATGTTCTTGAGACCTTTAGGGGGGATGCCCTTGAGGGAACCATTTGTGCTCATCCATTTGTTGAGCAAGGTTATGATTTTGACGTGCCTTTAATTGCGGGTCACCATGTGACAACAGAAGCTGGAACAGGTCTTGTGCATACGGCACCTGGTCATGGTGCTGATGACTTTGAACTTGGAAAAAAGTTTGGTCTTGAGATTGCGGATACTATTACTGACAATGCTGTTTATGCAGAGAGTGTTAAGCAGTTTGCTGGAACCCATGTGTTTAAAGCAGATCCCCTTGTCTTAGAACTTTTACGCTCGACAAACAGTCTGTTGCGCGAGTCTGTGATTACCCATAGTTATCCTCATTCTTGGCGCTCAAAAGCCCCACTGATCTTTAGAACAACGCCTCAGTGGTTTATCAGCATGGAGCATGATGGATTGCGAGAACGAGCTTTGTCTGCCATTGCGGAGACAAAATGGATGCCAAGCCAAGGTGAAAACCGTATTCGCGGCATGATTAAAGATCGTCCTGATTGGTGTCTTTCCCGTCAACGGGCTTGGGGAGTGCCGATCACCCTTTATACCCATAAACAAACTGGTGAAGTTCTGCATGATTCGCGGGTCAATGAACGCATCCTTAAGGTTTTTCAAGAAGAGGGATGTGATGCGTGGTTCCAAGAAGACCATAGTCGTTTCTTAAGCCCTGAGTATAAGAATGATGATTATACACCGTGCCGAGACATTTTAGATGTCTGGTTTGAGTCAGGAGCCACCCAAGGGTTTGTGCTTGAAGGACGTCCCGATTTAGAACGTCAAGCGGATCTTTATCTTGAAGGGTCGGACCAGCATCGAGGGTGGTTCCAGTCCTCTCTTCTTGTGGGTTGTGGGACCCGTGGAAATGCGCCTTATAAGGCTGTTGCAACCCATGGATTTACGGTGGATGCGAAGGGCCATAAGATGTCAAAATCCTTAGGGAACACCATGTCTCCTATGGAAGTTGCTAAGGAGATGGGTGTTGAAATCTTGCGCCTTTGGGTTGTGGGATGTGATTATACCGATGACTTGCGCATTGGCCCTGAGATCTTAAAACATCAACAAGATATTTACCGTCGTTATCGCAATACCCTGCGCTATCTTTTGGGTGCGCTTAGCGCTCATAACCCAAAGCATGACGTAGATTATTCTCAGCTACCTGATCTTGAAAAGTGGGTTCTGCACCGCCTGAGCGACATTCAAAAAGAGTTTGAGCGAAGTCTTGAAGAGGTAGATTTTCAAACTTTCTATAGTAAGCTCCACACGTTTTGTAGTGTTGATCTATCGGCCTTTTATTTTGATATTCGTAAGGACGCACTCTATTGTGATGGGCAAGAGGATATAAAACGTCGCAGTGCTTTGATGGTCATGAACCATGTGTTTAAGTCCCTAAGTCATTGGCTGGCCCCCGTCCTGCCTTTTACGGCTGATGAAGCGTGGTTGTCTCGCGATCCTGGCGCTGAGTCTATTCATTTGTCTGATATGCCGATTCCTGAGGCTCAATGGGATAATGAAGCTTTGGCTGACGGTTTTGAAAAACTCCGCGAGCAACGCTCCACTATCACAGCAGCTCTTGAAATTGCTCGAAAAGACGGTGTGATTGGGTCGAGCCTCCAGGCGGTTGTGACTGTTTATGATCCTGAAAACCAATTGGATACCTCGGTTGATTTTGCAGAGCTTACTATTGTTTCTCAATTAGAGATTAAAAACGAAGCACCGTCACAAGGAGGTTATTCTGATAAAAATCTCACCGTTATTGTGTGCAAAGCCGAAGATGCTAAGTGTGAGCGTTGTTGGAAAGTGTTACCAGAAGTTGGTGAAATACCAGAACATCCTGAGGCTTGTTCAAGGTGTGCAAGTGTTGTAAATACCTTAAAAAAGGCGAGTTAGAATGGAAAAAAGCATGGCAAAAAGACCTATTCTGTGGGGCATTATTCTGATTGTTTTGAGCTTTGCTTTAGACCAGGCCAGTAAGTGGTACGTTTTAACGGACCTGATGAATCCGCCCACAGTAATTCCTGTGACCTCTTTTTTTAGCTATGTCCTAGCTTGGAACACAGGAGTTAGTTTTAGTCTGTTTAATTCCTATGGCGTAACGGGGACTTATGTCTTGATTGCTTTATCATCGACAATTAGCCTTGTTTTTTTTGTATGGTTATTAAAAGCACGTAATTATTGGCTTGCCTCAGGACTCGGGTTTATTATTGGAGGTGCCCTTGGAAATTTAGTGGACCGCATTCGTTTTGGCGCTGTGGTTGATTTCCTTCATTTTTATTATGATACCTTTTCATGGCCGGCCTTTAATCTGGCCGATACATTTATTACAATTGGTGTTATTCTCATAGTCATTGAATCGTTTAAAGGAGAAAAAAATGCGTAAAATAGTTGTGCCCGTTTTAATGGGACTGGCTTTAACAACAGCGGGATGTGATTCCACGCGTCAGGCTCTTGGCCTTAAGCGGACTCAATCCAACGAGTTTGCCGTAGCTGATCGCCAACCGTTATCTGTTCCCCCAAATTATGATCTTCGCCCGCCCCTGCCAAATGCTCCTGCAACAGCGGAAGTTAATCCGTCTGAAAAAGCAAAGGATGCGCTTTTAGGAGATCAAGCAGCTAATGCGACAAACTCTGCTGCAGAGAAAAACCTATTGGCTCAAGCGACAGCTCAAAAAAATGATCCCACAATTCGCTCTCAGCTTGCTCAAGACGCAGCATCCTCAACGGACTCTGAAAAAGCACCTGGTGAAGCTTTGGCTTTTTGGAAAGATAAGAGCGAGAGAAAGTCAGGGGATGTAATTGATCCTGTTGCTGAAAATAAACGCCACAACGGATAAAGATAGATGATAAGAAAATCGATTAAGTCAGTTGTTCTAGCGGTTCTTTTTGGGATTCTCATGCCTCAATTAAGCCATGGTGAAAAGCTTTATAATGCCCAAACTTTTACCCTCACCAATGGGTTGGTTGTTTACTTAATCGAAAATCATCGCACACCTGTGGTCTCCCATATGGTTGTTTATCGTGTAGGCAGTGCGGACGACCCTAAAGGTAAATCAGGTCTTGCTCATTTCCTAGAGCATATGATGTTCAAAGGCCCGAAGGGTTCTGCCCCAGAGCGCGTCATGGAAGATGTGAACAAAATTGGTGGAGAGGTCAATGCGACAACAAGCTTTGACGTCACCTCTTATTATGAAATCATTCCTCGGGATAATCTTGAACATTTTATGAAGTTAGAAGCGTCTCGGATGCAGGATCTTCCTGTGCGTTTAGAAGATGTCACCCCTGAAATTCAAGTGGTTCTTGAAGAAGAAAATATGCGCGTTGGTAATAATCCCATGATGCAATTTTACCGTGATCTTTATAGTGCTTATTTCCGTCATCATCCCTATGGAACTATGCCCATTGGATGGCGTCACGAGATTAAAACCTATACGCCTAAGGATGTTAAGGCCTTTCATCGCCGTTATTATGCGCCAGATAATGCTTTTATTATTTTAAGTGGTGACCTTACACTCTCGAAAGCAAAAGAGCTTTGTGAAAAGTATTATGGGGGTATCGCTCCTGCCAAGCAAGCACGCCGCCAAAGGGTTAAGGAGCCTGCCCTTGAAAGTATGGTTGAAATAACAAAAACCTCGGCGCGTGTTGCACAATCGTCCGTGGTATTGATGATGCCAGCACCGACTTATGATCCGGAGAACCCAATACCAGCTGGCGCCCTTGATCTTGGTATTTATGGTCTGAGCAATTCCGCAACGGGTCTTCTTTATCGTCGCCTTGTTGAAGAGCTTAAAATTGCGACATCTTTTTCCTTGGATTATGATCCCTATCAATTGGATAATACAACCATTACCATCGTAGCCCGAAGTTCTCTTGGTATCTCCCCCGAGGCTCTGAAGCAAGCCATCCAAGAAGAAATCAAGAACTTTATTGAGAAGGGCTTTACAGCGGAGCAGCTCGAGAGA
>Ga0209633_10004737_pt1 | contig 12157 bp, 16 predicted proteins | sample Cruoilmetagenom1_FD_187290 | JGI IMG/M metagenome (GOLD analysis project Ga0209633, IMG submission 187290) | Oil polluted marine microbial communities from Coal Oil Point, Santa Barbara, California, USA - Sample 1 (SPAdes) (version 2) | ecosystem: Environmental > Aquatic > Marine > Oil seeps ... | reverse complement strand
GATTTAGAAAATGATTTAGTAAATGAAAAAAGATTGGTTCTATTTGAAAAAATGATTAACGAATTAGTTATAACAAAAATTAATCCAGTAAATACCATTAAAGATATTTTAGAAATAATAAAAGAAAGATCCGCTGCAAAAAATATGTTATCAAAAACATTTAAAGAACATTTTGGTATTAAAGATTAGATACCTGACACTAGTGAAATTTTCAACCCGTAACTTTTAACCAATTTGGGTAAAGGGTCATTACTGCTATAGCTACACAATATGCAACAAAAGCTTTTAAAAAAAGCTAATTTTTACAACGCTTATTACAAAAAAACAGTAACCATGGGTGAACTATTTGATTTTTCAACATATGACAAATGGAATACGCGAGGGTGGAAATTAAATAATGGGGGGTTTTATAGTAAAAATTTTAAATTTGGCGATGAAATGATGAATGCCATTGTTGGGGGAGAGCATACTAGTAAGTTTATCACAAATGGAGTTGGAACAAAATATTATAATAGTGGTTTTGATATTAGATTATTTGATAGTGGTTATTACAGCTCCACCTATTTGGCAAGATTACGTTTTTCGTCCAATAACAAATGGTCATACAATATACTTCGTTATATTAATGATTTTACTAAATTCTAAAAAATGAAACATGCTAGTTTTAAAATTTTCCATCAGAAGAATACTATTATATTTTGCTTATTATTTTTACTTTTTATTAAATGTTCACTAAAAAAAGATGCTTTATCTAATGATGAATACACCACCAGACTACAAAAAGATTTAACTATTGAACAGGTAAATTCAATTGATAGTTTGGTAAAACAGTTTGATTTACATTTAAAAAAAAAGTACCCAACAACTATAGAACCTGAAATAAGGATAAAAAATTATCTTCATAACTTAATTTCTTCTTATCAGAAGAATGATTTCAAATCTTTACAAGACAGTAATACATATATTTTACCTGTTATAAAATCTTTTAAAAATAATGGTTTATTAAAAGAAATATGGATACCTCTAAATTCAAAATATATCCCTTTGGATAAAGTCAAAAAATGGTCAGATTCCATTGAAAAAATTGAAATATCATCAGGCGAGTTATCAGAGCTTGAAGAGCTTGAAGAGCTTGAAATAATAGAAACTCCTATTATAGAAATAAAGGATGGTTTAATTACAAATAGTTATAAAGAAAAAGTTAAAGACCAAATAAATATTAAGTACCAATTAAATTTTCATGGTTTGTATTATTATGCACTTTACAAAGCATCTTCTAATTCTGATTCTAAAATAAAAGAGTACATTTCTAGCCGAATTTATGCTAGAGATATTACTCCATTATTGCCTTTAATTAGTATTGATAAATCGTTTGATCATAAAGAAATAAATAACACATTATTAAAAATAATCTTAGTAACCGAATTTGTTTTGCCCATTTATTTAAATGAAGAATATATAGACAAAACTTCTTTGCATTGAGAAGGCTATAAATTTATGATGTTGTAATAAAAATTTGATGCTCTACTGACAAGGTTCAGGTTACTAATCTTTTAACTTGATAAGTAATTTTATTTTCCAGTCATCAATTCCTTTATTTTTTGATATACCAAATCTGTTTCCCAACCTCTGTATAATAAATAATCAGCTAATTTTTTTCTTTTTTTATAAGGATTTGATTCTTTAATTGCATCAAATCTTTTTTGAGCTAATTGATTAAATGTTTTATAATATTTAACCTCATCAATTTCTGTTAAAGCTGATTTTATATTATAGGCAGAAATATATCTAAATTTGAGTTCTCTAACAATACGTACTTTTCCCCATTTTTTGATATTAAATTTGCCCCTTGCAAAAGCTTTTGAAAATCGCTCTTCATTTAAGAAATTATGCTTTAATAAATGTAAAATAATTTGCTCTTTTGCCAGGGGTATCAAGTTCATTTCAAATAATTTATTTTCAACTTCTTTATGACAACGTTCTTGGTAAGCACAATAATTTTCCATCTTTTTTTGTGCCTCTTCAACAGTATATGATTTATTGTTTTTGTTCATTTTTAGCAAAGGTAAATGTTTCGTTGTTAAAACTTAAGCAAAAAAAAACCTACAATTTATAATTGTAGGTTTTTTGATATAATACTACCTTATTTGATCTCTTTATCATTTGCATCAAAGAAATGATATTCAAGATATTGGTAAGCATCTCTTGGTATAACTTTAATCCACTTTTTGTATTTAAAAAACCATTTTTGTTGAATTGAGGGCATCCCCTTTTTAAGATAAGATTCTACAAAAGAATGTGCATGAAGCGTTATTCCTTTTTTAGATTTTTCTATAATTCTTTCTAAATGATTTTCAATTTTATCTATCAATATTATTGGTGCCTCGACCTCACCATTAATATTTGGGTTTTCTTCTTGTGTTTTAATAACCATTTCTGGTCTTACGCGTTGTCTGGTAATTTGAACCAAACCGAATTTACTAGGTGGTAATATTTTATGCTTAGTCCTATTTGACTTCATCTCATTTCTTAAATGGTCATAAAGTTTTTGTCTATGACTTGCTGCATGCATGTCTATAAAATCAACCACAATAATTCCGCCCATATCACGCAATTGCAGCTGACGTGCAATTTCTGAAGCTGCTATTAGGTTTACCTCTAATGCCGTATCTGCTTGCGAATTTGCTTTATTAGAACGATTGCCACTATTAACATCAATTACATGTAATGCTTCTGTGTGTTCAATTACTAAATATGCTCCTTTTGGCATAGATACCGTACGACCAAATGCAGTTTTTATCTGTTTTTCAATACCAAATTTTTCAAAAATTGGCACCTTAGATTTGTACAGTTTCACAATAGATAATTTATTTGGAGCAATTCGTTTTATATAATCTTTAAGTTCTTCTAATAATTCCTTATCATCAGTAATTATACTGGTAAATGAATCATCAAAAATATCTCTAAGAATAGAAGAAGCTCTATTTAATTCAGACAATACTTTTGCCGGAGCTTGGGCATTAAGCAATTGTTTACTCATGTTTACCCATCTCTGTACCGAGTTTTGTAAATCTCTATCTAACTCAGCAACTTTAATACCCTCGGCCACAGTTCTTAAAATAACCCCAAAGCCTTTGGGTTTAATACTTTTTGCAAGTCGTTTTAATCTTTCTTTTTCTTTATTATTGGATATCTTTTGAGATACCGAAACTCTATCTGAAAAAGGAACTAATACCAAATATCTACCTGCAATAGAAAGTTCAGAGCTAATTCGAGGCCCCTTTGTAGATATTGGTTCTTTAACAACTTGTACTAATAAATTTTGACCAGTTTTTATAACTTGATCAATGGATCCATTTTTATTTATGTCTTTTTCTAAATGGAAATCTTTAAAAGTGAATTCTTTTAGTTTACCTGTGCTTGTTAACTTAGTGTATTTATTTAAAGATAATAATTGTGGTCCTAAATCGTGATAATGTAAAAAGGCATCTTTTTCACTTCCTACATTTACAAATGCCGCATTTAACCCTGATAATGTTTTTTTAATTTTAGCTAAAAATATATCGCCAACATTAAAATTATTATCACTTGTTTCTTTATGTAACTCATTAAGTCTTCCATCTTTTAATAAGGCAAAATCTATATCAGAGGAATTTGATCTAATTATTAATTCTGTTTTCACTCTGCATAAGTTTTGTATCTACACTATAAATTTATAATGCAGATGGATTAAAAAAATTGTTTACAGGTTATGTAACCCGAAGAAATTTGCATTTTGCAAATTTCAATTTCAAAGAACGATTCTTGTTTCAAAAGAAAAAATAGCTTAAGCTATTTTTTCTTTTTGTGTCTATTTTGTCTACTTCTTTTTTTACGCTTATGTGTAGATATTTTACTGCGTTTTCTTTTTTTACCACTTGGCATAATCTTCGGTCTGTTTTATTATAAATAATTTATTTTACTCCTACATTCTTTTTAACACCTTCAACAAAAACTTTTGCTGGTTTAAATGAAGGAATATTATGAGCTGGAATTTTTATAGTAGTATTTTTAGAAATATTTCTTCCTGTTTTTTCCGCTCTCTTTTTAATAATAAAGCTACCAAAACCTCTTAAATAAACATTTTCATTACTTTCAAGTGATCCTTTTACTTCTTTCATAAAGTCTTCTACAACTCTCAATACATCAGCCTTTTCAATTCCAGACTTTTCTGAAATACTGGCTACAATCTCTGCTTTTGTCATTCTAATTTATTTTAATATTATTATCCGTATATTTTAGGGTGGCAAAGATAAAACAATTTAATCAATTTTAACTAGCCAATCGATTTAAATTTAACTAGATAAAAGGTGTATTATTGCATGACCTTTTAAAATTATGCAATTTTCTAAACAATTAATTTACTGGTATTTACAAAACAAGCGAAATTTACCTTGGCGAGAGACCAAAAATCCCTATCATATATGGGTGTCAGAAATTATCCTACAACAAACTAGGGTGAATCAAGGCTTAGATTATTACAAAAAATTTATTTCCCATTTTCCTACTTACCATGAACTAGCTGCCGCAGATGAAAATACTGTTCTAAAATTATGGCAAGGTTTAGGTTATTATTCTAGAGCAAGAAATCTTCATTTTTCAGCAAAATATATCGTTAATAAATTGAATGGTAAATTTCCTAACAACTACAAAGACCTCTTAAAACTTAAAGGTGTTGGGGACTATACGGCATCAGCCATTGCCTCTATTTGCTTTAACGAACCTACTGCTGTTGTAGACGGAAATGTCTATAGAGTATTGGCTCGTTATTTTGGTATAAAGACTCCTATCAATAGCACCAATGGAATTAAAGAATTTAAGCATTTGGCTCAAGAATTAATAGACTATCAACAACCAGCCACATTCAATCAAGCTATTATGGAGTTTGGAGCTATTCAATGCAAACCTAAAAATCCTGATTGTAATATTTGTCCTTTAAACAATAGTTGCATAGCCTTACAAAAAAAAGAAATAGACATTCTCCCTGTCAAGGATAAAAAACTTACCATCAAAAAAAGATATTTTAATTACCTGATAATTATAGACCCACAGAACAAAACTAAAATACAACAGCGTAGCAAGAAAGGTATTTGGCAAAATTTATATGAATTTCCTTTGATAGAAACTTCAAAAGAAATTAATTTAAAAGAATTACTTGCTACAAAAGATTTTCATCAGTTTATAAAGGGCAATTCATATACTATTACACTTTTTAACAAAGCCCAGACAGTTCACAAATTGACACATCAACAATTATTTACAAAATTTTGGATTATTTCAACAGATCAAGCAGTTACAAATGGAATTTCATGGGAAGAGTTTGAAAAATATCCTGTACCAATACTTTTACATAATTTTGTAGAAAAGTTTAAATGACTTCAATATAAGCACAATTTTTTTCATTATCTTTGAATAATAATTTAGAATAAAATGGCAGGTACGTTAAATAAAGTAATGCTGATTGGACACCTTGGTGATGAAGTGAAAATGCATTATTTTGATGGTGGAAATTCAATAGGTAGATTTCCTATTGCAACAAATGAAACTTATACCAATCGTCAAACTAATGAAAGAATTACTACTACTGAATGGCATAATGTAGTGGTAAGGAATAAATTAGCTGAAATTTGTGAAAAATATTTAAGCAAAGGTGATAAAGTTTATGTTGAAGGGCGAATAAAAACACGTCAATGGGATGATCAAAGTGGCAATAAAAGATACACTACTGAAATTCATGCTACTGAAATGACTTTTTTAACAACTAAAAAGGATTTAGACAAAAGTAGCTCACCTAAGCCTGACAATACAAAGCCTAAAGAAGCTTCTCACGAAAATGATGATAATTTACCTTTTTAAGTTTAATTAAACAGCATATCATTGGACCCTGAACCCTTGAGTTTATTTTTATCAATTATTATTAATTGGCCTCTAGCTATCGGTTTATTAGCTCTTTTTATTTTACTTTTGATCTCCGCTATGATTTCCGGTTCTGAAATTGCCTTCTTCTCTCTATCTAAAAATATGTTAGAGCAATCAGATCAATCTAATAAAACTTTATTGGTTGTTCAACAACTAGAACGTCCTAAAAAATTATTGGCCACTATTTTAATTACCAATAATTTTATCAATATTTTAATTGTTTTATTATTTGCCTATTTGGGTGAATATCTTTTTAATGGAATTGCGTCAACAAAATTTCGCTTTATTATTGAAGTCGTACTAATAACATTTTTAATTCTCTTATTTGGTGAAGTATTGCCAAAAGTATACGCCAATAGAAATGCTCTAAAATTTGCATCTTTTATGGTTGTTCCTGTAAAGATTTTAAATGTAATACTTACACCTTTAAGTGTTCTTCTTATGAACTTAACTAGTATTGTAGAAAAAAGATTAGGTAAAAAAAATTCAGATTTATCTGTAGAAACATTATCGCAAGCCTTAGAGTTAACTTCTGAAGAAGGTACTTCTAAAGAAGAACAAAAAATATTAAAGGGCATTGTTACTTTTGGAAACACTGAGACCGTACAAGTAATGTGTCCAAGAACTGATGTTTTTGCCTTACCGGATATTGATAATTTTACTGACGTTGTTCAGAAAATTATTAAAAATGGACATTCCAGAATACCTGTCTACCATGAAAGTATTGATGATATAATTGGTGTATTATATGCCAAGGATCTACTGCCACATCTCAACAAAAAAACATTCCAATGGAAAAAAGTATTAAGAACTCCTTTTTTTATACCTGAAAATAAAAAATTAGATGACTTATTGAAAGAGTTTCAAGAAATGAAAAACCATTTGGCTATTGTAGTAGATGAATATGGCGGCACATCTGGTATTGTAACTCTAGAAGATGTTATTGAAGAAATTGTAGGAGACATAAGTGATGAATTTGATGATGATGACTTAGCATATTCTAAAATTGATGAATACAATTATGTGTTTGAAGGTAAAATAGCTCTAAAAGATTTTTACAAAGTTTTAAATATAGAGGACTCCATTTTTGAAGATCATAAAGGGGAAGCAGAAACTTTGGCAGGATTTATATTAGAAATTAATGAAAAATTTCCAAAAAGAAATGATGTTATTCTTTTTAATGATTTTACCTTTAACATTGAAGTTCTAGACAAAAAAAGGATCAAACAAATTAAAGTTACCATACCTAATGAATAAAGCAATATCATACAGTAATACTCGGTGGTTACTACGCAAGTCGCAATCCATTATTATTTTTTCCTTACTTATACTAACCTCTTGCAATAAAGATACACTACCAAAGCCTAAAGCATTTTTAGATCTTAATTATAAAGAGACTACTTACACCAATTTCAAATCAGATTGTCCTTATAAATTTGAAATTTCTAGTCAAGTAACAACAAGTCTCAATGAAAAATGCTGGGTTAATTTAAAATACCCTCAATTAAAAGCTTCTGTAAACATTACCTATAGAAAAGTTGAGAATAATCTAGACGAATTGCTACGAGAATCTGAAAAATTAACTTATAAACATGCCATAAAAGCAGATGGTATTAGTGCTAAGCCCTATGAAAATTTCGAAACAAAAACCTATGGAGCTCTTTCTGAAGTAACCGGAAATGCTGCTTCTCCAATTCAATTTCATTTAACGGACAGCTCCCAACATTTTATTACTGGAGCCTTATATTTTGAAGTGCAACCCAATTACGATTCTATCTTGCCTGCCATAAAATATATTGAAAAAGATATCAAACACATTATGGAAACCATAAGGTGGAAATAAATTATCAAGGATTAAAAAGAACTCAGATTTAAGCAACTACAATTGACAGATCAAAATTATAAATTCACAAGAACAATTAGAATTTGGTTAATTATAGGTTTGGTAATGCTTATTGGTCAAGTAATATTAGGTGGTATAACTAGATTAACCGGTTCTGGATTGTCAATTACACGTTGGGATATTGTTAGCGGCATCATTCCTCCATTAAACACTGCTCAATGGCAAGAAGCATTTGAACTTTACAAACAGACCCCTCAATACCATAAAATAAATTCACACTTTGATTTAAGCGATTTTAAGTTTATTTATTTCTGGGAATATTTCCATAGGCTATGGGTAAGAATTCTAGGGTTTATTTTTTTAATTCCATTTATCGTCTTTATTGTTCGAAAACAAATCAATTTTTACTTGGTAAAGAGATTATTTTTGGTGGTATTTTTCACGGCACTTACTGCCTCTGCCGGATGGATAATGGTAAAAAGCGGATTGATAAATAGACCTTGGGTCAATGCATATAAACTAAGTCTACATTTTATATTGGCTACTGTTAGTATTGGGTTCATGACCAAAGCCGTTGCAGATGTTTACAATTATAAAAGTGATAAAAAGAAGCATGATTCAAAAAGTTTACTAGTCTTAGTCTTTATTACCTTCACTCAAATGGTATTTGCAGGTTTAATGGCAGGTATGAAAGCCGGTTTATATTTTCCTTCTTGGCCGGATATGAATGGTTATTTTATACCTGAAGTATTACAAAATGCAAAGAACTGGAACTGGCATAATTTGACAAATTATGACACTTATATTTTTGCTCCAGCATTGATACAATTCATTCATAGATTGTTGGCGTATCTATTACTAATTTTAACGATATCAATATATTTAAAGTATCGTAAACAAACATCAAAATTGACTCAATTCTGGTTAAGTACGATAACTATTTTGGTTGTAGTGCAAATACTATTAGGTGTACTTACTGTATTAAATATAAAACCGGGAATTCCTTTAACATATGGTGTATTGCACCAATTGGTAGGTGTGCTCTTTTTTATAAGCACTTTGTTCTTATATTTTACCACTAGAGATAATACCAATTTAGCATCAAAATGTAGCATATAATTGTGTTTCTTTTTCGTCCATATTTCAATATAAAATAGAACCGTAACGAATGCTATGCTTATATTTTATTTTTCATCTGAACAAAAAATAATTCAAATTATTAATACGGCATTTTAAAGTTAAACTGTATACCAAGACAATCATCTAGTTTTTGAGCATAAAAAAAGCTTCTATAAAATATAGAAGCTTTTTTATAAGTTCTTGTTGTTAAGAATTAGTTTTTCACTGCATCTTTAACGTCTTCAACTTTTTCTTTGGCAGCATCAACTGCATCCTCAGCACCTTCTTTTACTGTATCAACAGCATCTCCTGCTTTAGCTTTAACAGAATCAGCAACTTCAACAGCCGCATCTTTAACTTCTTCTACAGCATCTCCTGCAGCATCAGCAGCATCTCCTGCTACTTCTTCTACACCATCAACAGCATCTCCTGCTTTGTCTTTTGCTTCTTTACAAGAAACTGCAATTAAACTTACTAAAGCAATTGCTAATAATCCTTTAATTAATTTCATTTGTTTTAAATTTAGATTTTTAATACGTTAACGAAACGCAAAATAACCAATAATATTTTATACTAACAAAAAAAAGTGTGTTTTTTTTATTCTGATTTTATTATTTCAGATACTTTATAAAGATCTCCTCCCGCAATTTGTTCAACAACCTTAACAATTTGACTTTCAGATATCTTATTCGCATCAAACTCAACAACTCCATTTTTATTTTCAAAATTAACTTCGGCAAACTTCACACCTTCAGTTTTTGACAGTTTCGACTGAATAGTTCTGGCACAGCCTATCTCACAAGTCATTCCCTCTATGTTTAAGGCAACCTTCTTCAAATCAGCATCAGCAGAAATCTCATTTTTTTCTGTAGCTTTAACCTCAATGGTATTCTCGCCCGCTTTCTTTTCACAAGAGTAAAAAAACATTACCAAGGTAAACAAGGCAATAACAATTTTTAAATTTTTCATTATTATTATTATTTAATGGACAAATTTATACTTTTTAATATAATTTATCTCAATTTTGCTGGTATTATTTGAATTATGAAAAAAGAACGGCTTCGTTGGATTATCTTAATTGTACTTGCCTTAATCTGGGGTAGTTCATTTATTTTAATAAAAAAAGCCTTAATTGGGCTCACTCCCGTTCAAGTTGGAGCTTTAAGAGTTTTAATCACCTCTATTACCTTACTTATTATTGGCTTTAAAAGTTTATGGTTAATCAATAAAAAACAGTGGTTTTATATTACTATTACCGCATTTGTGGGGGTATTCTTTCCCGCCTTCCTATTTTCATTTGCCATAACAAACATCGATAGCTCTGTTGCCTCCATTCTTAATTCTTTAACCCCCTTAAATACGCTAACTGTTGGTATTCTATTTTTCAGTTACTCTTTTAAAAAACATAAATTAACAGGTGTTGTTATAGGCTTAATTGGCACTGTACTCCTGATATATAAAGGTACATCAATAAACACAAACCAAAACTATTGGTATGCATTATTACCGGTTATTGCATCTATAGGTTATGCATTCAATGTAAATATTTTAAAAAAGCACTTATCTGATATTAGTGCATTATCAATTACTACAGGAAATTTTGTATTGTTGATTATACCTTCTTTATTAGTTCTCTATTTTTCAAATTTTCATACAACTTTTCAATTCGATCAAACAACTTATCTTCCATTACTTTATTTAACAATCTTAGCCATTGTTGGTACGGCCTATGCCCATTTATTATTTAACCGGTTAATTAAAATATCATCTCCATTATTTTCTTCTTCAGTTACTTATTTAATTCCAGTAATAGCGGTTATTCTTGGCCTTATGGATGGTGAATATTTATCCTTAATTCAGTTTACAGGTGGCGTATTAATCCTCTTGGGTGTATATTTTACCAACCGTAGATAAAAAACTACCAAATAAGTCCTTGTCTATTTATAAAATTGAAGTATATTTGCACTCATTTTTAATTAAGCGAATAAAATATAAACTTATGTATGCAATTGTAGAGATAGCAGGGCAGCAATTTAAAGTTGCGAAAGACCAGAAGGTATTTGTACATCGTTTACAAGATAAAGAAGGTTCAAAAATTACTTTTGACAATGTTCTTTTATTGGATGATGGCAAAATAACCCTAGGCGCCCCGGCTATAGAAGGTGCAGCAGTGACTGCCAAAATTTTAAAACACCTTAAAGGTGATAAAGTAATCGTTTTTAAGAAAAAACGCAGAAAAGGTTATAAGGTAAAGAATGGCCATCGTCAGTCCTTATCTGAGATTCAGATTGAAAGTATAGTAGCAAGTGGTGCTAAAAAGGCTCCAGCCAAAAAAGTTGAAGCGAAAAAAACTGAAGCGAAAAAAGCAACTCCTGCTCCTACAGTTAAAGCCGAAGCTAAGAAAAAAGTTGCTCCTAAAGCTGTAGCTAAAAAAGCTCCTGCTAAAGCAACAAAAGCTGATGATTTAAAGAAAATTGAAGGTATTGGGCCTAAAATTGCCGAATTATTTGTTACTGCTGGAATTGATACTTTTGCTAAATTAGCCAAAGCTCCTCAAAAAGATTTGAAAGCTATTTTGGAAGCTGCTGGTTCAAGATATGCTTCTAAAAATCCCGGATCATGGCCAAAACAAGCTAAAATGGCTGCTGGCGGCAAATGGGATGAATTAAAAAAATGGCAAGATGAAACTAAAGGTGGTATTGAAAAGTAATACCTATAAAAATATTTAACAATCATACTTGTCGGCAGACAGGTTTAAAACTATAAATCATGGCACATAAAAAAGGTGTAGGTAGTTCTAAGAACGGTAGAGAATCAGAATCGAAACGACTTGGCGTTAAAATTTTTGGAGGTCAAGGTGCTATTGCCGGTAATATTCTTATCCGTCAAAGAGGGACAACGCATCATCCTGGTGAAAATGTATATATGGGTAAAGACCATACATTACACGCTAAAGTTGATGGTATTGTAAAATTTACTAAGAAACGAAATAACAGATCTTATGTTTCTATTATACCAATAGAAGCTTAGTATTATTTAAAATAAAAATATAAGCCCTTACTTGTTAATTAGTAAGGGCTTTTTTATTTTATAAACCCAATTAACTTTTTCCTGTTTTCGACATAAATTTCTCACCAAAAAGGTAAGATTCTGTAAGTAAGCTATTTAATTATAAAAAAGTTATTTTTTTGGGTGACCCAGAACTTTTTTTACCTTTATTCTATGTTTATTCGAAGG
>Ga0209633_10004736_pt1 | contig 12158 bp, 11 predicted proteins | sample Cruoilmetagenom1_FD_187290 | JGI IMG/M metagenome (GOLD analysis project Ga0209633, IMG submission 187290) | Oil polluted marine microbial communities from Coal Oil Point, Santa Barbara, California, USA - Sample 1 (SPAdes) (version 2) | ecosystem: Environmental > Aquatic > Marine > Oil seeps ... | reverse complement strand
AGAATTATAGATTAAACATCATTTATTAAAATAATAAAATCATCCTTTTGAGTAAAACTTGAAAGGATTTTTTGTTTGAATTTATGAAGAAAACGAGTGTAAAAAATATACTTAGTAAAATACTCTTTCTTGTTTATTTCTTAATAACTTTACAATTGATTAAACCAAATAAGTATAAAAATATGGGTTTTGATAATGAAGCTAAAGACTGGGATAAGGATATAAAAAAAGTAGAAAGAGCAAAAATATTTGCAGAAGAAATTATTGATTTTATTAAACCTACTAAAAACATGAAAGCTCTTGAGTTTGGTTGTGGTACAGGTTTATTAAGTTATGAGTTAAAAGATTCTTTTAGTTCTATTACTTTGGTGGACACCTCATCTGGAATGATTAAAGTTTTGCAAGAAAAAATAAAAAGGGATGGGATTAAAAATTTCAAACCATTTTGTTCAAACCTCTTAGAAGAAGAATTGAAAATAAATGATTTTGATGTAATTTATACATTAATGACTCTTCATCATATTTTAGATCTTGATAAGGTTCTTCAAATATTTAATTCAAAGTTAAAAACAAATGGTTTATTATGTATTGCCGATTTGGTTAAAGAAGATGGCTCTTTTCATTCAGAAAGTACAACATTTGATGGTCATAATGGTTTTGATAAAGAAGAATTAAGTGCAATTTTATTAAACCATGGATTTGAAATACAATTTTATAAAATATGTGCTGAGTCCGAAAGAAAAATAGATGGAAAAATTAAAAAGTATCCGTTGTTTTTAATGATAATAAAAAAAACATCTTAATTACTTAAGATGTTTTGAAATATCATTGTTTTAGTCAGTTATTCATAAAATGGAAAATGTCTGACATGCCAAATTACTGTGTTTTTCCAGCTATCAGGTGTAGTATCAATAAAAATATTTCCTTTACTCTTTTCATAAACTACTTGACCACTTCCTTTAAAAATACTTATTGAAATATCAGCATTATATTTTTTAGTGGTTGTACCAGCATTACCGCCATAAACATTGGTCTTTTTCCAATTTTTATCATTGATACTCGAAAAATTAGTATCTAAATTTGTAGTGCCTTCAAAAGATCTTTCAACTTCTCCCATCAAAATATAATCGGCACCACCTATGGCATCAGCAATTTCTTTGGTCGTAAAATTGTCTATAGAATCTGGTGTTATTCCTGCCTTATTTAAGGCAACAGTAATATCTCTTCCGTTTAAAACGGTAACGTTAAAATGCTTTCTTTTCTTTTGAATATAATCGATTAAAAAATGTTGTACTTCTTTACCTTTTGAGATAGATAAATGACCATCATCTGTAAAAGTAAAAGGTAATATGGCCACTGTTTCTTGTGAAAAAGCTGATGTTGAAAGAAAAAGTACAAAAAGAATTGCTAGTTTTTTTTAAATATTTCATGGGTTTGAGATTTTAGTATTATTGTAAATATAATAATAATTTATTTTTTTACTTTTAATATCCAAGAGGCTTCTCCCATTTTTAAAATATATTGTAAAAATTTCATTTCACCTGTAGGGCAGCATTGCTCATCTTCCTTTTTAAATTGTTTATATTTTCTCATTAACTTATTATTTTCTATATAAAATGTATCATGACCCATATATTTTGGAAAAAATTTCACAAAATCATCATCTGATAATTCAGGAATAAAAATAGGGGTAACACTTTTATCTTTATTAGAGGAAAAACCATAAATATTGGCATACGACCCAGAACCAGTACCTCTTGTTATAATATATAATTCATCAAAGCCATCACCATTAATATCTGCAACGAAAGCATGATCAAAAGGATCGCTTTCTTCCAATTGAAGAGGTTCATTAACTTCGGTAAAACCTTTAGTAGTTAAGGTTATTTTACTAATGCTGGCGCTTGGTTTTTCTTCGTTAATAATAAATATTTTTCCTGTTTTTGTTTTATATTCTTTGATGATTGTTTTACTTTTCGGAGTATCCTCCATTTTTTTTAATTCGGTTTTTGGCTTTAGAACTTCTTTTGTTTCAGTAGATTTTTTTTGATTACATGAACTTAATAATGCTAATATGATTATTATTAAAAATATTTTATTCATTTTTAAATCTATAATTAAAACCTTCAAGAGTTATAAATCTTTTATGGATTGTTAAAACTAATTTATTAAATAAAATTTATAGAGTAATATTATAAGTTGATGTCATATCATCCGATGTACTACCAATTTTTGCGTTTGCTTTTTTGGTTTCTATCTCTTTACTAAATCCACTTGGCAAAGTAATCCAATCTTTTTCAGTATAAACTCTTAAAGTGTTTGATCTAAAATGATAGATATTAATGTTATCATTTTTTAAATCAATAAAGAGTTCGTAACCACTACTAGGGCAATCATGAGATTTACAACCACTTGCATGAACAATTTGGTCCTCCATAGTAATTGGAGATTCTGTATTCCAATTTGCTACCAATGCCTCATAATCAAATCGGTTGATATTTTTTAATCTACTTGCTAAAATTTCATTTTGAAATAAGCCTATTTGCGTTGGGTATTTACCTAATAAGGCATTAAAATATAACGCATCTGGTTTAGATTTGCTGTTTACTTCCATAGTTTTATTAATTATTTCTGGCTCAATATTTTCTTCTATTTCTTGTTCTACCTCTTGCTGTATATCCGGAGGTATAGTTTGATTTTCTTTTTTAAAGTTGTTACAGCCAAAAATTAAGACAAGAAAAAGAATTGGTATAAGTTTAAATTTATTCATAGTTTCAAAATTAATAATTTTTTTTATAAATGGTCGATATAGGTATTATTTCTATTGTTTTAGTATGCTTTATCTTCTCCCTTAATAACATTCAAGATAGTTTGGCCAATTATTTTTAGATCAAGAAAAAAAGACCAATTTTCAATATAATAAATATCAAGTTTCACTCTATTTTCCATGTCTTCATTCTTTTCTACTTCACCTCTAAATCCTCTTATTTGAGCTAAGCCTGTTATTCCGGGTTTTACAAAATGTCGGACCATGAATTTATCAACAATCTTGGAATATTTTTTTGTTTGACTGAGCATATGAGGTCTAGGCCCAACAATGCTCATATCACCAATAAAAACATTAAAGAACTGCGGTAATTCATCAATACTTGTTTTTCTAATAAAACGGCCAATTTTTGTTACTCTTAAGTCTTTTTTTGTGGCTTGAATATCATCGGATTGATTATTGAGGTACATAGATCGATATTTATAGCATTCAAAAGTTTCACCGTTTAAACCATCTCTAACCTGTTTAAAGAATAAAGGTCCTTTTGACTCTATTTTGATTAAAATAAATAATATGGGAGTTAACCAGGATAAAATAAATAGTATGATAAACAAGGAATAGATTATATCAAAAAAACGTTTAAAAAATTGATTCACCGGGTCATCAAAAGGTATTTTCCTTAATGATAAAATAGGCATATAATCATAATATTCAACATTCATTTTGGTTGTGTAAACATCTTTTGTGTCGGGTATTAATTTTAAAACAATTAAGTTATTATCGGTAAAATCAATAAATTTTTTAATTTGTTCTTTTGAAAGTTCTGAGATTGAACAAATAATTTCATCAACTGTGTTATCTATAGAGTAATTAAAACTACTTTCAATTTCTCCTAAATAATTCTTACTAACTTTGTTGTTAGAAAAACAACCTAATATTTTATAACCCAGTTCAGGGTGATCTTCAATAAAATTATTTACATTTTGCATGCTTTTGTTAGAACCAACAAAAATAATATTTCTAAAATTCCCTCCTTCAATTCTATATTTTTTTAAGGCAAATAAATACAGACTTCTAAAAATGGTTATCGTTAAAAAAATGTAAACCAATATTTTAATATGGTCTACTGAATTTATTGGCTTATTTGTTAAACTATAATATGCAAAATAAACAAAGGTAAAAATGAGAAATTGTAAAAATAAACGAGAAACTACATCTACATTTTTATTATACCTTCTAAAGTTATAAAAATTTAAATGATAAGAAATTATCAGCCAACTTAGATTTATAAAAGTTATATGCCAAATCCCTGAATAACCTTCTTTTAAAAAAATCTTTAAGAAAAGATTAATAATAATCAAATTGACTATTATCGAAATAGGTTTTATGTATATGGAATAGCGTTTACTTTTGTTTGACATTTTAAAACTATCAATCTTAATTATTTTGGTCGATATATTCTTTAATTTTTATTGCAATTAATGGAAATAAAACAAAAAACACCACCCCCTTTTGTCTTGCTAAAACTGATTCAGTAAACATAATAAGTATTAAAATAATAATTACAGAATATAGAAGAAAGTTATTATTTGTTTTTGCATTAATAATTAAACAATAAAAAATGTACAATAAAAATAAAAAACCAATTATTCCCAGCTCAATTAAGGTTTGAGCATATTGATTGTGAAAATTATAACTTAAGTATCCCACATTTTTTCCCCATTTTTCACCAGAATATAATTTATAATACCTATAACGCTCATTCAATAATGTTTGACTATTACTTAGTCCTACACCTATAAGAGAATTAAAATTATCATTTTTTTCAATATCATAAAAGGCTCTAAGTTGTAGTAGTCTTAAGTTTAAACCATTCCACAAATAAGTATCCCCAAATTCATTTTTCACATACACTTCTTTTACTTTTTCAATATTTAAAATTTCATTAAACCTATTTGATATATTTTTAGAGAGTATCATAAACACAAAAAATGTACTTGTCAGTAATAACCCAATAAGTAATACTTTACGTTTATTTAATCTAGGTTTATATGATTTATAAACTATAAAACAAGTAATTAAAACCAAAAGAATAATAATCATTTTAGAGCTCAATAATAATATATAGATAAACAATATTATTAAAATGAAATAATTAAAAGCATTTGCTTTCTCTTTTATTCTTAAAATAAAGAAAAGATTAAAAAGAAAAATCATTAAATACAATAGTGATAAATAAATAGCACTTGTTGATAAAGGAGAAGATAAATTATGATAATAGAATTCTGTTATTTGATGTGTAGTATTAAATCTCAAGAAAGCCATTAGAATGGTGCTAAAAGAAATAAATACAAATACTATTCCTACATACTTAAAAATTAAGTCATACCTTATTTTTGAATTAAAAGATGTTGCCCAAATTGGGATTATAATAAAAGGTAAATAACTAATTAATTTTGGAAAAGAATTCTCAATATCTATAGACCAAAATAAAGAAAATACACCAAATAAAAAAAAGAGTGAAAAACCATAAAATTTTATTTGATTTAGTTTTATATTTTTTTTAATCAGTAAAAAGGCGGTAAAAAGTGAAATTAAAATTACACTTTTGCTAATCCAATGTTCTCTAAATAAAAGAGAGATTATTAACAGAAATAACAAAAGAGAATTAATACTTTCAATAGATTGATTAAAAAAATATAGTTTTATTTTTTTTAGGCTCATATCAATTGTTCGTATTGTTGATTAATAGTTTCCCAATTGAAATTCTGAGTTACTTTTTTGTAATTTTCATTTATTAAAACTTGATAGTCTTTTTTATTTTTAGTTTGTAAGATTCGAATTACATCAGTTTCATTTAAAAAATAGAAACTGTTCTTTTCTAAAATTGACTTATTAAAAATATTATCATGGGCGCAAATAAAAGCATATGATGCCATTGCTTCTAACAACGAAGGGTTGGTTCCTCCTACACTATGGCCATGAAAGTAAATATTTGAATTTTTACGGAGAGAATTTAATTTTGGCAAATTATATATGGAGCCAATAAATTTTATTTGTTTATGTTTTTTAAATTTTTTTACCAGGTACTTTCCAAACTTATTTCCAACATTACCTATGACCACAAAATCTTGATTGTTATTGGATTGAGTAACACCTTTTAAAATAATTTCAATATTATTTTCAGGTTCTATTCTTGCAATTAACATGTTATATTCATTCTTTATAACATCTAACTCTTTCAAAATAGAATCGTCATATGTATTATTTGTTTCAACTCCGTATGCTATAAATGTAGAGTCAACATTATATTTTGCTTTTAAATAATCTTTAATCCCCAAGGAATCAGCAATTAATACATCACTGTGTTTGATGGCAAGTTTTTCAGCATATTGTAAGAATTTTTGAACTTTTTTTGAGTACTTGGATCGTTTCCATTCCAAACCATCCATATTAGTTATCAGCCTTATATGCTTTGGAATAAGCCAGTTCCATACAGAACTACTTGTATATCCCAATTGAAAAACAACATCAATATTTCTTTTACGAATATCCAAAATACAGTTTAAATCATAAATAAACTGACCCGCTGTCCCAATTTTATCTTCAGGGTCATATTTATGGATAATATGAATACCATTCCAAATGTTCTCCTTATAGGGATGTATAGATGAATTATAAACGTATGTTTCATAACCTTTTTGTGCCAAATATTTAGCAAAAAACTCAGCGAATTGTTCATAACCACCATGATTATTGGGAATGCCTCTTGTTCCTAAAATTGCTATTTTCAATTATTATTACTTAATTGGTTAGTAGTGTGTTTTGAAAGTAAAAATAAAAAACCTCCAAGTATAAATGTATAGTTTTCTTCTAAATTATAAATTCCGGTTATTATAAGCGAAGTGAAAATAAAATATAATCCTAATGCAGAAATAAAATTTCTAACGACTTGTTCATCTGTCGATATTTTATTCTTGTAGGATTGAATGTATAATAAAAGTAAGAATGATAGGTAAAAAAAGAAACCAATTAAACCAGTTTTGAACAATACATTAAAATATCCATTATGTAAAATAGGAATATAGCGTATTCCTTGTTCATTTAAGGGAGCTACAAACTTCAAATCAACTTTAGAACCAAAACCATAACCATTTAAAAAGCTCAATGGTTTTATTTTCATTTGTTTATATGCCATACTTACTTCATAAGCTCTCCAATGGTCCCATAATTTTTTATGATCTTTTAAATCGATATTTTTTGTGGGTAAGAATATTTCAGATGGTGCTATTTTCATTTTATATAGGAAAGACTCTATTCCCGGTTTATCTCTTTTAAATTCTGTAGAGAACAAATAAGAATAAAACAAACCTGAAATTAAAATAAAAACTAACCCATATTTTAAGCCTTTTGTAGTTAGTTTAGCATACCCATTAGTTGCTAACATCATTATTGCAAAAGCAACGAGCATAGTTCTTGAAAAATATAGAATCAAAGAGGTTACTAAGATAAAAATATAAAACACTTTTCTTTTTTCAATTTTCAAATAATCATAACGATATGATGTTAATAAAACTATAAGAGCTAGAAGTTCCACAGGGTTTGAAAGACCATTGGCATTTCTTATGTCGTTTATTGAATCCGTAGAGAAATTAGTATTAAACAAAACACCTAAAATATGATAAACAGCAAAAATTATGGCCAAATAAACAATTGATTTAATAAAAAAGTACTTATTGTTTATTTTTTTTAGAAGCAAGTATCCCAAAGTTATTCCAAATATTGGTTTTGAGAAATATAAAATATCCTTTATCCAATCGTATAATGTTTTCTGAAAAAATAAAGAACTAATTATTCCAATAAGTACTATTATTAAAAGAATTGAAATTAGCCCAAAAGTAAATTTTGAAATACTATAATCATTATTCAATAACAAAAGAATCGTAAGTCCAAAATACAGTAAGAAATGGACTTCAAAAATAGGTACTGCAGTTATGACAAATAAGAGTACTACAAAAATTACTTTATATATATTGATTTTAGACTTTGTCAATACTATTATTTAAAATTGAAGTTATTACTTTCGCAGACATTTTCCACGAGTATTTATTTTTAATTTCATTTTGAATTTCATCAAAATCTAATAAATCTAAATTTGAGAATAAATGTATAAACTTTTCTTTAAATAGCACTTCATTATTTGGATTACATAGATAAGGGTTAAAAAAAGTATATGATTCCATAGAGGTAGTATTCGAACATAAAACAGGAACTTTGACAGCTCCTGCTTCTAATGGAGGAATTCCAAAACCTTCGGCTTTTGAAGGGTAAACAAACATTTTTGCGGCTCTATAAAAATCCATTAAACTCACTTGATCAATATTTCTGTAAAAATGTATTTTCTCTTTTTGATTTGATGTCAAACTATTAATAATTTTTTGGAGCTTTAAATTATGAAGAGAATTTACACCTATTAAAACAAGGTGTGTAGAAGTGTCAAAAAGTTTTGTTTCTAAATAAATCTGAAGTAGAAGTTCTTGATTTTTTCTAGGCTCAATACGACTAATATATAAAATGAAATCAGAAAAACCGTATTTCTTTAAAATTTTATCTTTTACTACTTGTTTATCAAATTTTTCAAAGAAAGAATTGTTTAGACCATTAGGGGTTAAATATATATTTTTATCGTTTAGTTTATAGTGTTTTTGAATAGCTTTTTTTGAGTATTCTGAAACTGTTAAAAGAAAATCAGCTTTTTTTGCACTTCTTTTAAATAAAAAATCTCTTTGAAACTTGTATTTCTTTGAAAATAAACTTTGATAATCCTTAAATAGTATATCATGAATTGTATTGATGTATCTGCAATTTTTATTTTTTCTTAAAGGTATGACATATTGAAAATGAGCGAAGTCAAATTTATAACGATCAATTGTTTTGGGGATTTCAAAAATCATTCGATATACTCGTGAAGCATTTTTATAATTGATGAATTGAATATTTGAAATGAACTCAAATTCATCAATTATTTTTTTATCCTTAAAACAACCTAAATAGAATTCAATATTTGGATTCAATAAAGCTACTTCTTTATATAATTCTTTTATATAAGTTGTGGTGCCTTGATGTTCTTTATTTAAAAGATAACCATCAATAAAAACTTTTAGCCGCTTTTTTGAATGCATTGTTTATTTTTAATGAAGATTTTGCTATTATTTTATTCAAACCTTTAAAATGTTTCTTTACAAATATACCATAACCTTCTATTAAAAAACTTTCCCGATTTTTATTAAAACCAACAAAATGAATATAACTAAGGGAAGGTAAAAAAAAGACACCTTTACTAATGGATTCTAATTTTTTGCAGAAATCAACATCTTCTACATACATAAAATATTCTTCATCTAAACCGTTAACATCGTCCCAACAAACTCTTGTAGTCAAAAGGAACGCTCCGGTTATCCAGTCAACTTTTTTTAATTGATTTGGATTATTAAACAGTCCATTGGTAAATTCACTAGAAATATTATTTAAAAAAGATAGTTTAATCAAATTCATTGGTTTGGGAAATTTCCCAACGGATTGTAAATAATTTTTCTTGCCGTCGAGCATTTTAATACCTATTGCCCCAATTTGGTCATTTTTTTTAATTAAAGACAAAACTTCAGACAAATCATTTAATAGAATCGTATCTATATTAAGTAGTAAAATATAATCTCCTTTACTGTATTGAACAGCTCGATTATTACCTTTTGAAAACCCTAAATTTTCATTGCTTTTAATCAATTTAATATTTTTAAAATCAGATTCTAAAATATTAATTGTTCTGTCTTTGGAATTATTGTCAAAAACAATTATTTCATAATTAATGGTATTACAATGTTTATATATAGAAGCAATACATTCCTTAATATATTGATCGCTATTATAGGTAATGATAATTATCGAAAGATCGATTGTATTCATTTTAAATAAATGTAAAAAAGCCTAATTTTTTTTTAATATAGTATATGCTAATGAAATTAAGACTAGCAGTTGTAATTAAACTTGACCAGGCCGCCCCATTGATTCCGTATATTGGTATTAATAAATAATTAAGTATAATGTTTTCTATCAAACAAAAAAGTGAGATATTTTTCATAATCTTTTGATGATTAGTCATATTCAATATTTGGTCAACATTCCCAGAAATGGCATTAATTAAAACACTCGTGCTTAAAATAATTAAAACAGATTCGCCTTGTATAAAATCATTACCAAAAAAAGATAGAATTTCTTTTCTAAAGATTATAATTATAGAAAAAATCGGAATTGTTAAAAATGTAATGAGTTGCGTCGTTTTATTAATTGTAGTCTTTAACTTCGACATGTAATTATTATTATATAACTCTGATACTTTAGGACCAATTACTACATTAAAAACTAGAATAATTATCAATCCAAATGAAGCTACTTTAAATGCTGCACTATAGATGCCAACATCTTTTGAAGAGGTCATTATCCCTATCATAAAAATGTCGGTCCAACTCAATAAAAACAGAATTGTTCCGCTTAACATCATTGGTAGTGAAAGCTTTAATAATTGTTTTATTGGATAATTACTATGATTTGAACTCCTTATTTTTCTCGAAAAAATTATTTCTAGTATTAAAACGGATAAAATACTAAATAAAAAACTTAGAATTACTGAAGTTTCGTTGTGACTTTTATTAAAAAATAAAAAATATATTATGATAAAGAGTAGTGGAGGTAATACAAATAAAAATAAATTATATTTTTTAAAATCTTTTTTACCTCTATATATGTTTAATAAAATTTCGTGAAACATTAGAGGGGTAATGAAAAAGCTTAATATTTTAATGTATTCAATTAAGGATTCATCATTAAATAAATACAAGGCGATAAAATTTGAGTTTATATATAATAATATACTTATTAGTACCGATAAAATTAATGTAATCCAAAAGACTTTATTTAAAAAGTTGGATTTTGGTTTAATATTATAATGATAAGGATCAGTTAATAACCGAATAATTCCGTTGGGAAATCCTAACGTAAAAATCAATACAACAATTTGTGAAAATGTTACAGTTAATGTATATCTTCCAAAAACTACGGAACCAAAATTTCTTGTAATTAATAACATTACAAAATAGGCCAGAATTAAACCAATTGTTTTGTAAAGTAAAGTAATACCTCCGTTAAAAAATATTTCTTTAATATCTAGATCAATATGACTTTTTAAAAATTTAATTGATTTGAATTTTCTCGATAAGCTGTGAATGATTACTAAATCAATAAATTTATTTTATTGACTTATAGTTACTTAAATAACTGTTTAATTGTCTAATTAAAATCCATGCTAACATAAAACTTAAAAATAATAATGGTAATCGAAAATATTTTTTATGAGTGATATTATTATCTGGTACACCAACTTTATCAAAATCAGAAATAATATTTACAACATTATTTTTTCTCACTAAATCTTGATTTGTCCATGAAATATTATTTAATAGATCATTAGTAGTTTCAAAAAGTTTTATATCATTTTCATCTTGTTCTTCATCACTTTTAGCAATTTGTATCGTTGAGGTACTTGAATTATTCTCGGCTTCTTTTAAAGCAACCTTTTTATAGGTTTTTCTTAAACTATCAACTTGAATTAGATTTTTGTTTAAAACACTAAGCTTTTGATTGATCTCGTTTAACTTAATATCTCTTTTATTTTTATAATAATCACTTTCAACCAAATAAATCAAGCTTGTCGAAAGTTTTGTAAATATGGTACTTAATTCAGAACTAACTTCAATTTGATGATACCTCAAATCGTATTTATCCACTCTTTTTTTGAAATCTTCAAATTTGTAATCTCTTGTAAAAATAGTATCTGTTTTTATTAGGTATTCATCGTAGGCATTGTAAAGGTTTTGTGAAGGTTGATAAGGTGAAACTTTAAAGTTGGAAATTTTTGAAGCATCGTCAACATTAATATTTAATACACTTGACAACGAAATAGAATCTTTTTTCTTTACCAAATCATTTAAATAATCAATTTGCTTGTACAATTGCATTCCACTGCCATAATTAGTTTCCACTATCATTTCCGAAACATAAGTTTTTGGATTCAAAAAGTGTAAGAACAGCCCTACAATAAATCCTAAAACCAAGGCTAGACCTAATTTTAATATATTATTCTTTATAAATATTAGGAACAAAATAAAATAATGAAAGATACTTTGTAATATATCTCCCAGAAAATTAAAGAAGTTTTTAATTCCTTTACCAATTACTTTGAATAAATTGCCTAAATCCACTTCCTCTTCTTGCAATTGATTGCTAGTGGTTGGTTGAAGTTTATTCTTGTCTGTCATATGATAAATATTATAGAAGT
>Ga0209633_10004735_pt1 | contig 12160 bp, 10 predicted proteins | sample Cruoilmetagenom1_FD_187290 | JGI IMG/M metagenome (GOLD analysis project Ga0209633, IMG submission 187290) | Oil polluted marine microbial communities from Coal Oil Point, Santa Barbara, California, USA - Sample 1 (SPAdes) (version 2) | ecosystem: Environmental > Aquatic > Marine > Oil seeps ... | reverse complement strand
CATCACTAATTTCTGAATTAGAAGCTAAAAAAGAGGACTACCAGATCTCTAGTAACTATTTCTTTATTGGCGTAAGTGCAGGTGCGCATTTATCACTCTTATATACCTATCAAACTGATACAAATCATAAAGTAAAAGCTGTGTGTTCTATAACCGGGCCAACGGACTTTTTAGACCCTGCTTATATAAATTCTACAAATCTGCAATTTCAAATAGTTGGTGAGCAGTTCTTAGGTGATACGTTCGCTAATAATCCTACTTTATATGAAAATACGAGTCCTATTACACATGTTGATGCCTTAGATGCTCCTTCAATTTTATTTTATGGTGGTGCTGATGATTTGATTCCTGTAAGTCAGGCTACTCGTTTAAGAGATAAATTAACAGATGTAAATGTGCCGGTAGAATATACTCTATTCCCTGGTGTTGGACATGATCTCAATGGAGCTGATTTTAATGAGATCGCCACAAAGATTAATGCCTTTTTTGAACAGTATAAGTAATTGTTTTTGTTGGTGAAAAACCAACAAGGGCTAAGTTTATTATTTCAGTGAAGGCAGTCCCAACGCTTCGAAACAGAAATTATTAATGAGATTCTGAAACAACCCTTCGACTGCGCTCAGGGAGACAGCTTAAGGATGATGCGCTACATCAATTTAACTTATATGACAATTCCATTTCATCCAGTTCATTTAACAAGTCTTGTGTTATTTTTACTTTAGAATTTCGACTAGGCATATGTAGTTTTAACTCATCTTCCATATCATAGACCACAAAATTCAAAAGATCTTTACCAGTATGAACATTTAACACATCTTCAATAGCATCTACCTTTTTATCATCTAATTCTAAAATATTTAACTGCAAAGTTATCTTATTTGCCAAAGCTTCTAAAACATCTTGTAACATTTGTATTCCATTAAATTGTATACGGATATCACCTTCTCTCCATCCTGGACGGACAGACATTTTAACATGTAAAAATGAATTCGGAATTAAAAAATGTTTAAACTTTAAGTAATCTTCACCGAACATTCTAAATTCATGTGCTTCAGAATAATCTTCAATAGTAAATGCTGCCCACCCTTTTCCGTTTTTAGAAATTCTATGTTGTACATCGGTAACAATACCCCCAATAGTTAAATCTTTATTTAACAGATCGTTCAAATTATTAAAAACATTGATAGGTGCATTACAAAAATATTTCATTTCGGTTTTGTAATCATCTAATGGATGCCCAGAAATATACATACCAATCACTTCTTTTTCTTTGGCCAGTTTTTCCATAATACCCCAATGTTCACACTCTGGAATCGTGGGTTCTTCAAATTGTACTTCTGAAGTTTCACCAAACATTGAAATTTGGGCAGAATTTGCATTTTCTTGAAATTTATTACCAAAGCGAATGGCTCTTTCAATAAATGTTTGCCCTCTTTCGTCTAATTCAAAATACTGAGATCTATGTGTATCTTCAAATGAATCGAAAGCACCCGCTAATACGAGACCGTCAAAAGATTTTTTATTTGCAGCTCTTAGATCGACACGTTTGGCAACATCAAAAATGGATTTATAATTGCCATTCTCTTTTCGCTCAGAAACAATTCCTTCCACGGCACTTGCACCAACACCTTTAATAGCTCCCATTCCGAAACGGATGGCGCCTTGTTTATTCACTGCAAATTTGTAGAAAGATTCATTTATATCAGGGCTCAATACCTCAATATTACCACGCTTGCATTCATCCATAAAAAAAGAAACCGATTTGATATCTCTCATATTATTAGACAATACCGCAGCCATATATTCAGCAGGATAATGTGCTTTTAAATAGGCAGTTTGATAGGCAATATAAGCATAGCATGTTGAATGCGACTTATTGAAAGCATATTCAGCAAAGGCTTCCCAATCTTTCCATATTTTTTCTAATATATCTTCAGGATGTCCATTATTTTTTCCACCTTCAATAAACTTGGGTTTGAGTTGTTGCAGCAAAGCAAAAATCTTTTTACCCATGGCTTTACGAAGTACATCGGCTTCACCCTTTGTAAAACCAGCAATTTTTTGCGAAAGTAACATCACCTGTTCTTGATATACAGTTACGCCGTAGGTCTCTTTTAAAGATTCTTCCATTACAGGAAGGTCATATTCAATGGCTTCAATACCATGCTTCCGCTGAATGAATAGCGGAATATATTCCATCGGTCCAGGTCTATACAAGGCATTCATGGCAATTAAATCAGCAAATTCTGTAGGTTTTAATGCTTTTAGATGTTTCTGCATTCCGGGAGATTCATACTGAAAAATACCAACTGTTTCACCGCGTTGAAAGAGTTCATATGTTTTTTTATCATCTAATGGAAACACATCAGGCACCAAATCATCGCCGTGAAGGGCTTTTACAATTTTGCATGTATCCTTAATTAAAGTCAAGGTTTTTAAACCTAAAAAATCCATTTTTAACAATCCTGCATTTTCAACTACATTATTGTCAAATTGTGTCACATATAAATCAGAATCTTTAGCGGTTGCCACTGGAATTAAATTCGTAATATCTTCTGGAGTAATAATAACTCCACAGGCATGTGTACCGGTATTTCGCAACGAACCTTCGAGTGCAACTGCTTGCTTGATCATTTGCGCTTCGATACCTTCACCATCTGCCAAATTACGTAACTCATTTACATTTAGTATCTCATCTTTTCTAAGTTCCTTAATTTTTGCAATACTTTTTTCATCTTCACCGAAAATAGTTTTCAGTTTGGTATTAGGTATTAATTTGGCAATTTTATCGGCATCATGTAAGGGTAAATCTAATACTCTCGAAGTATCTCGAATTGAAGATTTTGCAGCCATCGTTCCATAAGTGATAATTTGTGCTACCTGATTCGCACCATATTTATCAATTACATAATCAATTACTTTTTGGCGACCTTCGTCATCAAAATCAATATCGATATCAGGTAAAGAAACACGGTCAGGATTTAAGAAACGCTCAAAAAGAAGATTGTATTCCAATGGATCAATATTGGTAACCCACAAACAATAAGCCACAACTGAGCCCGCTGCAGACCCACGACCAGGACCTACGGAAACGTCCATTTCTCGAGCCTTAGCAATAAAATCTTGTACAATTAAAAAATAACCCGGATAACCTGTATTTTCTATAACTTCTAATTCGAAATCTATTCGTTCTTTTGTCTCTTCATCTAGTTCACCATAACGTTTTTCTGCACCTTTAAAAGTAAGGTGTTTCAAATAGGCATTTTCACCTCTTACACCACCATCTTCAGCATCTTTTTCGTCAACAAACTCAGTAGGAATTTCAAATTTTGGCAGTAATACCTCTCTTGCAAGTGTATATATTTCAATTTTATCTACAATTTCTTGGATATTAATAATGGCTTCAGGTGTTTTTTGAAACAATAGTTTCATTTCATCCTGACTTTTAAAATAAAACTCATCATTTGGCATTCCATAACGAAAACCTCTACCTCTACCTTTTGGTGTGGCTTGTTTTTCTCCTTCCTTTACACATAATAAAATATCATGTGACTCAGCATCATCTTTATTGAGATAAAAAGTATTATTAGTCGCAACAGTTTTTATATTGTGTTTTTTAGAAAACCCTAATACTACTTTATTAACATGTTGTTCATTTTCTTGTTGATGATCGTTCAACTCTAGGTAAAAATCCTCATGAAAAGTAGTTTTCCACCACAGTAAGGCTTCTTCAGCTTGTTTTTCGCCAATATTCAAAATTTTACTGGGAATTTCACCATACATATTACCACTCAATACAATAATATCTTCTTTGTATTGCTCAATGATTTTTTTGTCAATACGAGGCACATAGTAAAACCCGTCTATATAAGCAATAGATGACATTTTTGCCAGATTGTGATAACCATTTTTGTTCTTGGCAAGCAATACTGTTTGATAGCCATTATCTTTAACCGATTTGTTTTGATGATCTTCACAAACATTGAATTCACAGCCTACAATAGGTTTTATAGGATGTTCAAGATCTTTATTATGCTTTAAAACTTCCTTAACAAAATTAAACGCGCCCATCATATTACCAGTATCTGTCAAAGCCACGGCTGGCATTTGATCATCTACTACAGCTTGAACTAAATCAACAATACTTGAGGTCGATTGTAAAATAGAAAATTGAGAGTGATTGTGTAAATGAGAAAAGGAATAACTCTCAAGATCTTTATAAGTTGAATCTGGGTCATTCGTATTATCAGTAGAAGTCTCTACAAATTTTTCTTTTAGTTTGGCACTTTCCTTTTTAAGATTGATATGTTTCAATCCGATCAATTCAATTTCTTTAGGGTTTTCAGAATTGAATTTTTCAAAATAGTCTGGAGCAACATCTAATTCTTCAAGTCTGAAAATTTGTTTTCTGATGAGCTCAAAAAAACATCGTGTAGTAGCTTCAACATCTGCAGTTGCATTATGTGCTTCATCAAAAGGAGCCTTAAATAAATGTTGATGCAATTCAGTCAATGTTGGCAACTTAAATTTGCCATATCTACCACCGGGAATTTGACAGAGTTTTGCTGTTCTTTCTGTACAGGTATCTAATATAGGTAGATCATTGAGTTTGGTCTCAATTTCTTTTCTGTAATATTCGCAACCCATGATATTCAGATCAAAACCTACATTTTGACCAACTACAAAATTAGTTTTAGAAAGTGCTTCATTAAATAATTCTAACACTTCAGTTAAAGGCTTTCCTTTTTCTTGGGCCAATTGTGTAGAAATACCATGTATTTGTTCAGCATCATACGGAATGTTAAATCCGTCAGGTTGAATTAAAAAATCTTGATGTTCAATCAACTCCCCTAGCTCATCATGTAACTGCCAAGCAATCTGAATACATCTTGGCCAATTATTAGTATCAGTAATTGGAGCGTTCCATTTTTTGGGTAAACCAGTAGTTTCAGTGTCAAATATTAAGTACATTGATCGAGAAATTTTTAATAAAATAAAGGAAGCATAAAAGTAACTAATTCCTCTTTTTTATAAGAGATCGAACCATATTATTTATCAACAGCACGTTCATAATCTTTTATACAAAAAATAAGAACTATTTTTGATTCTTAATGAGTAGTCTTACTTTTTCTAAATCTTCGACGGTATCAACACCTATAGTTTCAATATCTGTAATCTCGATTTTAATTTTTTTACCATTTTCGAGCCACCTGTTTTGCTCTAAAGATTCTGCTAACTCCAACGAAGTTTGTTCTAAACTGGCAAACTCAATTAAGGCTTGAGGTTTAAAAGCATACATACCAATATGTTTATAAAATGCATGTTTTTTCTGCCAGTCTAATCTTTCCGCATCACGTACAAAAGGGATTACAGAACGGCTAAAATATAAGGCATTCTTTAACCTATCAATAACGACATAAACACCTCCTTCAAATAGGTTTTCTTCTTCCTTAACAGGAATTACCAATGTTGCCATTTGAGTCTTACCATTTATAAAACAAGAAATTAACAATCTGATCTGTTCAGGATCTAATAAAGGTTCATCGCCTTGAATGTTTACAATTATATCAAATTTTAAGTCATGACGTTTTGTAAAAACTCTATAAGCTTCTAAACATCTATTGGTACCCGTATTATGATCGGGAGAAGTCATCACCACATCACCACCAAAATTTTGGACAGCTTTAACAATACCTTCGTCATCAGTTGCAACTACAACATAGTGCAATATTTTTTTAGCTTGCTCATAAACATGTTGTATCATTGGTTTACCACAAATATCTAGTAATGGCTTTCCTTCTAATCGAGTTGAACCATAGCGAGCAGGGATTATACCAAGTATTTTCATAACGTTTGATTTAATGCAAATATCATCATTTTTTTCAACAAAAAAGCGTAATTAAAATAGGTGGGTTTTTGAATAATGTAAATAATGCAGTATTAGACCTTAATATTATAAAAACTTAGTATATTTGCGCCCACTTAATACGAGATATTAAGATTATTAATAATCAAGGTCGTGTACCTTAAAATTTAACAAAAAATGTCAGTAAAAATTAGATTACAAAGACACGGAAAAAAAGGCAAACCATTTTATTGGATCGTTGCCGCTGATGCCCGTTCAAAAAGAGATGGTAGGTTATTAGAAAAAATAGGAACTTACAATCCGAATACAAACCCTGCAACGATCAATTTAGATATTGATGGTGCTGTAAAATGGCTTCAAAATGGAGCACAACCTACAGATACTGCAAGAGCTATTTTATCTTACAAGGGAGCTATGCTAAAAAATCATTTAGCTGGAGGTGTTCGTAAAGGTGCTTTAACCGAAGATCAAGCTGAAGAAAAATTCAATGCTTGGTTAGAAGAAAAAGCAGGAAAGGTTTCTGCAAAAGAAGACGGCTTAACTAAAGCGAAAGCTGAAGCAAAAGCGAAAGCGTTAGAACTTGAAAAAGAAGTAAACGAAAAACGTAAAGCTGTAGCAGTTGAAGAAGTTGCTGTTGCTGAAGAGGCCGCAACTAAAACTGAGGAAGCTGTAGAAGAAGCACCTCAAACTATTGATGAAGCTGCGGCTGAAGCAAAAGGAGAGACTGTTACTAAAGAAGTTGAAGCTCAAGAAGAAGAAGTTGCAACTGAGGTTGAAGCTTCTAAGGAAGAGGAATAAAAAATACTTTTTTATATCTTTAAAACCTGACAAACATTTGTCAGGTTTTTTTATTTTCAAAATTATGCAAAAAAAAGATTGTTTCTATTTAGGTAAAATAGTACGAAAACATAGCTTTAAAGGTGAAGTTGTTATTAAATTAGATACTGATGAACCTCAGTTGTATGCAAATATGGATGCAGTTTTTGTTGATCTGGGAAATAATTTGCTTCCTTTTTTTATAGAAAAAAGTTTATTACAAAAAGGGAATCAATTGCGTGTAAAGTTGGAAGATGTTTCAAATGAAGAAGATGCTGATAGCATATTAAAATCTGATGTGTATTTACCGTTAACACTATTACCTAAACTTACCGGGAATAAGTTCTATTATCATGAAGTGATCGGTTTTACTATTGAAGATAGACATTATGGAAAAGTAGGTGTTCTAACGGGTATCAATGATAGTACTGCACAACCTCTTTTCGAAATTAAAAATGGTGCTAAAGAAATTTTGATACCGATGATTGATGATTTTATTAAAAAGGTAGACCGCCAACATAAAATCATTGTTATTGAAGCTCCAGCAGGTTTGATTGAAATGTACCTATAAAAGAGTATTCAGTTGGCAGTTAACAGTGGAGTTTAGAATGTCATTGCGAGAAGTGAGGAACAAACGACGTGGGAATCTAAAGAAAAATGACTTAGAGATTAAATTGAAATTTAATGAACAAGCCATTCAAATTTAAACAATTCACCATTCAACAAGATAAATGTGCCATGAAAGTTGGTACCGACGGGGTCTTGTTAGGTGCATGGGCTTCACTAAATAATAGTCCAAGCTCAATTTTGGATATTGGTACCGGTACTGGACTCATTGCACTGCAATTAGCTCAACGAAGCAACGCATCAACTATTGATGCCATTGAAATTGATGATAACGCTTTTGAACAAGCGGTTGAAAATTTTGAAAATAGTAATTGGGGAGATCGTCTATTTTGTTATCATGCTTCTTTAGAAGAATTTACTCAGGAAATAGAAAATAAATATGACTTGATCATTACCAATCCTCCTTTTTATACAGACGAATACAAAGCTGAAGATGAGACGAGAAACAAAGCTCGGTTTACCACTTCATTACCCTTTGAAGAATTACTATTTTCAATCTCAAAATTACTATCCAAAAATGGAACTTTCTCAGTAGTCATTCCATTTAAAGAAGAATGTAAATTTATTTCTTTAGCTAGAAAGCACCATCTTTATCCAGTTAGAATTTGTAATGTAAAAGGCAATGCATCATCAGAAATAAAACGAAGTTTATTAGAATTTTCTTTTGATGAAAATGAAATAGAGCAAACAACATTAATTATTGAAATAGGGCGTCATCAATACACGAAAGAATATATGGTTTTAGTAAAAGATTTTTATCTTAAAATGGACTCCGAATTTATCTCATTTCGCTAAGGTAAAACTTACTAAGAATCACTACTAAAGTTCCAGTAACATACATAAGTAATCCATAAATTACAGGCACAATTGCGAACTCAGGATTACTCAGTGTAATAGTAGCAATGGTTATAGCTAATGTTCCGTTTTGAATACCCGATTCAATAGAAATACTAATAGCTTGAGGTTTTGGTAATTTAAAGATAAATGCCAATAAAAAACCAACAAACATTGTACATATATTTAAAACTATTGCAGGCAAGCCTGCTTCCTTTAAATACTCTAAAAAAACATCTCTAATTGAATAGGTTAAACCAATTACTACTAATACAAAAATAAGTGCAGAAGCAATTTTTACAGGCTTGTCCATGCGTGTTGCAAATTTTGGAGCCTTTGCTTTTACCAACATACCTATACTAACAGGAATTATAACAATTACAAACATCTGTTTAATCGTTGACAATGTATCTAATTGAACAGATTGATTTTCGCTTAAAAATTCTGTCAGTGCAAACTGTATAATTAAAGGTATAGTAATGATAGACAACATACTTGCAAAAGCAGTTAAGGATATTGACAAGGCCAAATCTCCTTTTGCCAAAAATGTAATCATATTTGAAGTGGGACCTCCTGGGCAAGCTGTTAATAACATAACTCCTATTGCAATAACAGGAGACAATCCGAAAAAAATTGATATAAAATACCCTAATAATGGTAGTACAATCATTTGGCTAGTTAGACCAATTAATATTGCTTTAGGATAAATGAAAATACGTTTAAAATCTTTAATAGTCAGTGACAAACCCAGACCAAACATTATAATAATCAATGATATGGCTAATATAATTCCGGTAGTTGAATTCATACAAATTTAGGTTAGTTGATGTTAAATATACACAAAAAATAAAATGTTATGAAAATCCAAAACGCGTTAAAATTCATTCAAAAATTATTTGCTTGAAAGTATTGCCTTTTATTTTATGGAATTTTATGATCTCTTGTTGTTACCCACAAATTATACCAATCATGTCTGGATAATTCTATATTAACAGCATCTTTACAAGCTCTAATTCTTTCAGCATTTGTTGTACCAATCACAGGCTGAATATTACCTGGAATTTTAAAAAGCCAAGCCAGCACAATTGCTTGAACTGTAGTATTGTATTTTTCGGCCAATTGATTGACTAATTGTATTGTTAACTTATCATCATCTGATGTTAAGTCATAATTACCGGTAAATCTACCTCCGTCTAATGGACTATAAGCTTGAATAGCTAAATCAAATGTTTGAGCATATTCTAATAAGCCCTCTACTCCATTGAAATTAGCAGTATTGGTTGTATTTACTAAAATTCCAGCTTCTAACACTAATGAATGTGCTAAACTTAATTGTATTTGATTAGCAACCAACGGTTCATCACAATATTTTTGAATCAGTTGTATCTGATGTATAGACATATTACTTACACCAAAACTTTTGACCTTACCTGATTTTTTTAAAATACCGAATGTTTCTCCAATTTCTTCAGGATTCAATAAAGGGTCAGGTCGATGTAATAAAAAAGTATCTAAATAATCCGTTTGCAAACGTTTTAAAATAACATCCACCTGTTGTAACAGATACTTTTTACTTAGATCATAACTACTTGAATCTCCAAGTTCACGATATCGAATTCCTGCTTTAGATTGTAGCGTTATCTTAGTTCTTAAAGAAGAATTTTTATGTAATATTTTTCCGAAAAGGGTTTCAGCTTTTCCTAATTTATAAATATCTGCATGATCAAAAATGGTAATTTCAGATGCTAATGCTGCTTCAATTGCTTTTTCTGCGGTTAATATATCGTTAACCGATAGAGGGTTGGTATCCCAACTTCCGCCTAAGCTCATACATCCGTAAATTAATTCTTTTTTTAAGCTATTTTTCACTGTATCAACCTGTAACATTATTGGGATTATAACCTAGATAAGGCACTTTTATCTCCTTAAACTGAATACCATTTTCAGCCAATTCTTTTAAAATAGGCTCATATACTTCTTTGGTAATTGGTAATTGAACACCGGGTGTTTTAATTTCACCATTTAAAATTTTTAAAGTTGCAATCGCTACCGGTAAACCAACAGTTTTAGCCATGGCAGTATAGGTTTGATCTTCGCCAATAACCACCATGCTTGATTCTATTTGACGTTTCTCTCCTTGATATTGATATCCAAACTTGTGTTGCATCACGATCATATCTTTATCATCTTCTTTCAGCGACCAGCTATCCATTAATATCTTTTGTAGAATTTGAGCAGGTGTTGCATCCTTCAATCCAACATTTTTACTCGAACTAAAAATATCCAATTCCAATAACTTTTCCCACATAACATCATCCTGATCAATTTTAAGATAGGATCTTAATTTCAATTCTACAGAATCATAAGGATTGTAAGTCAAAAAAGAATTGGTAAAATCACGATAACTCATGTGTTCCGATCCCTCAACAATATAACTATCATCAGTCATACCAAGCTGAACAAACATATTCCAAGCTCTAGAAAATCCAATACGACGTATGGTACCTCTAAACAATGTCAACACCTCTTCTAAACCATAAACTTCACGATATTTCAAAGAATCTCTATTTGCATAAGCTTCAAATTTACCGCTACCATTAACATTTAACATTTCTGTACGTCTAAATAATTTCTGATACGGTATATATTTATACTTTCCCTCCTGAATAAATTTTGCAGCTCCTCCCTGACCTGCAAGCACCACATTTCTAGGATTCCATGTAAATTTATAATTCCATAGATTGTTGTCACTTTCAGGTGCAACTAACCCTCCGGTAAATGATTCAAAAAGTAATAATTCTGCATCATCATTATCACGAATTCTATCAATAACCTGCATTGCACTCATATGGTCAATACCAGGGTCTAAGCCAATTTCATTCATAAAAACAAGTCCTTGTTTTTTCACCTCTTCATCTAGGGCTTTCATTTCTTTAGAAATATAAGAAGCCGTGACCATATGTTTTTTATGAGTAACGCAATCTTTAGCAACTTCTATATGAAAACGAGCAGGCAACATTGAAATAACAATATCAGCATTCTGAACAGCGCTATTTCTTGCAGCATCATCAAATACATCTAATGCTATGGCTACTCCATTAGAATGTCCCTCAACCTTCATTTCAGCTGATTGCTTTAAAACATCAGCAACTATAATTTGTAGATTTTCTTCACTAGATTTATCTAGTAAATATTTTATTAATGATGATGATGAACGACCAGCACCAATTACCAACACTTTTCTCATTCGGTGATTTTATTTAAAATAACTTTAGCTTTTAAAACATCTGAAGCATCTAATTGAAGTCTATATTCTTCTGCAAAACCAATTGCGCTCATATTCTCATCTGCTATAAAACTTTTAATTCCTTCACTTTCTAATTTTCCTTTTGCAATCTGAAGCTCATATAAAATCCTAGAAACAAGCACAGTAACTATTTTGCTATTTGAATTTTTCATAGTCTAAATTTAAGTCATATTTTTACATTAACAAAATTAATTAAAATGAAGAATAGGAACTTATTAATAACTTCAATTTTAGGTCTAATAGCCATTATATTAGGTGCTTTTGGCGCTCATGCATTAAAAGAAACTTTAACTGTTGATGCCTTGCAAAGTTTTAATACCGGGGTTCGCTATCAAATGTACCATGTCATCGTATTACTTTTTGTAAATACCTATACAGGATTTTCTACAAAAACCAAAAATTTAATCAGCTGGTTATTTTTCATAGCAATACTATTCTTTTCAGGCTCCCTTTATGCTATTACCGCAGGTGGCATAAATGCTAAATCAATTTGGTTTATCACTCCTTTTGGTGGTCTACTTTTTATAATTGGCTGGTTTACGATGTTTTTAAATTTTCTAAAAAAACGTTAATTTTTTTAGAAAATAAAAAATCTACTAAAACGTTTTCGTTAAAAATAATTATGCTTAATTTTGCCCATCATTTTTAATTAAAATAAAAAATGGAACACACAACTCAGTCCGTAAATAGTGCTATGGAAAATTACGGAA
>Ga0209633_10004734_pt1 | contig 12162 bp, 11 predicted proteins | sample Cruoilmetagenom1_FD_187290 | JGI IMG/M metagenome (GOLD analysis project Ga0209633, IMG submission 187290) | Oil polluted marine microbial communities from Coal Oil Point, Santa Barbara, California, USA - Sample 1 (SPAdes) (version 2) | ecosystem: Environmental > Aquatic > Marine > Oil seeps ... | reverse complement strand
CTTTTTGAACAAACTTCCTTGATGATGAAATCCATTTCACCGAAAGTATGCCCTTCTTTAATGATCTGAATATTCTGTTCTAATAGTTTGTAATTAGGGCTAATTTTTATCCAATAAGCGACCAGTGCTTCAAAACGAAGGCCTAGTCTTTTTGATTTTACTTTTTCTAAGTGAGTGATTAAAGGAGCAGGGTTTTGATCAAGAATTTTTAATGCGGGCAGACAGGCAGAATATTCATTGAGGCAATCTTGGTGACTCCACCAATGTGTGTCATTGATTTCTCCGGCAACAAGTGGAGGGCTGGAAATTACCCAGGCAAGATCACGAACTAAACGGTTTTGGAAGACAGGTTGATCCACGCTAGCCCGCATTTCTCAGCAGGTGGTCAGATGATCGCGCAGGGCTTTGGGTTCACAAGGAGTTTTCCAAAGGAGTGGAATAACAGTGTGTATTTCCGACTGAGGAAAATACCTTGTGGATTCAAAGAACAAGCGAAGACTCATCAAACTGGTGAGAAGTGCGGGCTGAATTTTTTTGCCAGCATAGGATACGATTATTGGCTGGCATAGCTACGTCTTTTATTAAATGCATCCCTGATTCCTCAGCAAGCTCATTAACTGCTTCAAAGTCGCGGATAGCACTTTCAGGATCGCGTTGTTTTAACCAAATATCAAATCTTGCATTACTTTCGCTGGTATAAGTGTTGTCGTAGTTAAAAGGGCCATAAAGAACCAGTAAGCCACCTGTATCCAGAAGCTTGCAGGCATTCTTAATAAAGTCTACGACGTTCTGCCAGCTCATTATATGAACCGCATTGGCAGAGAAAATGGCATCAATCTCTAATTCTGGCCATGTATCTTTGCTGACATTCAATTTAATGGGAGGCGGAGTATTATCTAAAGCGGCTTCAGTTAACCACTGTTTAATGCCGTCATGGTATGCCAGTTGATCGCTGGTTTGCCAGCTTAAATGAGGCATTTTTTGCGCAAAGTAAACAGCATGCTGTCCTGTGCCACTACCAATTTCAAGAATGTTTTTTTTGTTACGAAACAATGGTTCAATAACGTTGAAAATAGGATCACGATTTTGAACGCATGATTCAGAATAGGGCTTTGGCTGGTTCTTCAAAGTGTTTTATCCCCGCTTTTATAAGGTGATTTTAAAGACCGCATATAATGTGCAATTGCATCCTTCTCATGTTTGATAAAGTTTTCAATGGATGCTTGAAAGGGAGAATGATTTAAGTAATGGCTAGAGCGCGTAAGCGTGGGTATAAATCCACGTGCTATTTTGTGCTCACCCTGCGCACCGGGTTCAAATGTTTGTAGATTATTCGCAATGCAGTATTCAATGCCTTGATAATAACAGGCTTCAAAATGGAGTTTATCTATTTGTTCGCTACAGCCCCAGTGCCGACCGTACAGTGTGGTATCACTGGCATACATCAACGAGCCAGCAACGCATTTTTTACTGGGTAAATCTGCAAGTACTAATAGCGTTTGCTCGGGTAGTTCTTGTGCGATTTCTTTAAAGAAACCCTCATTTAATGTGGCTGTGCCGTATTTTTCAGCAAATGTTTGTTGATAAAACTGTGCAAAATTATTCCAGTCCGCGTCTGTAGCGGTATAGCCATTTAAGATGCGTAGTTTGATATTTTGCTGCTCAACCCGACGTCGTTCTTGTCGAATATTTTTACGTTTCTTTTTCTCAAGTTTTGCGAGAAAGTCTTCAAAGTTATTGTAGTTTTGATTGTGCCAGTGAAACTGACAATCATGACGACTTAACAAACCGTAGTCTTCCATCCAGTCTTGTTCATCACTCATCGCAAAAAGACAATGAAAACCACTATAGTCTTGTTGTTCTGAAAATTGTTGGGCTGTTTTAATTAATAAGGGAAGCACCTCATCTTTGCGATCAGCTCGACATAAAAGACGTTGTCCACTGGCGGGTGTATATGGAATTGCGGAGACCAGTTTTGGATAATAAGGTAGTTGATTGCGCTGATAGGCATCCGCCCATGCATGATCGAAAACAAATTCACCATAAGAGTTCATCTTGGAATAAAGTGGCATGGCGCCAATCAGGCTGTCGTTTTCAGTAATCGCAATATGGCATGGACGCCAGCCAAATTCATCGCTGACACAGCCATTGTTTTCAAGTGCCGCTAAAAATTCATGATGCATAAATGGATTGTTGTCTGTAACAAGACTATTCCAGTCATCAGATGGGATTTGCTTGATTTCACTATGAATATTTATCTGCATTTGGTTTATTATATTGTCACAAAACAAAAAAAGTTAATATAGGCACGTAATTTAAGGTGATAATAATCAGACGAATCATAAAATGGCTAGTGCAGCTTGTGTTGTTGAGTGTGCTAATGCTTTTTGCTGTGTTACTTATTTTTCGCTGGGCTCCAATTCCTACTTCTGCATTTATTTATAAACAAAATTCACTTGCAAGAAAGGCTCCTGCCACTTATGAAGAAGCGGCATATTCCTGGATTTCTCTGGACGATATATCACCCCATTTAGCCATTGCTGTTATTGCAGCAGAGGATCAACGTTTTCCTAAGCATTGGGGCGTTGATACTATCGAATTAAGAAAGGCATTAGCAAGTCAACGTGGAAAAAAAGGGAGCCCGCGTGGAGCTAGTACCATCACGCAGCAGACGGCTAAAAATTTATTTTTATGGGGAGGGCGTAGTTATTCAAGAAAAATAATTGAGGCTGGCTTAAGTGTTGCATTGGAAATAGCCTGGCCTAAAGAACGGATTTTGGAGGTATATTTAAATGTAGCGCAGTTTGGTGATGCCATTTTTGGTGTTAATGAAGCGAGTCGCATTCTATTTGATAAAAAACCGCAAGATCTATCCAGAGAAGAAGCGGCCATGATGGCAGCAGTGTTGCCTAGACCTGCTATTTCAGATGTTAATGATCCTGCTCCGTCTTTAGTGAAGCGCCAGAAGTGGATCTTGAATCAGATGAAGCAATTAGGTGGCACCTGGTATTTAAAAAAGCTCTAAAAAACAGCATAAAAAAAGGAGCATTAAATGCTCCTTAAATGCCCCTTTCTATTCCGCAATTTATTAGTTAGTGTTCACCCACTGGCCGTTACTGTTTTTACAGGCTCTACCGTTAACTTGTTGCATACGCCCATCGATATAGGCATCCATAACATAGTCACGACAGGTTGTTGCTCGACCGTTTACATTACCCTCATAGGTGTTTACGGGGGTGAATTCGTAATTGGTTTTTGTTTCTGGGTTCTCCCAGGCAACCTTACGATAGTTCGGCGCAGTCTCAAGTGATTGCGACACTCGTTGTTGGTCTTCCTGATCCATTCTACGAGCATTTGCACCGCCAATCATGCCGCCCGCAACGGCACCAATAATTGCCATTGTTTGTTTGCCCTTGCCTTTACCAAATTGGTGACCTAGTGCGCCACCAATGACAGAACCTGCGATGGTTTGTTTTTGTTCTCTACTAGCGCCTGCACAGCCGCTTAAGAAAACGGAAGTTGAAAGTGATAATGCGACAAGCCCGCTAATCACCATTGATTTAGTATAATTTTTCATGGATCTTCTCCTGTTATGTGTAAGTCACATAAACTCAGATAACAGTTTCTTTAATAAGTTCCACAATATTCTTTTCTGGATTTCTCTTGATTCCTATCAGTTTCCCATCTCTGAACAAAGGTTGCCAGCATTGCAAAGCAGCTCATAGGCAATGGTTTCAGCTGATTTTGCAATTCTATCAACGCTAATATTTTGCCCCCAAAGTTCTGCCATATCACCTGATTTAAGTGGAGAATCAGTATAGTCGCTGGCATCAATAACGATCATATCCATAGAAACCCGACCCAGTAGTTGGGTCTCCTTGCCATTAACCCAGACTGGCGTGCCAGAAGGTGCATGACGTGGATAGCCATCTGCATAGCCACAGGCAATTACTGCAACGGGTATATCTTTAGGACATTGGTAGCTACTGCCGTAGCCGATGCAGTCACCTTTTTTTAGATCATGTATTGCGATCACTGGGGCGTTTAAAATCATCGCTGCCTTTAAATCGTATTCGGAGCGGTCTTTTAGTGTAAAAGGCGAGCTACCATAAAGCATGATACCTGGGCGAATCCAGTTTGCATGACTATCAGGCCAGCCTAGAATTCCTGCTGAATTAGCGATGCTTTGCGGTGCATTAATGTTTTCGCAAGATTGTTTGAAATCATTGAGTTGCAGGGCGGTGGTTTTTTTATCTAACTCATCTGCACAGCATAAATGCGTCATCAAAATGAGCGATTCTGGATTCACTTGGGAATGTTGTTTAAGATGATTAAATAACGAGTAAGCCCTTGAAGGATGAAAACCAAGGCGATGCATGCCAGTGTCAATTTTTAAGTTTAGCTGAAATCTGTGTTTACCCGTGTAATGATTTAACTCACTGAGTTGACTATCGTTATGAACGACCAGCCTTAAATCCAGTTGTGCGGCAATACGTAGGTCGCTGCTGTTTTGATGTCCTTGTAATACCGTAATTGCCTTATCAATTCCAGCTTCGCGTAATTCAACTGCTTCGTTAATACAAGAAACGGCAAAGGCATCGGCAATGTCATATAAGATGCCTGCGGTGCTGATTGCGCCATGTCCATAGGCATTCGCCTTGATCACCGCCAGAGCTTTTGACGTCACTGCGACCTCTTTAGCGCGATTAAGATTGTGCTGTAAAGCTTGAGGATGAATGGTGATGCGTGCTGAGCGCTTCATATCGTCCTGCTGGCGCTGATGCTAAAAAGTGGGGGGGGTGCCATGCTTCGACTGCGCTCAGCAGAACTGCTTCCCCTCGACAAGCTCAGGATAAACCAAGTCCGTTCAGTACGGGTATTGTGATTTTCAGTAAACAAACTTTATGCTAATACTGTTGAGATTCAGGTGCGTAAATATCTGGCATAAAATTATCAAAGCGTGTGTATTTACCCGTGAATGTCAGGCGTACTTTACCAATCGCGCCGTTTCTTTGCTTGCCAATAATAACTTCGGCCATGCCCTTGTCTTCTGTATCTTCATTATAAACTTCGTCACGGTAGATAAACATGATCACGTCCGCATCCTGCTCGATGGCTCCGGATTCTCGCAGGTCTGACATAATCGGGCGTTTATTGGGTCGTTGCTCTAGTGAGCGGTTAAGCTGCGAAAGTGCAATAACCGGAACTTCTAATTCTTTGGCAAGCGCTTTTAGTGATCTTGAAATTTCTGAAATCTCAGCTGCACGGTTATCAGATTTTGAACCAGATTGCATCAGCTGAATATAGTCGATAACGATAACGCCTAGCTGACCATGTTCGCGTGCCAGGCGACGTGCCTTGGCGCGAATCTCGGTGGGAGACATGGCGGCGGTGTCATCAATGAAAATTTGGGTTTCACCAAATGTTTTAACTGCCATGCCAATGCGCGGCCAGTCTTCCTCACGGATTTTACCGGTACGAATATCATTAAGTGGGACTCGACCCATTGAGGCAAACATCCTCAGAACCAATTGTTCCGCAGGCATTTCCATACTGAATATAGCGATCGGCTTTTTATCATTTATGGCAATAAACTCTGCTAGATTCATGGAGAATGTAGTCTTGCCCATTGACGGTCGTCCGGCAACAATGACTAGATCTCCTTTTTGTAAGCCAGAGGTCATCTCATCAAGATCGGTATAACCTGTGGAGGCACCGGTAATCGTTTCATCCGATTTACTGAGTTCATCAATATGCGCCAGTGTTTGTTTGAGCAGATTTTTAATGTTCTGAAAGTCTTGCTGACGGTTACCCTGTTCGGCAATTTCGAATACTTTTTTCTCTGCCTCATCAAGTAGATCCTTACTCGGTCTATCTCCTGAATTGAATGCATCTTCGGATATTTCAGAACTGATGCTTATCAGCTGTCTTAACACTGATTTTTCACGCACAATATCCGCATAAGCTTTGATGTTTGCAGCACTGGGTGTGTCTTTGGCCAGTGCTCCAAGATATGCCAGACCACCTGCATTTTCTAACTCATCTCTGTCTTTAAGCCATTCAGAAAGGGTAATAATATCGAGTGGTTTATCGCGTTCTGCAAGCACTGCAATAGAACGGAAAATAAGGCGGTGGTCGTGCCTATAGAAATCTTCTTCCATAACCACATCAGCAATTTTATCCCAGGCACGGTTTTCAAGCAGTAGACCACCGAGCACAGATTGTTCAGCCTCAATGGAATGCGGCGGGACTTTTAGGTATTCGATTTTTTCGGCAGGCTGCGATACGGGGTCTTTGAATGTTGTAGCCACTTTTTGGTGTTCCTCAGTTTTTAGTAGTTAGCACAAGTAGTAGTAAGCACACGAGTAATAGTTATCACAGGCTAATAGTCAGTAGAAGCTATAGTTCGCACAAGCGAATTATTCTATCGTCTTGCAATCTTAAGTGATAGTGCTAGAAGTTGTTAATAATCTGTGGATAAAGTTGAGGACCTTTTGAAAAAATTACTTTGAAAAAATCATCAAGTCCCCCCCGAAGCCGCTGATGCTGAGCTTTGCATAAATTCTAGCAGTCGTTGAAAAAGCTAACGAGCTATCATTCAAAACCCGGGGGGGTGTCATGGAAGCCAGTTAGCGGTTTTCCCGATTTTCAGTTAAATCATCGACAACCGATGGATCAGCCAGTGTTGAAGTATCACCAAGGTCATCTACTTCATTGACCGCAATTTTCCTTAAGATTCTACGCATGATTTTACCTGAACGGGTTTTAGGTAAACCGGGCGCCCATTGAATGATATTCACTTTTGCAATTGGCCCGATTTCTTTTCTAACCAGTGCAACCAGTTCTGCTTTAAGGTCATCAGTTCCCGTTTCACCCGTCATGAGTGTTACGTAGGCATAAATACCTTGTCCGGTAATATCATGTGGATAACCCACAACGGCAGCTTCGGCAACTTTTGGATGAAGCACTAAGCCTGATTCAATCTCTGCAGTTCCCAAGCGATGCCCTGAAACGTTTAGTACGTCATCAACGCGTCCAGTTATCCAGTAGTCACCATCTTCATCACGACGTGCGCCGTCCCCGGTGAAGTAATATCCTTTAAACATTGAAAAGTAAGTTTCATAAAAACGCTCATGATTACCGTAAAGTGTACGCATCATGGAAGGCCAGGGTTGTTTCATAGCTAGGTTTCCAGCGGCAGGATTACCTGTAATTTCATTGCCTTCATCATCCAGCAAGACAGGATCACAACCAAAGAAAGGAGCCATCGCAGAGCCGGGTTTTAAGTCATGAACGCCGGGTAGGGGAGTCATTAGATGCGCGCCAGTTTCTGTTTGCCACCAGGTATCGACTATTGGGCAATTATCATTACCAACGACTTTGTTATACCACTCCCATGCTTCTGGATTGATGGGTTCTCCAACGGTTCCGAGAATACGTAAAGATTTGCGAGAAGTCTTCTCGACAGGTTCATTACCAGCTGCCATAAGTGCACGAATTGCAGTAGGCGCAGTGTAGAAGCTGGCAACTTTATGTTTATCGATAACTTGCCAGAAACGTGAAGCGTCGGGGTAGGTGGGAATCCCCTCAAACATCAAAGTAGTCGCACCATTGGTTAATGGACCATAAACAATATAAGTGTGACCTGTTACCCAGCCAACATCAGCCGTACACCAGTAAACTTCTCCATCTTTGTAATCAAACACTAATTTGTGTGACATCGCGGCTTGAACGAGATAACCGCCTGTTGTATGCAGTACACCCTTAGGTGTGCCTGTTGAACCTGATGTGTAAAGAATAAAGAGTGGATCTTCAGCATCCATTTCTTCAGCCGGGCAATCAGTATTCGCCTTAGTTACTTCTTCACCATACCAGATATCACGGTCGTCATTCCATTCAACAGGATCACCACCGCGTTTTACTACCACGCAGGTGTGTACATTTGGACAGCCTTCCAGTGCTTTGTCTGCATTAGTTTTAAGCGGAACTTTCTTACCACCACGCATGGATTGGTCGGCCGTAATAACAACCTGACAGTCAGAGTCCAGAATGCGGCTTTTAAGTGCGTCAGGTGAGAAACCACCAAATACAATAGAATGTACAGCACCAATTCGCGTACAGGCTAGCATCGCAACAGCGGCTTCTGGAATCATTGGCATATAAAGGGATACACGATCACCTTTTTTAACACCACGAGCTTTTAATACATTGGCAAATTGGCAAACTTCTGCATGCAGTTCTTTGTAGCTTATATGCTTGTCTTCTTCGGGGTTATCACCTTCCCATATGATGGCGGTTTGATCACCGCGTGTTTCCAGGTGCTTATCCAGACAATTATAGGAGACATTCAGGGTTGCACCTTCAAACCACTTGATGTGCAGGTCAGCCTGATCAAAACTCCAGTCAGAAACTGTATCCCAAGGCTTAAACCATGAAACATAGTTATTCGCCTGTTCCGCCCAGAATACATCAGGGTTCTCAATCGATTGTTGGTACATCTCCTTGTATTGCTCTGCATTTATATTGGCTTGAGCAGCAAATTCTGCTGAGACTGGGTGAACAACATTTGACATTTTAAACTCCAATGATAATTAGTTGTGATTTGTATTAAATCAATGATAGATAATTACTCATAATGTAGTATACAGGTTATATTTAGCAAGCTTATTTGCTGATAAAATTGGTGATGTGATATGGATGCTTTATCTATGACAATTTTGCTCGGAGTGCTGGTGATGCTGGTAATTGTTGTTGCATTTATTTTGACGGTTAAAAGCGGGCAATATGATGATCTTGATGGGCCAGCTTTTCGTATTTTGATGGATGATGATGATCCTCGAATTCCGGGAAACCAACCTTCACAAGATGATGTTTCTGTTGCATCAGATAGTGATAATACAAAAAAAAACGTATAAGAGGCTCATGCACGAGAGACATGGTGGCTTAAAAATGCCTAAGCCGAGCAATGCGAGACAGCAGCTTTAGCTAAACCGAAGGGTTTGACCTCACTTTTGAAGTAAAACAGGTGAAATTACACAATTTATTTTTTTGTCGAACTCTGGAACAACGATTTTTCTAAATTAGTATTATTGATACGGTAACAACAAGAACTGTTACTGTTGCGATGCATCCATAAGCGTAATATATGAGTATGAATAATATGTTGCGCCCGGCACTAATCTAGATTAGTTTTATATATTGGCTTAAATGTTGCATTTTTATAGAAATGTTCTATATTTAGGCTAATAAAAATAATTTTTGCCAAGGGTACAATAATAATTCAACTTTGGTGTATGTTGCGATTTAATTAGGAGAGTTAAACCTATGTCTGATAGGAGATTACAGGTATTTCATGCTGTAGCACGTTTGCTTAGCTTTACAAAAGCGGCTGAGGTGTTACATATGACACAACCTGCGGTGACGTTTCAAATACGTCAGTTAGAAGAACAGTTTGATACGCGTTTGTTTGATCGGGCGCATAACAGAGTTAGCCTTACGGAAGCAGGGCACGTTGCTTTTGAGTATGCTGAAACTATTTTTGAACATTACTCTGAAATGGAGAATGCAATCCGTGAGATCACGGGCAGTATTAGTGGCTCACTAACACTTGGTGCATCTACGACGATTTCAGAATATATGTTGCCTGCATTACTGGGCGACTTTAATGCAAAGAATCCAGAGGTACTGTTGAGGCTTCGTGTATCTAATACCGAAGGCATTGTTTCGATGGTTGAAAATAATGTTATTGACCTGGGCGTTGTTGAAGCTCCGGTAACTAACAAAAACTTGTTAGTTGAAGTTTGCCGAAAAGATGATTTGGTTGTGGTTGTGCCACGTGACCATGAGTTGGCAGACCTGAAAAGTATTGATGTTAAGAAATTACTGGAGTACCCCTTTATTTGTCGTGAAGAAGGCTCTGGTACAAGAGAAGTTATTTCCGAGTACTTAAGATCACAGGGTGTCGGTAAACACGCATTAAAAGCTTGTCTTGAATTAGGTAGTCCAGAGGCAGTCAAAGGTGCCATTCAAGCGGGCATGGGTATTTCAATCTTGTCCAGCGTGTCGCTTGCGAAAGAGCTTGAGCTGGGTACATTAAAAACAGTGCCACTTGACCCACCATTAACACGTGAGTTCTCATTTGTGCGTCAACGCCAAAAGTTTCGTGTTAGAACTATGGAAGAGTTACTGGATTTTGCCCGAGGGTATTGTAAGGACAAATCTTCATAGCGTATTTATTATCAAAAATGCAATAAAAAAACCGGAGTTCATCTCCGGTTTTTTTATTGGCAAAATATTATGTGACACCTTACTGATAACCTAGTACATTCTATTATTTAAAATGAATCATAGGTAATCAATGTTTCCTGCCATGCCCCAGGCAAACAAACAAGAGCGACAACTCCTCAAAGTGTTTAAATCACTTGATCCAGCAAATAAAGAAAGCTTGATGTGTTACGCAGAGTTTTTACAACAACGCTCTAGCCAGGTTGATGAGAGCACTGTTGAAAAACAAGAAATTGCAAGCGAGCCACTTGATATTCCACGTCCTGAGAAAGAAAGCGTTATAAAAGCAATCAAGCGTTTAAGCGCAAACTATCCTATGGTTGATAAAGAAAATATTTTACATCCTATTTCTGCTTTAATGACAGGCCATATGTTGCAGGGAAAAAAAGCAGATAAAGTTATCGACGAACTCGAAGAATTATTTGCCAAAGAATACCAAAAAAACTAAAAAACCAGGAATAAACTTACATGCTTAAGTTGATAAATGATTGGTATCACCGTCATTTTAATGATCCACAGGTAGCCATTCTTGCGCTACTGCTGTTAATAAGTGCTGCTATTCTTTACTTGATGGGCGATGTATTGGCGCCACTTCTGGCAGCAATTATCATTGCCTATTTGCTGGATGGCGCTGTGGCGATGTTTAGAAGGAATAAAGTCCCGCGCTTTATATCCATAATGATAACATTCAGCTTGTTTATCCTGTTGCTACTCGTGGTGCTTTTTATACTTGCGCCATTATTGGTAAGGCAGGCAACCCAGTTTGTGCTTGAAATCCCTGGGATGTTTGCTCAGGGGCAAGAAATAATCATGCAGCTTCCTGAAAAATACCCAAAAGTTATTTCAGAACAGCAGGTTAGCGATATAATGGTTGAGTTAAGAACACAGGTAATGGACTTTTCTCAAGCTGTTGTTAGTTTCTCTTTATCATCAGTTTCAGATTTATTGACATTCATGGTCTATTTAGTCGTGGTGCCATTATTGATTTATTTCTTCCTTATGGACAAAGAAAAAATTCTCAGATGGTTCACTGCTTTTTTACCCCATGACCGCAAGCTTGTATCTCAAGTCTGGCAAGAAATGAATGGAAAAATTGCCGGTTATGTACGCGGTAAGTTTGTGGAAATTGTCATCGTGTGGCTGGTGAGCTACATCACCTTTTTGTTTTTTGATTTGAATTATTCATTGTTATTATCATTTGCGGTGGGTGTTTCAGTATTAATTCCTTATGTTGGTGCTGCTATTGTTACTTTGCCTGTTGCGATAGTTGCCTATTTTCAATGGGGTTATTCTACAGAGGCACTTTATTTGATTATTGCCTATGGAGTTATTCAGTTTTTAGATGGTAACTTACTAGTGCCACTGCTGTTTTCAGAAATGGTCAATTTGCATCCAGTCGCAATAATCATAGCGGTGTTGCTATTTGGCGGGCTTTGGGGCGTGTGGGGCGTGTTTTTTGCGATTCCGCTGGCGACATTGATTCATGCTGTTATTAACTCATGGCCGAGGACGGCAGATAGTCTAGAAGACGTTGATGGATAAACCTCACTTACTTAGCCTATCTGATAACAGCACATATCCTTATCAGCTGATTAATTCTAATAGGGCCAAATACATACGCATTAAATTATCCAATCAGGGTGATCTTAGTGTGGTTGTGCCGCTAGGAATTTCAAAAAAACGTGCCCATGACTTTGTCAAAAACAAAGCGCTCTGGATAGAAAAACATCTGCAACAATTAACCATCAGTGACAAGCCCTCGGTTATTGATTCTATTGAATTAAAACTGCTAAACGAAACGTGGTCTATTGATTATCAGTCTTCACAAGAAAACTTCGTAGAACTTGAAGAGTGTGATAATTTTAATATGCTGATTAG
>Ga0209633_10004733_pt1 | contig 12163 bp, 20 predicted proteins | sample Cruoilmetagenom1_FD_187290 | JGI IMG/M metagenome (GOLD analysis project Ga0209633, IMG submission 187290) | Oil polluted marine microbial communities from Coal Oil Point, Santa Barbara, California, USA - Sample 1 (SPAdes) (version 2) | ecosystem: Environmental > Aquatic > Marine > Oil seeps ... | reverse complement strand
ATACACCATCCCCAAAAAACGTGTCGTTCGTGTGACTCACCAAACCAATTCATGTGACGTATCCGTCACATTCTTAACGATTGTTCATTGTTCACTAATCCGTCACTTTCCAATTTTTCCTCCGTCTCGAATATGTGGCTTTTCTATCACGCAACCAATTTATGTATTTTAGCTTGTTTACCGTTTCCTAACCGTTTACAGAAACTATATATAATATTAAAATATATATCGTATCTATGACTACAAATAGAATAAAAAACAAAATGATATCAATACATGAAGAAACACATCAACAGCTCGTTGATGCTACAAAAGGCAAAGAGTCATTTGATGCAACGATAAGCCGTGTCTTAAAAGTGTACTGGTCAGCCATAGAATGTGGTTTGGTGGAATAGTATGAGCGTTTATTTTGCCCACTCAATGCTTTCTTACGGCACAAAGAAAGAGCATACAGATAAAGCTCTCATACAGGAACATTTTGGAGAGCAGAGGTTTATAGACCCCTCCTTATTAGGCTCTAACAGTATGAAGTTTTACTATGCTCTTGTTGAAGATTGTGATGTTTTGGTATTCACCGAGCACGCCAAAAGCATTGGTAAAGGGGTTTGGTCTGAAATAAGGCACGCCCTAAATTGTGGTGTGTCTGTTTTCCTTTTGCGTAAAGGTAAGTTTTATGCATCCCATGAGTTTAGTGTTGTGGTTTTCAACAAGAATGATTGGAAAAAGCATTATGCTAAGGTGAAACTTACAAAACCAAAGGATGGTGCTTAATCATGGTTAAAAAACCAACGATGACGAGTGCTATCAAAACTTTTCTTGGTGAAGGTTTAAATTACAGGGATGTCAAAAAATCTATTTCTGGCATGGTCTCAATGGGTGTTGTTGTACCCATTGATGAAAGAGTTAATACCACGAGAGCTTTTGAATTACGTCGTCGAGGCATGTCATGGGAAAACGTAGCTAAAGATCAAGGTATCAGAAAAACCAATATTGAATCTGCTACGAAGTTTGCTTATCCTTTCCTTGTTGAAAAGAAAATGACAGCATCTGTTCTTCAGACTTTAGAACAACGTACTATGCGAAGCCACGGTTTTGAGAGTATGGACGAATATAACGAATATATGCAAGATGCTTACTGAGGTACTATGCACGATAACCAAGCGTTTGACTTCGAAACAGTACAAGGACAAGCTGTTTTATGTTGCTTTAGCGATGGTACGGTTTTAAAGCATCCTACTTTAGACCAAATGCTTTCTAAGTTGACGAGGCATAACAGGAAAAGACGGTATTTTGCATGGAATATTCAGTTTGATTGCGATGCTTTCTTAAAAGAGTTACCTCTCGAACTAATTGGTGACCTTGTTGATGCTAAGCCAATACAATATAAAGAATATGAGTTAAATTATCTCAACAAGGTAAACCTGAAGATCAAGAAGGGTAAAAAAGTCATCAAAGTTTGGGATATTGCCCAATTTTATATGTGGCATAGCCTCGACTCAATGGCAAAACAGTATCTAAGTAAGGATGACTACAAAATTGATACTGAAGTTGTAGAAAAGTTCAAAACCACCGAAAACAACATAACCTATTTTACGAAGCACCAAGATGAGATTGTAGAATATTGTCTTAATGATGCCCGTATCACAAAGCTTCTTACAGATCGTTTTGAGCATGTTTGCGATGTAGAAGGTTATGATTTCCAAAGCCCTTTTTCATTGGGTAATCTTGGCATGAAGTATTTTGCACCTTATCTCACTTATGTTAACGGTGACAATACTTACCAAATACCTCGTATCTCTGGAAAGCGTAAAAGCAAGAATGCATCCTTTTTGGCTAATTTTGAAAGCGTATATGAGTTAATAGCTCGTGGCGGATGGAATGATGTTTTTAAGAGAGGTAAGTTTTATGATGTCTATGATTATGATATTGTTAGTGCTTATCCTTCTATTATGAAAACTATTCCTTATTGGGATGGCGAATGGATAAATACTCTGAATGAGGAAGAGGTTTTGGCTGCTGATTATGGGCTTGTTCAGTGTAAGATTAAGAACTTAAGTATACCTGATTTCCCGTCTATTTACTACTACAACAATATTTCTTTCTATGACCAAAAACCTATGAAGTGGAAAAATCATAGCATGATTCATTGCGAGGTAAATAAACGTTGGTATCCATGTGCTTTAACCCTCGACCATTACAAATACCTCAAATCAAAGGCTGACGTCCATTTCGAGGGTGCAATCATTTTAGAGCCTAACCCTTCATACATTGGCTTCTTTCCTCTTAAGAAACCTACCGAAGAGCTTTTTAAGCGTAAGAAAGAAGCAGAAAAACCCTCAATTGAAAGGGAAATTGCAAAGAAGTTAATGAATAGCACTTCAGGTAAATTCAAGCAGAAAAAGCATACTAAATATACATGGTGGATTTATCCTCATGTTTACTCTAAGATCACCAGAACAGTAAAAGAAACCGTATTAGACCTTATAGAACAAAACAATGCTTGGAAAGATGTTATTTCGGTTTCTACCGATGGTGCTGTCTTTAATAGGAAGCTATCTAATGTTGATTTGTCTGGAAAGCTTGGGGGTTGGGAGTGCGAAGAGTTTGAAAACTTCGTTCAAGTTGGAAACGGTATTTATTACAGCTATAATGAAGAAGAAAACGGTAAGGTAAAGGACTACAACCAAAAGATAAGAGGTTTTAACCTTGAAGGAAAGGTAAATCTGAAAGAAGCGTTAGAAAAAGATAAAGCCAAAACTATTATCCCTGTCTCAATTACCAGACCCATTCACTTGAAAGAGGCATATAAACATAACAAGGTGCTGTCTATCAAAGATGTTAATAAGTTTGTTGTTTTCGATAGACATCTTGATATCAACAAAGAAATTAAGCGTGTATGGTCCGATGAGTTCAAAGATATAAATGATCTCTTATCAGGAAGGGTATTAGAAAGCAAAGCATGGGAGATTAGAAATGCTCCAAAAGGTATCTAAAAAAGGTTAAAATAAAAAAGAGGGCTTAATTGCCCTTTATTACTCTTTTCATTATAATGTTGTTAACTGTAAGCATAAACAGCATTATAAGTATACCCAAAAATGTGTTAAGACACAGTTCACCGTTGGTGACTTCGCCGACTAACCATGACAATGCTGTTTTGAACCATACAGCAGTAGTTATACTCAACAAAAATACTGTAAACAATAAGCTGCAGGCTATCTTTGTACTCTTAACAAACTTCGTCTTTAAGTTACTCATTTCTGATCACCGTAGTCCATGTCATATTAGTTTTGAATTCTAAATCTATTGCTCTCATAAGTCTGTATTTGAAAAGCTCCCCATCCTTCAGTACGATGAACATATAAAGCCCATGCCGTTGTTTCAATGCGATGTGTTGTTCCATATTGAGTGTAAAACGTCCGTTTCTATATTTGTCTTTTCGAGTGTAGTCAATGGTTTGGGTTTGACAGGTTTTTACTTCAATCCATGTATGACCTATTAGAAAATCTAATAAACCGTTCACTCTTTTTACTGCATGTTGTTTTGAGCGTTCAATCATTAACCTCATAGCTTCATCCTCTCCCTTTTCCCCATTACGATATGCTCTACTGTTGCTTTCTGCTGTTCCTGTCACGTCCACACCTCTTAAAGTAATGCGATCTCATACCCTTTAGAGTCTTATACTTACGCTGACATTTCCGACACCTGTAATAAGTACCCTTCGGTGTCACAAAACAACCAAAAGCAGGCAATGGCAAGCCTGCTTCATCGTATTCCTCATCTATCTCGTTTTGAGTCTGTTCCATGGTATCACCTTTTAGATATTGAATGTGTTTTGCGAAGGTACTTTAACCTCTCTCCATTTAATTAGACGTTTGCTTAGTTCATCGATGACCTCACGAGTCCATGTGAGAGCATCCTCGCTGGTTGTATTATATTTTGATATATAGTTACACGCACTTGATTTTAGATTGTAACTGCTTAAGCTTGGCCAGTCCGTTGTATTGTTGAAAATACAATCGGTAATGTAATCTTCCTTGTCTGTTACTGTTATGGTAGCTTGAATGTCTCCTGATGAATGTTTTCTATAAACAGCTTTCAGTTGCATTTAATCATCCTCGAAAAGCACTTCGTAGTATAAGCTGTCGTTCAACATCAGATTTACCATCATACCGATTTCAGGCACACCGTATTTTTTAATGAACCGTCTCCATTTGCTCTGATCATTGTTCATTGTTCTTCGATATGCCGTAATATCGGTTATGATAAACTCTTCCATTCCTTCATCAAGAGTTATTCCTTTTGCCATGTTTAAGTTTACGCTGATATCCTTGTCTAACATTATTAAAACAAGCTTATCAGGGTCTTTGGCCGAATCACCGTAAACTTCTGCAGCTGTTCTTTGAGTCATTCTTTCAATGGCCATTACTTTGTTTATGTTCTTGTTGAATTTATTAGGGTCTTTATGGTACTCTTTTGCGTTTATTGACATTATTCCACCTCCCCTCTTCCTGCTTCTGTTTCTTCCTTCATTATTTCCACTAACATTTTTTCTAACGCTGCTATGTCAGCACATGTGTCGTTAAATTCGTTTTCAAGGCAGGCTTTTCTTGTAAGTTTTTGGTTTATGTTGTTTCTAATTGTTGCCACTTGACTTTCTGATTTCATTCCACTTATCCTTTTTTTATATGCTTTTACGTTCATATTTTAGTCCTCTCTTTGTACTACCCCCTCTCTTATGGGAGGGTATACCCCTACTACGTGGTACTACCCCATATACTTTGTGGTAGGAAGATAAATAGAATAAAGGACGTTGGAAAATGAGGGGAAACCAACGCCCATGTCATGCATGACCGTTTTCGATTAAACCTTTCTTAAAGGTTTATTGGGGGGTTGTTCGGAGGTGGAAGGCTCAACAACCCCCTTAAGTTTCTTTTTTATGACTACTTTATTATACTGATCTGTAAGGTTCTTTATATTCATCCTTCTAACTCCTTTAGATAGTTTGCAACATCAGTAGCACTGTAACCATGCCCCAACATTCTATCGATAAAAACGTCGGTGCTTATGATCTTCTTTTGGTACCACGTCTTGAGGTCTTTTTTATCAGGTAAAGTTATAAAGCTTTGCTCGGTTCTTTGGGCTTTTGCCAGTATCCTATTTTTCTTGATCTCAGTGATATCAAGCTCGTTCAGATTAGCTTCGAATTCACCTATATCAATCTTATGTATCTTAAAAAGGTCTGTCCATGTGGCTATCAAGTCCTTTTCTTCCTTGTCTATTCTTTTTAGCTCTGTTATTAATAGTATTAGCTTAGATTCTTCTTCATCATAACCAAGTGCTTTTACCTGTTCTGCTGCTCTCTCTGTGGTTAATTGACCTTCTGAATACAACCGGAGGATTTCTGTCTTTGTTAAATCCCTCTCTTTGGATAGCTTTTCAGCAGTAGACCAAACGGTTAGGTTTTCTGCTTTTTCTTCATCATAACCTAAATCTAAATAAGTACGTTTAACTGTCTCACGGTCCACAACACCAGCTGTAAACATTCGTCTGATATCAACACGGGTATAAGGATGGTATTGAATGGCTGTCAGCTTATCTCTCCAAAAAGGAGATATTTCTACTAAACGGTACCAGTCATAAACATCCTCTTTGGTTATAAGACCCCTAAAAAGCATTTGGGTGACCTGTGTGAACGATGGAGCATCCCAATGAGCTATCCAAAAATTCCTTACCTGTTCTTCGGAGACACCCGCTTTTAGGAACAGATCAAGATCAAGGTTTTCAAACTCATTTAACAACCCATACTTGCTTATAGAATCTGGTTCAAAAACTTCTTTGGATATCCAATGTGTTAAATCCTGAGGGGTTGGATAGAACAGAAAGTCATCTTCATAAGCTTTTCGTTGTGTGTCACCAAAACCATGATATCCCATTTGTGTGTTATATTCTGCCTCTGGCAACATATTCTTATACTTTAATCGAATGAGAGTAGCAGGATCAACAGGCATATTTAACATTTTAGAGTTAATTTCTTGTGTAATCGGTGTGGCTAAAGCACTTGAAAGGATCATGCCGTAACCATAACCGCTTATTTGTGAAAATCCTGAGTAATCCATGTAAGAACGCAGCTCTTGTCCGATTTTATCCACTTGGCCAAGACTTAGAATTTCAGAAATAACCGATATTAAGTTGGTGGCTAAAGTAATGTCTGTAACAATCGCCATCTGGTTAAACAAACTATTCGTAACGGGAGTCGTGTCATCTATATTTATTCCCGAGACGGCTTCCAACTGTACTTTTGTAACCTTGCCTATAACCACATCCATCAAATCATGTGCTATGTCTGATCCGCTTTCTGGTGAATGTGCCCATCTTTCCTTTAGCTCTTTTATCTTTTGTTTCATATCATCGGTTTCAAACATATCTTCGTTGATTGTTGATTGGGCTATTTCAAGCTTCATCTCATCGATGAGGTTAGGTTTAAGACGTGTAAAAATCGTTGTTATAAAGGTATCAAAGAATTCGTTTAGGGGTGTTCTTATGTTTTCAGTAAAATCAAGGTCTGTAATGGCTGTTATACCCTCTGTTATCTTTTCTTTCGTCTCATCAAACTTAACTGGTATCTCTGCTATTTTATCCTTTACTCCAATAATCTGATCCCTGATGTTTCCAATGGCAACATCAAGCACCGTGAACTTATCCTTAATAGCGTTCAAAGGTGTTTTTAGAGGTGTTGCTATTTTATCCTCCAAGCTGTCCTTTAAATCCCTTATTGGTTGTCTTACATAGTTACTAAACCATAAATCGAACCTGTCTGTAAATTTCCCCATTTATCTCACTCAAACATCTTATCCAAGATGCCCTCCGCTCTTTCTTCTACCCATCCAATTACTTTATCTTGTTGGTTGTCGAACCAACCTTCCAAACTGTCATCTAACCACTCACCAGCTTCGTCTATCCAAACCTCAACGCCATCCATTCTACCTCTAATATCATTCCACAAATCAGATGACCATGACATGATTATTCCTTGTCGTGAATCCAACCATGAGCTTAAATCGTAGTACGATCCTAAGATAACATCTTTGGCTCTTTCTGTCAGCTGGTCGTAATCGTCTGCAAGATCATAGAAATAATAGCTTACACTTCCAAGTTTGTTACCAATATCGATCAGATACTGTTTTATGTGTGGCATTTCAACCCAGCTGTCGTCTATTCTGTCAATCCAACGAGCAATTGCATATTGCATATTGCTAAACATGTTTCCGATCTGATCGATGATCCACATTTTTTATATCTCTCCTTCCATCTCCATGAGCTTCTTAATTTCTAAAGCAGCTTTTTGGACTGCTTTCTTTGCTTTTTCTTCTGTAAATCCTTCTTTTGGTAAAGTAACCGTCCCTCTGTATTTTTGTCCTACCTCGAATCGGATTTCCATGTTATTCAAGGTTTCACCTCCAGAGTACCGTTCATGCACTTCTCTTACATTTACTATTTTGTACCTCATCTTTTCAACTTCCTATTTTTGTTGTATACTTGCATGTTGTAACCTGCAAGTCCTGCCAAGATTCCTATTACACTCGTTAATAAAACACCGTTCATACCTTGCGAAATTGCATATATTTCCAGTGCCGTTATTGCTACCATTGCTACTATTACTTCGTTATTCATGTTTTTACCTCTCATGGTTCGTTTTGAGTTAATATAAAGTCATCAAGATATAAGTAAGCATTACTGCCTGCTTTCCCAGTCATTTCTATCTTAGCCCATATACCTTTATTCCCTGCATCAGCCGATGTGTAAATCGATACGTCCGATAAGTCAAACACTTCGTCTTGAAATAATACCCTAACCCATTTCCACGTTGAGGTGTCAAACACAAACTTGAGAGTATAAAATATTGTTCTATGTTTGCGAATGCCCAACGACGATGCAAGTGTGCCCCATGATATCCCACCTTGCCAGTAGTACAAACCGTCGGCTACTACATCTATTTTTATACGAACAAAGTATTTATTTGTGCCGTCATATACAGTCATTTGAAAAATAATATCCTCTATATTTACATCAAAAGACATTGAGATTTCAAAACCAAATCTCGTAGTACGTGGAAGAGCAAGCCATTTCCATAAACTTGCTTGTCGTCCTCCGTCACTTCCTGCAACGAGTTTAATACATTGATCTCCGTTTTTAGCATTATCGGTAGACAATCCTGCACTTCCCCCTGTACCAACAAAATCAGCCGTCCATTTTAAGGTACTGGCTTCGAAGTCATCCATCCAAACAACGTTTCCCCTTCTATCAAAGTTAACTATCGAACCTTGTCTTACTGCTAATTCAGCAGCTCCCATGTAATTCGGATTGCCAAACACGTCCTCTGGGTCTGTTAATACTGCCAACATTCTGCCTTGGCTATCAACAGCTAACGTTTTTTCTACTCCGGCATATTCACCTTTTAGTAGCCCAATAAGATTACCGTCATCGTCTACGGCAATAGTTAATAAATTTCCTGAGGTGTCCTGTCCTTTTAGAAGAGTGACATTCATGTAATCGGGCTGTCCTTTGGCCATTTAAATTTCCTCCTCATAACCTGTTAATCTATTCCAAGTCTTTTTAATCATATAACCGAAAAGCTGAGGTAAAAGCACCCATTTAGGAAGTATTCCAAAGCCTATAATCATTTCATGTTCATAAGTATCATCTAAATTCCAATATTTTGCTTGCAAGATAGACGTTTGAGGTTTAAGCTCATACCAGTCCCTAAAACTTAAAACAATGTTATCACCGTGAAACGTCTCATCAGCAGAGTTTGGATAAACCCCATGTAAAGCATCATAAATTTTGAGATGCATAAGACCAGCATGGCCTGAGGGTATTATAACAACAATACGATGAATTATCCCATGATGTAAAGTCAGGGTAGTCTCTATTGCATTAGCTAACGATGTATTCTTTGGAGCAGATAGGGCAAACCAAAAGAAGGACATGAAAACCTTCAACTCCCTCTGCAATAATCCTTGTCTGGCTGTTCATACCGTCTTTTTATCGTTACATCTGTAAGAGCTGTTTTATATAACCTAATGTTTTCTATTTTTCCTTCAAAGAAATAATTCGTTCCTTCTGAATCAGCACCAACAGAAAGTTTTATCCCAGATAGATCACCTATGCTCTCGGATATTGCGCCATCGTTCTTTACCACACCATCATAATAGAAATACCCATAATTATCAGCATCAATAAACACAAATAACAGACAATGAGTTTCATTTAACGGTATATATGAATCATTATCTACCCTTGAATGTGTTGTTCCATCTCCAATCCCACCACCTGGTAATCCATTACCACACCCTAAATAATAGAAATTAAGTCCGGTTCTTCGGCTAAGTATCTTATGCGAAGCACCTCTTACGGCTTCGTTTATCCTTGCTTCAATCGTAACTTCATCTGTAATATCTAAACTCTCATCTTTTCCACAATCGACATAATCAGGGCTTCCGTTAAATTTTAACAAAGCCCCTTCTTCATCAGTGCCCCATGTTGCACCTTCTATACTACCATGATTGTCTTTTCCTGACATATCGTGAGCAATAGAGCCCGAACCTTCAAAGAAAGGAAGATCAAGTACCAAACCAAGAGCAGTCGGATACTTGACATTATACCGTGTTCTAAGTCTCATTATATCAAGCTCTCAAGGTATGCTTTCACTGCCGCCACCCTGTTTTTTGTTGCCATTATTGCAAGATATTTTCCTACTATCTTGTCATAAAAAACAGTGACAGGCATGTTACTATTATAACGAGCTGAAACAGTTACATAAACAGGGTTTCCTGATGGATCAAGATGCGAAACAGTATCAGTTATAGTCAACACGTTGTATATGTTAACATTTTGGGTCGCACTTACCTCAAAACCTGTAATGCTTACCATTTTAACCTTCCTAAAACGTTAAAGTTGCTTCAACTACAACATCGGTTACAGCTTCAGATGCATCTTCGTTCGTTACTTTAACCCTAATTTCCTGAGCATCTGGGTCTATAAAAACCGTTTTTTGAACTATTTCCCCTGTGTCTACCGTTGATGAAAAACTGGCCAATTCTTCCGTGTCCCAACTGATGTCATCTGTTGAAGTGTAAATATAAACTGTTAAAGGGTCTGTTGCGCTACCACTATATTTACACCTCATTGTTATAGCAAGCATACATACCCCTACAAGGTCTACAGTAGAAGAAAGAATAGAGCCAGAGGGGGAAATACTGGCTTTGTCTATTATTCTTCTAACTTCTTTTGGATGTAACTGTATGACCTCATTTAATAGGTCGGGTGGCATTAATACTCCCTTACTTGTTGTAGCACCACCGAATTAGCCCCACCGGTTTGGTCGTTATCTGTGGCAAGCAGATCAAGCCTAAGGCTTCCAAGCTCTCTCGGATCATACCAGTTAGCAATATCAAAGCTGTCACCAAACGGCATGTTTAGGCAACTGTGCGGAGCATAACCAGATACCACTGTTTCATATCTTATTGCTACGGTAGATGCGCCAAGGGTAATACCAGTGTTTGCAACAGCGATGCTTGGATGTACATCAGTAGTTGTAACCGTACCTGTTGATACAGGTGATACCTGAACATCCTGAGCCGGCGTACCAAACCAACTCTGTGCGGTTACAACTTTATCATTAACCATATACTCTTCGACTTTACCATTAATAAGGCCATTGAATCTCAAGAGGTTAAAACCTGAAATCTCAAATGGTATCCTGTTATCATTGTCTTCACTTAGTTTGAAGATATCCATTTGGGCTGAAGGCTCTACGTCTGTAACTTTACACCTAAACATCATGTTTCTTATAACTCTGTCAGTTGGCAATGAGATATATTCATGAGCCGAAGCAGCGGGTGTGTAAGAGTATGTTTCCTTAGCACACAGGAAACCGCTTGGGTTCGGTTGTGCTCCATCGAAGATATAACCAAGAACTTCCAAACCGTTAACTTCAGTATCCGTATTAGCTGCGTCCTCATCGAAAGTAACCTTGAGTTGAGGGTTAGCAAACTTTGTCGGATCAAACGCCAACACTTCATCCCATAGAAACCTGCCGAAATCCAAATCTACAACAGTTTTTTGCATTTGAGATGCATCAACATTAAAGTCATTGCCTAAATTTTTCTTGCCACAGAAAAAGTTAAGAGCCTGAGCTTGTTGCCCTGTCATTGACATAATTACATCAGAACCGTCTACCAACTCTATTTTGGATAAACAGTCGACAAGATGACCAATGTTTACAAGAGGTACTCCGTTTGTGAATTGCCAGTTAATCTGAATCTTTGAAAGAGTCTTGGCAAGATTGATATCTATTGACTCTGTACCAGCAGCACCTACATCTTTATTCGCCAATATTTGTGCTATTCTGTATGACATGATTTAACACCTTACCATAGCAGCTAATTACTGCTTAATACCTCTGAGTTTTGCCATCTCTTTGCTAACTTTTATCTGATACTGTTTAGACTTTTCCGCACGCTGTTCAACCGTTGTAGCAGGCATGCTTTCAACTGCTTTCTTTGCAGCTTCAATAGCTGTCATACGCTTGTCATACCCTGCCATATAACGATCTGTCATATAAGCAGACGAATCTTCCCATCTCTCTGCGGCCTTGTCTATCCTACCTTCCCATCGTTTTTCTGAAGCTGCTTCAAGCATGCCGGCTTTTGTACGGCCTGAATCCATGGCTTGATTAAATCTTGCTTTCATAAGATCAAGCTTTTTGGCTGCTTCTTCGTTAGGGTTCTTGTCTGCGTTTTCCATCCCAGACTTATGATACTTGCCCGAGCTGGCTACACGCTCTTTTAACTTTTGTTCTACCTGTTCTTTAGATTTTCCCATATTATCTAACCTCTTAACATTAATTTTTGAGTAAGATGTTTCTTACTTATCGAATAAATACTTTTCTGTCACCAAAAACATTGGTGTCACGAAAGAAACCGGTGAAATAAAAGGGGAGATATAGGGGGTTTTAGAAAAAGCCAAAGAATGGGTTTTTGGAAAATGAAACTGAAAGTTGCATTCTTTGAGGTTTTTATTTTGGGGGGAAACGGTGGATGTGACTGAAAACGCACATGACACGAACTTAAAATGGAAATTACATGGTTAAAAATAAGGATGT
>Ga0209633_10004732_pt1 | contig 12164 bp, 11 predicted proteins | sample Cruoilmetagenom1_FD_187290 | JGI IMG/M metagenome (GOLD analysis project Ga0209633, IMG submission 187290) | Oil polluted marine microbial communities from Coal Oil Point, Santa Barbara, California, USA - Sample 1 (SPAdes) (version 2) | ecosystem: Environmental > Aquatic > Marine > Oil seeps ... | reverse complement strand
CACTAAACCGGATATGATATGGCAATTTGCTCAACACCTTAAAGAAGAATACACAAAAAAGGGGCAAAATATTGCCGTTTATGTAAAAGGTTATGTTAGTGTAAATGCAAAACAACATCAACCTTTGGTCAACGACACTATAGATATTGCTGCTGTAAAATGGGATCATTTTAAACATCATAAATGGTTGTTACCTTATCAAAAAAAGCAGATGATAAACCCTTGATTTTCAAAAATTGGTGTACATTTTCTACACTAATTTATAGTAAAGGAAAACGAGTACTCTTGCCCGTTTGGCACGTAAGTTAGTGGCTTTTTTCTACAAAGCATGACTTAGCCCTGAATAATCACAAATCTAAATTCGTTTATCATTAATCTATTACTATATTTGTATGCTTAATACAACAATAAGATGTTACAAGTAGCTTATATAAGAAAAAATAAAAAAAGCGTTTTAAAGGGCTTAGCAGTTAGAAATTTTATTGATGCAGAAAAAATTATCAATCAAGTTATACTGGTTGATGAAAAGCGAAGAGCCACTCAAACCGAATTGGACAATATACTTTCAGAATCTAATAAATTATCTAAAGAAATTGGAATTTTATTTAAATCTGGTGAACAACAAAAAGCGAACCTATTAAAAGAAAAAACAGGTCAACTTAAAGAGAGTTCTAAACTACTGAACGAACAATTAATAACTTTTCAAAATAAGCTAGACAATTTGTTATATCAAATTCCTAATATTCCAAATATATTAGTTCCATCTGGTGTTACAGAGGACGATAATGAAGAAGTATTTAAAGAAGGAGCAATACCAAAATTACATGAAGGAGCATTACCACACTGGGAGTTAGCCAAAAAATATGATATTATAGATTTTGAACTAGGCAATAAAATAACAGGAGCTGGCTTTCCGGTTTATAAAGGTAAAGGTGCAAAATTGCAAAGGGCTTTGATCAATTATTTTTTAGACAAAAATACAAATGCCGGGTACCAAGAGGTTCAAGTTCCTTTAATGGTCAATGAAGCTTCTGGATTTGGCACGGGGCAATTGCCTGATAAAGAAGGACAGATGTATCATGTTACAGAAGACAATCTGTTTTTAATTCCTACGGCAGAAGTTCCGGTTACCAATATATACAGAGATGTATTGTTAAAAGAAACTGATTTTCCCTTATTACATACTGGTTACACCCCTTGTTTCAGGCGTGAAGCAGGATCTTATGGATCTCACGTAAGAGGGTTAAATAGATTGCATCAATTTGATAAAGTAGAAATTGTACGTATTGAACATCCTGATAACTCTTATAATGCCCTTGACGGGATGGTAGATCATGTAAAAGAGATTTTACGCGAATTAAAATTACCATATCGTATTTTACGTTTGTGTGGAGGAGATATAGGGTTTACTTCTGCTTTAACTTATGATTTTGAAGTTTTTTCTACAGCACAAGACCGATGGCTAGAAATCAGTTCTGTGTCAAATTTTGAGGCTTTTCAAGCCAATCGTTTAAAATTGCGTTTTAAAAATGCTGATGGTAAGAGTGAACTGGCTCATACACTCAACGGAAGCTCATTGGCTTTACCACGGGTTCTGGCAGGACTATTAGAGAATTATCAGACTGAAAAGGGAATTAAAATTCCTGAAGTATTACAGAATTATACGGGATTTGATATTATAGATTAGAGCTATTATATTTTGATTTGTCATTCAAGGTTGCAAGAAACTAAATAAAGTGGGGTGTATTCCCATCAGAACACAGAGCCTTAATAATATTCCTTCTACAGGAGGAATGGCAATTGTATTTTCTCTTTGGAAAAATCAAACTTCTGATATAGTGGAGCTGTTAATTTGCAACAACTGCAACCATTAATTTTTTATAGCGTCGCATTTCTAATAACGCATTAAAATAATCATTGATTTGACCATTTTTCATAAAAAGTGTTGCTTTATTCTTAGCGATTTCGTGCTGATGTTTTAACTCTCTCATGGTAAAAAATTATTACTTTATAATATAAAGGCAAATGTTATGCCAAAAATTAAAGTTGGGTTAAGTAATTTTTTATCTCACGCTTTATATTAAATTGTTAAAACTTCTTTATTACCTTTGAAGCCATACTATAACGACATGTATTATAGAATTATTGTAATATTATTTTTTATTAACTCATTCGGCTATGCTCAAAGCTCTCAATTGGCCTATAATTATTTTCAAAAAGGCGAATACGAAAAGGCTGCAGTATTCTATAAACAATTGTATACAAAAAACGATGTTAGGCGAGATTATTTTAAGCAGTTACTCTCTTGCTATCAATTGATTGAAAATTTTGAAGCCTCTTCAAAACTATTGACAACACACTTAAAAAAATTTCCGGACCAACCCTATTTATTAATCGAAGTTGGTTATAACTTACAATTGCAAAACAAAAAAGAAGAAGCCCAATCTTATTATGAAAAAACTTTAAAAACTATTGATACTAATCCATTTCAAGGTGGAACTATTGGTCGTTCTTTTCAAGAAAATCATCTGTTAGATTATGCTTTATTGGCCTATAAAAAAGCCATGGAATTGAATCCGGATTTAAATTTCGACATAGATATAGCTAACATCTATGCTGAAAAAGCAGATGTAGAAAACATGTTTGACACCTATTTAAATGTTATAGAAAAAAATGAAGTATACTATGAAACAGTTCAAAGATATACAGGTAGATTTATTTCTGATGATAGTGAAGATGAAAACAATAAATTATTTAAAAAATTAGTCTTAAAACGATTACAGCAAAATCCAAATGATTCTTGGAATAAATTGTTGAGCTGGTTATATATGCAACAGAAAGATTATGACAAAGCTTTAATTCAAGAATTGGCCATTTACAAAAGAAATAAAGACAATTTGGATAGAATTTTTGAGTTAGGAGAGGTTGCTTTTAACAATAAAGAATACGAAACTTCCAAATCAAGTTTTACCTATATTTTAGATAACACTCAAAATTCAAGTTTAATTTTAGATGCCCATATTTATTTATTAGAAGCAATTATTGAAACGGCAACAACCCAAAAAGAACATAAAAATATTGAAGAAAAGTTTCAATACTTATTTGCTACTTATGGTAACGGAAGTTCCACGCTAAATTTAAAAATATCTTATGCAGATTTTTTAACTTTCACCAAAGACAATCCTGATAAGGCCATTACCATATTAAAAGATGTTCTAACCGAAGCTGGTTCTGATTATCAATATGGTTCAATTAAGTTAAAACTAGGTGATATTTTAGTGTATACAAATAAATTCAATGAAGCTTTAATCAATTATTCTCAAGTACAAACCAAACTTAAAAATAGCACTTTGGCTCAAACGGCACGTTTTAAAGTGGCACAAACTTCCTACTTTAAAGGAGATTTTAAATGGGCACTAACACAATTAAAAGTATTAAAAAAATCAACTTCTCAACTGATTGCCAATGATGCATTAGATTTATATTTATTAATATCAGATAATATTGTAGGCGATACTATTCACGATGCCTTAAAAACTTACGCTAAAGCAGATGTATTGGCATTTCAGAATAAAAACAAAGCTGCAATTGATACATTAACTATGGCACTACAAAAATTTAAAGGTAGGTCTATTGAAGATGAGGCACTATACAAACAGGCAGAACTTTATATCAAAATCCATCTATATAAATTGGCAGAAAATAATTATTTAAAATTAATCGCATTACAAAAAGATGGAATACTTGCAGATGATGCCTATTATCATTTGGCTGGATTATATAAAGACAATCTTGGAAAAATTGAAAAAGCAAAAGAAATGTATGAAAAGATTATTTTTGAATTTCCGTCAAGTATTTATTTAGTAGATGCCAGAAAACAATTTAGAAAACTTAGAGGAGATCATTTAAATTAAATATGGAAAAATTTAGAAAATGTATATTTACAACGTAACCATAAATATAGATGCTACTGTAGAGCAAAAATGGCTTAAATGGATGCAAGAAGAACACATTCCTGAAATGCTGGCCACCAGTAAATTTTTTGAGGCCAAATTGTGTCAAGTCCTGGTAGAGGAAGAAATGGGAGGAGTTACTTATGCTGTTCAATACACCACAGAAAATAAAGAAACTTTAGAAAAGTATTATCAAGAAAACGCTGACAAGCTTCGCCAAGAAGCAGACAAATTGTTTCATGGAAAATATGTGGCGTTTAGAACTGAACTGAAGGTAGTAAATCATATTAAGAATTTTAAAAAAAGCTGATCTAGTATTCGTTTATCACATACCTAATCAATCTTATTCTAATGTCGGTTAAAGCAAAAAAATATTTAGGTCAACATTTTTTAAAAGATGAAAATATTGCCAAAAAAATAGCTGACACTTTAACTGAAGATGGTTATGATACCGTTTTAGAAATTGGTCCAGGTATGGGCGTTTTAACCAAGTATTTATTGGAAAAAAAATACACTGTTCATGTTATAGAAATTGATAAAGAATCAGTTGAATATCTCAAAGCACATTACCTCAACTTAACAGACCGTATCATTTCAGAAGACTTTTTAAGGATCAATATTACTGATTATTTTCAAGGTAAACCTTTTGCTATTATTGGAAATTTTCCATACAATATCTCATCACAAATCATTTTTAAAACTCTGGAAAACAGACAAAGAATACCAGAACTATGTGGTATGTTTCAAAAGGAAGTGGCAAAACGTATTTCTGAAAAATCAGGCAGTAAAATTTATGGTATTATTTCAGTATTGACACAGGCTTTTTATGATGTTGAATATTTATTTACAGTTCCTCCAAGTGTATTTAATCCCCCACCAAAAGTCGATTCTGGGGTAATAAGATTAATTCGTAAAGAGAAATATACACTTCCGGTAGATGAAAAATTATTCTTTAAAGTAGTAAAAACGGCATTCAATCAACGTAGAAAAACAATTCGTAACAGTTTAAAAACATTTAATTTATCAGATAAATTAAGAGAAGATGTTATCTTTGCGAAACGCCCTGAACAATTATCTGTTCAAGAGTTTATTAATCTGACAGAAAAAATCGCAACGGATGCCATTTGAAATTACAAATGAACTTTTAGATCAAATTGCCTTACTCATCCAACAAAATGATGATGTTGGTTTATTGGGTCTATTAGATACTGAGCACCATGCAGATATTGCAGAATTAATAGATGATCTAAGCATAGACCATGCCACCTATATTATCAAATTATTAGATAACGAACTCACTGCGGAGATTTTAATCGAAGTTGATGAAGATGTTCGAGAAAAAATTCTAAAAAATCTTTCGGCAAAGGAAATTGCTGAGGAATTGATAGAATTAGATACGGATGACGCCACCGATATCATTGCAGAATTACCAGACGATCGTAAAGAACATGTAATTTCTCAAATATCAGATGAAGAGCACGTAGCAGATATAAAAGAATTATTAAAATATGCTGAAGATTCCGCCGGTGGATTAATGGCTAAAGAATTGGTAAAAGTTAATGAAAATTGGAATGTATTGAAATGTGTTAGAGAAATGCGGGCACAAGCAGAAAATGTAACACGCGTTCATTCTATTTACGTTGTTGATGATAATAACACATTAAAAGGACGATTGTCTTTAAAAGATCTATTGGTTACTTCTACAAAAACTCATATTTCAGATATTTACATTCCAAAAGTTGACAAGGTTAATGTAGAAGATAAGGCTGAAGATGTGGCAAGAATTATGCAAAAGTATGACCTGGAAGCTATCCCTGTTGTTGATAAATCTAATAAATTAATGGGTAGAATAACCATTGATGACATTGTAGATATTATTAAAGAAGAGGCAGATAAAGATTATCAAATGGCAGCAGGTCTGTCTCAAGATGTAGAGGCAGATGATACTATTTGGGAACATACCAGAGCTAGATTACCATGGTTGTTTTTAGGACTGATTGGTGGTGTTGGTGCAGCAGCCATTATGGGTAACTTTGAAGAAATGATTAGTAATCATGCTATTCTATTCTTTTTTACACCATTAATTGCCGCTATGGCAGGAAATGTTGGTGTACAGTCTTCTGCTATTATTGTTCAAGGAATTGCCAATGGAGATCTAAAAGGAGGTGTTACCACCAGGTTATTTAAAGAATTTTCTTTGGCCATAGTAAACGGACTCGCATTGTCTATACTGCTATTTGGTTTTACTTGGGTTTGGCAAGGCCATATGTTAACTTCGGCCGCTATATCTATTTCTTTATTTGTAGTCATTATTGTTGCCGGAATAATTGGTACTTTTATTCCTTTATTTCTCAACAAAAAAGGTATAGATCCTGCCATTGCCACTGGTCCATTTATTACTACTAGTAACGATATTTTTGGAATATTAATTTACTTCTGGATTGCTAAAATAGTATTGGGGATTTAATTGGTAAATAAATCAAAAACATTACTCAAAGCACTCGTTTTAGCTTTGTAAAATTCAGTATAAGAACATCGTTCGCAAGTAACCGATGTGAATTTTTTACTTTGAACATCAAAAATTTTTGACCAAATACCACCTGTACCACGTAATTGACCAATTTTATACGTTTTATTACTACATTTAGGGCAAGTATATTTTATATTTTCCATTTTTTTTAGTTGAATTAGCTAATCAATTGGTCTTATATATTATAATAATGTTACACTATTAAACTAAGTTACACTATTTATATTTTCCGTATTTTTGTTGGCTATTAAAAATGCATATTTAATGTCTGAAGAAAAAAAATCTCTTAATTTTTTAGAGCAAATTGTTGAAGAAGATCTGGCTGATGGTTTAGATAGTAATAAGCTTCGATTTAGATTTCCACCGGAACCAAATGGTTATTTACATATTGGTCATGCTGCATCTATTTGTTTGAATTTTGGCCTGGGTATAAAATATAAGGCCCCTGTTAATTTACGTTTTGACGATACCAATCCTGCTAAAGAAGAACAAGAATATGTAGATGCCATTAAAAAAGACATTCAATGGTTAGGGTTTCAATGGGCCAATGAATTGTATTCTTCAGATTATTTTGAGCAACTTTACCTCTGGGCTGTACAACTAATTAAAGAAGGTAAAGCTTATGTAGATGATCAATCTTCAGAGGCCATAGCCAAACAAAAAGGTACCCCAACTGAAGCTGGTGTGAATAGTCCAAATAGGTATCGTTCTGTTGAAGAAAATTTAGCCTTATTTGAGAAAATGAAGAATGGCGATTTTGAAGAAGGCTCGCACATTCTTCGTGCTAAAATAGATATGACCTCTTCTAATATGCACATGCGTGATCCTATTATGTATAGGGTATTAAATAAATCACATCATAGAACCGGTAATACTTGGAGTATATACCCTATGTATGATTGGACACATGGTGAATCTGATTATATTGAACAAATTTCTCATTCAATTTGTACATTAGAGTTTAAGAGTCACCGCGAATTGTATGATTGGTATTTAGATCAAGTATGTTCAAAGAAAGATTTACGACCAAAACAACGTGAATTTGCACGTCGAAATCTGAGTTATACGGTTATGAGCAAACGCAAATTGTTGCAATTGGTAGAAGAAGGTCATGTTAACGGGTGGGATGACCCTAGAATGCCAACAATTTCGGGCTTACGCCGTAGAGGGTACACACCAAAGTCTATTAGAAAATTTAGTGAAGTGGCAGGAATTTCCAAACGGGATAATGTTACGGATGTAGCTTTATTGGAGTTTTGTATTAAAGATGATTTGAATAAAACTGCCCCTAGAGTAATGGCAGTATTAAACCCTATTAAAGTTATTATAACTAATTATCCTGAAGGAAAAGAAGAATTTATTGATGCTTCTTATAATGATTATAGTGAAGGTTTTGGAAGTAGGCAAGTTCCCTTTTCAAGAGAACTTTTTATAGAAAGAGAAGATTTCAGAGAAGAAGCAAATAAAAAATTTTTTAGATTAAAATTAAATGGTGAAGTTAGATTAAAGAATGCATATATTATCAAAGCAACTCATGTTGTAAAAGATGATAAAGGTGAAATTTTAGAGATACATTGCACTTATGATAGAGATTCTTTGAGTGGTAGTGGTACTGAAAAAAGTCAACGTAAAGTGAAAGGCACATTACACTGGGTATCAAAACCACATGCCGTGAAAGTTGAAGTCCGTTTATACGACAGACTGTTTATCGATGAGGCACCTGATTCTCATAGGGAAAAAGATTTTAAGGAATTTATAAATCCAAATTCTTTAAAAATTAATAATAATGTCTATGTTGAGCCGAGTTTAACATCTGCTCAAATAGGGGATCGTTTTCAGTTTCAACGTTTAGGTTATTTTAATGTGGATGACGATAGCAAACCTGAACATTTGGTTTTTAATCAAACCGTTACTTTACGGGATTCATGGGCCAAAATTGATCAAAAAAGTGAAAACAAACAAGCTGATGATAGTACAATTAATGAAATATTAGCTTTAGCTGGTAAATACTTAAAATCTCGAGAAGAAAATGAGCGGTTGCCTTTAATTGCAACTGTATTTGAATTAAGTAGAAAGGTGGAAATAAATTCTTTATTGAATTTGATACAATCAAGCAATAGCAATAAAGAATATTTAGCCTATTTGATGGTATTAAATAGTCAAAAGCTAGTGGTTGATTTTTCCAATACAAAATATCTTGACCTGATTGATAAATTTATAGGGCATGCATTACAAATGAACAATTCATATGTACGTTTTCAAGCTGTAGATTTTGTAGGTAAAAACTTAAATTTTAAGGATAATTATATTAAACTTTTAAAAAAAATGTCGACTGAAGATAAAAATACCCATATTATTGAGCGATTAAAACAATTCTAATTGTAGAATTCTCACTATGAAAATCATAGAACAAATAAAATTACCTATTAAAGAAGAAATGGAACTCTTTGAAGATAAATTCAAAGCCTCTATGATTTCTAAAGTGCCTTTATTAAACAGAATAACTCATTTTATTATAAGACGTAAAGGAAAACAAATGCGGCCTATGTTTGTTTTTCTAGTAGCAAAAATGGTTTCGAACGGCAACATGAATGAACGCACTTACAGAGGTGCATCTTGTATTGAACTCATCCATACGGCCACTTTAGTTCATGATGATGTGGTAGATGACAGTAACCGGCGTCGTGGATTCTTCTCAATCAACGCTTTATGGAAAAATAAAATTGCGGTATTGGTAGGTGATTTTTTACTCTCTAAAGGGGTATTACTTTCTATTGATCATAATGATTTTGATATTTTAAAACTGATTTCAGTTGCGGTTCGTGAAATGAGTGAAGGTGAATTATTACAAATAGAAAAAGCCCGTCAATTAGATATCACAGAAGCTATTTATTTTGAGATCATCCGTCAAAAAACTGCTACTTTAATTGCAGCCTGTTGCGGTATCGGTGCAGCTTCTATTGGAGCTCAATCCGAAGAAATTGAAAAAATGCGAAAATTTGGTGAAATTATTGGGATAGCTTTCCAGATTAAAGATGATTTATTTGATTATAGTGAAGCCAAAATTGGAAAACCAACAGGTATAGACATCAAAGAGCAAAAAATGACTTTACCATTAATTTATACTTTGAACAACTGCTCTGCACAAAATAAAAAATGGCTTATTAACTCAGTTAAAAATCATAATAAAAATAAAAAACGAGTAAAGGAAGTTATTGCTTTTGTAAAAGATAATGGTGGCATTGAATACACTATTGATAAAATGAATGCTTATCATAAAACAGCCATTGGTCTTTTAGATGCCTACCCAGAATCTGAATATAAGAATTCGCTAATAGCCATGGTCAATTATGTGATTGAAAGGAAGATCTAATAAATATATTGATTTGGCTATCTGATTGTCGTATTTGACCCCCGAAACTCAGTGTTAAATGCAAGATCTTTTATTTATAAATAACTTTAGACAAACTGATTTAACAACTCTTTTTTAACTTCATGTATGCCGTCAAAAGTGATAATGCTGGCAGTATTCCCAAACAATTCATAAAAACGTTTTATTGCAATTTCCATATTTGCTTCTGTTAAATATTCATCTTGAGAACCATAAATTAAGGTAACTTTGGTTTTCCCTTCAAAATATGTAAAATCTTGACTATTCAATTCTTGCGGAATCCCACCAGACAACAATAAAAGCTTGGTACATTTTAGTTTTCTACTTGCCAAATATCTTGTCACAATAGAAACTCCTTGAGAATACCCTAAAATAATAAGATTGACATTACTTGGTAATACTTCTGTTTCGAGAACAGCATCAAAATAACGCATTACATTTTTAGTTTCTTTGACCGTATTTTCTTTGGTAAGCCAACTTGCTCCAACATGCCTATATTTAGATCCTAAATAATACTTACTTGGAGCCTGTGGAGCGATAATATAATTTTCTACACTGTCTAATTGGTCAAAATATTTTAAAAAATACCTGCTCAAATAACCTATTCCATGGCTCACAAGCCAAACATTCTTTGTGTTGGTCGTTAAAGTATTTAAAGTTGAATATGAATTTGTTGTTTGGTAAGAAACTTCTTTTTCTATTGTTTTCATTTATTCTTCTACTGCTATTGACATGTTTAACAATTCATCCATAAATTCTCTATTATTAGCAAGTCTTGGCACCTTATGTTGTCCGCCCAATTTACCTTTTTGTTTTAACCAATTATAAAATAGCCCTGTATCTGCCTCATAAACTTTAGGCATAGTTAAAGTCATGTCATTATATCGTTTAGATTCATAATCAGAATTTATAGACTTTAAGGCATTATCTAACAGTTCTGTAAAATAATTTATATTTTTTGGGGCTTTTTTAAATTCTATCATCCATTCATGGGCACCTTTATTTTTTCCTTCCATATAAATAGGTGCAACCGTAAATTCCATTATTTCTGCATTGGTTTTTTCACAAACCTGTTTTAATGCATCCTCTGCATTTTCAATAATCAATTCTTCTCCAAATACATTGATAAAATGTTTAGTTCTTCCGGTAATTTTTATCCGATAAGGATCTAAAGAAACAAATTTAACGGTATCGCCTATTAAGTATCGCCATAAACCTGAATTGGTAGTAATTACTATGGCATAATTAATTGCCAATTTTACTTCTTCTAAAGGAATTGTCATCGAATCTTCATCATTGAATTCGGTCATTGGTATAAATTCATAAAAAATACCATAATCTAACATCAACAACAAATCGGTGGAGTTATTGGTATCCTGAATTGCAAAAAAACCTTCTGAGGCATTGTAAGTTTCATAGTATTTAAAGTCCTTTTTAGGGATTAACTTTTTGTATTGTTCTCGGTAAGGATTAAAATTTACACCTCCATGAAAATACACCTCTAAATTTGGCCAGACTTCTAGAATATTATTCTTTCCTGTTTTTTTTAATACTGCATTTAATAATACTAACATCCAAGAAGGTACACCAACCAAACTAGTAATATTTTCATCAATAGTTTCATTTACTATGGCTTCCATTTTGGTTTCCCATTCACTCATCAAGGCTACTTCAGTTTTTGGTGCACTACTAAAATCGGCCCAAAAAGGCATATTTTCTATAATTATAGCCGATAAATCTCCAAAATAGGAGTTATTGTCTTCATAAATAGCACTACTGCCTCCCAAACGTAAGCCCCTACCATTAAATAAACCTGCGTCTTCATTATTATTAATATAAAGAGCTAACATATCTTTACCCGCCTTTAAATGACAATTTTCTAAGGCTTCACTGCTTACAGGAATAAATTTACTTTTCGCATTTGTAGTACCGCTAGATTTTGCAAACCATTGAATGTGACTAGGCCAAAATAAATTTTGCTCACCCCTTCTAGTTCGTTCTATTAAGGGTTCAAAAGTTTCATATTTCTGAATAGGCAAACGCTTGGCAAAGGTTTTGTAATTATAAATAGTTCTGTAGTCATATTGCTTACCCATTTCAGTCTCTCGTGAAACATCTAAAAGACGCATTAATAACTCTTGTTGTACATCAATAGGGTACTTAAGAAAAAGCTCCATTTGATGCTTTCTCTTCTTTAAAAACCAAGAAACAACCGTGTTAAATAAAGGTAACATTTTCTATTTGATGTTTAAAAACGATAATACTATCTTTGAACAATAAAAATACAATA
>Ga0209633_10004730_pt1 | contig 12166 bp, 11 predicted proteins | sample Cruoilmetagenom1_FD_187290 | JGI IMG/M metagenome (GOLD analysis project Ga0209633, IMG submission 187290) | Oil polluted marine microbial communities from Coal Oil Point, Santa Barbara, California, USA - Sample 1 (SPAdes) (version 2) | ecosystem: Environmental > Aquatic > Marine > Oil seeps ... | reverse complement strand
GAAAATAAGTCCAAAATTAGGAGAACTAAATTACGAAAGAAACTTAAAATGGGAATATCCTTTTACAAGCAGCGAAAAAGGACTTGCCCTACACATGTTTCAAGGTGAAGTATATAGAGGAATTGATATTGAAGACTTTACAGATGAAGACTTTAAGTTTGCCCAAGAACATCTTCGCATTTTATCTGGTTTGTATGGGCTTATAAAACCTGCCGATATAATACTACCTTACCGTTTGGAAATGGGAACAAAATTAGAAACATCAAAAGGCAAAAACTTATACGAATTTTGGAATAATAAAATTACAAAAAAGTTAAATAATCATATTTCTGAACAAGGAGATAATACTCTTATAAATTTGGCATCAAATGAATATTTCAAAGCGGTAAAACCGAAAATTTTAAATGCAAATGTAATTACTCCAATTTTCAAAGAAGAAAAAAATGGTGAATATAAAACCATAGCAATTTATGCAAAAAAAGCTAGAGGAATGATGACACGTTTTGTCTTAAAAAATAAATTATCAAACCTAGAAGATATTAAAACTTTTAGCACAGAAAATTATTGTTACAATGAAGAATTGTCAAGTGAAAATGAAATAATTTTTGTTAGATAGAATTTTTATATTACGTTTGTAGGTTAAATAAGAAAATCTTACTTTTACTCAACAGAATTTCCTTTTTTGTTGAGTTTTTTATAAAATCACTTCTAAACAAATACAATATGAAGAAATTAACAAAAGAATTCTTACACAGTCTTCCTAAAGCAGAATTACATTGCCACCTTGATGGTTCAATGAGAGTTGAAACAATAATTGATCTTGCAAAAAAACAAGGGGTTAAATTACCAGAATCTGATCCTAAAAAATTAGAAAAACTTTTAATCGCAGGTCCTTGGTGCGAAAGTTTAGTTGACTATTTAAGAGCTTTTGATATAACAACTTCAGTAATGCAAACTGCAGAATCCTTAAGAAGAGCAACTTATGAATTAGCAGAAGACAATGCAGCTGAAAATGTTAGATATTTAGAAATAAGATTTTCACCAATATTACATACAAACGAAGGTTTAAACTTAACTGATGTAATTGATGCTGTTATTCTTGGAAAAGAACAAGCTGAAAAAGCATTTAATATTACAATTGGTATTATCGTTTGTGGCTTAAGACATTTCTCCGCAGAGAAATCATTAACTTTAGCAGAATTAACAGTTGCATATAAAAATGCAGGTGTTGTAGGTTTTGACCTTGCTGGTGCAGAAGAAAACTTTCCTGCAAAAGACCATAAAGAAGCATTTTATTTAATTGTAAATAATAATATTAACACAACTGTTCATGCTGGGGAAGCTTACGGTCCAGAATCAATACATCAAGCAATACATTATGTAAGTGCAAACAGAATTGGACATGGAACAAGACTTCGTGAAGATGGCGATTTATTAAATTACATGAATGACCACAGAATTCCTTTGGAAGTTTGTATTACATCAAACGTTCAAACAAAAGCTGTTGATAATTTAAAAAATCATCCTGTTAAATTCTATTTTAATTATGGTTTAAGAGTAACTTTAAACACAGACAATAGACTAATTTCCGGCACAACTTTAACTGATGAATACTGGTTAGCAGTTAAAGAATTTGGTTTTACTGCACAAGAAATTAAATACTTGATACTTAACGGTTTTAAATCAGCCTTCTTACCACATAAAAAGAAAGTTGCCATGATTAAAAGTGTTATGAAAGAACTTGAAGAAAAAGGTTTGAAAATTACTACTGATTATATGTAAGATATATTACCAACTTTGCCAAAGTTTAAAATTTTGGCAAAGTTATTTTCACATCTAAACTTTCTCAGGATAACCAGTAATATCTCTAATTTCATTATACAATTTCTGTAAGCGTTTATACATTTTTAAATAAACCTTATTATAAAGTTTATCATAAATCTCTTTATTCTTTTTATTTGGCAGGAATATTTTTTGAGTTTTACACATTGATTTCACAGCCTCTTTGTAAGAATTAAAATAATCCATACCAACCGCAGCATTAATTGCAGCACCCAAAGCAGATGTTTCATAAGTGTGTGGTCTTTCCACAGGAAGATTAAAAATATCCGCAGTAAGTTGCATCGCCTGCTCACTTTGGGAACCACCTCCAGAAACTATTATCTTTCTAACTTTAGTTTTTGTTCTTCTTTCTGTTCTCTCTAAACCTTCCTTTAAAGCATAAGCCAAACCTTCCAAAATTGCTCTATAAACATGTGCCCTTGTGTGAACATCGCCAAAACCAATAATAGCACCTTTTGCCTCAGTTCCAGGAAGTTTAACTCCTGGCGACCAATAAGGCTGTAAAGTTAAACCCATAGAACCTGGTGGAATATCTTGTATCATCTCATCAAATAATTGCTCTGCAGCTTTACCCGTTTTTTCGGCAATAAGCATTTCTTTGCAGCCAAATTCATTTTTAAACCAATCTACCATCCAAAACCCCCGATAAATCATTATTTCTGTATTAAAATAATTTTGAATTGCTCCTGGATATGAAGGAAAAAATGGAATTACTTCATAATATTTCTTATGAGTTGTTTGAACAGTTGCAGTAGTTCCATAACTTAAACAAGCAATATCATGCTCAAAAACTCCAGAACCTAAAACTTCCGAAGCTTTATCAGATGCCGCAGCAATTAATTTTAATTCTGCAGGAATCCCAGTTTTTAAGGCTGCTTCGTTTGAAATATTTCCTAGAAGTTGAGAAGGTTTTACTAATTTAGGCAACATTTTCTGTTCAACAGGAAACATTTTACTATTTCTATGGTTTGAACTTGACCATTCTTGTTTCTTATAATTTAAAGGCATATACCCAACAGCATTACCAACAGAATCTATGAATTTACCTGTAAGCTTATAAATTAACCATCCTGATAAATAAAGAAACTTATCTGTTTTATCCCAAATTTCTTTCTGATTTTGAATTATCCAATTACACTCAGCATTTTTAACAGCATGAATTGCGGCTTCACGCATATTTATTAAGCTTAAAGATGTTCGCTCTAAACCTTTAGGGTATTTTGTTGCCTCAGCTTGTCTTTGGTCTAACCAAACTATTGCTGGGCGTATTGGTGTGCCATCTTTATCAACATTAACAACCGTACTTCTTTGGGTTGTTATGGTTGCAACATTAATTTTTTCTTTAGGAAACTTAAAGAATAAATTTTTACAAGTTTCTGCAAGTTTCTCCCAAAAATAATTAGCATCTTGTTCCGCAAAACCAGGTTGTACGGAATAATATGCCTCAATTTTAGTTTTCTCAATTTCTACAGTATTCCCCTCTAAATCAAAAACTACTGCCCTAATTGATTGTGTACCAACATCAATTGATAATATATATTTGTTATTCATAATTTTACAACACTTTTTATACAATAAATATTACATTTGGGAATACAATTATAAATCCTTAAACATTTTATAATGTAAAATTCCAACTTCATAAAATCCTTCGCCAATAATTTTATAATTTAATTTTTCGTAAAACCTTACAGCAGTTTCTCTTGCATGTAATTCAATTCTTGAATATGCTAAATCTTTTATTTTTTTTTCAGAAAAACCTACAAGCTTTTTTCCAAATCCTTTAGCTTGCATAGAATTACAAACAGCAACTTGCCGCATCTTTAAAGAAGATTTGCTTAGTATGGAATAATTTAAGGTTGCACAAATTTTGTCATCTTCAATTAAAACAAACATTAAATCATTTTCATCTTGTTGCAAAAATTGTTTGGTAAAAACTATTCCTAAAGGTTTTCGTAAAATTTCATCTCTTAATACTACTGCACTAAAATATTCGGAAGAGTTATATTTTATTTGCTTAATTTCTTGCATATTTTATAACAAAGTTAGATAAATAGTTAATTTTGCAAAAAATAATTAGAGTGAAAAAAGTTGTAGTTGGTTTATCTGGTGGTGTTGATTCTAGTGTTGCAGCATATCTTCTTAAAGAGCAAGGATATGATGTACATGCTATTTACATGATTAACTGGCATGACACAGAAGGAGTTATAGCAGGAAGTTGTCCAAGTGACGATGATGTTCTTGTTGCTAAGCTTGTTGCAAGAAAACTTGACATTCCTTTTCAAACAGTTGACTTTAGTGATTTATATGCAAAACGAGTTGTAGATTACATGTTTTCAGAATATGAAAAAGGGAGAACTCCAAATCCTGATGTTCTATGCAATAGAGAAATTAAATTTGATGTTTTTCTTGACAAAGCAATTGAGATTGGAGCTGAACTTGTTGCAACAGGACATTATTGCAGAAAAGAAACTATTGAAAAAGGTGGAAAAAAAATTCATCGTTTGCTTGCAGGAATGGATAATAATAAAGACCAATCATATTTTTTATGTCAGCTTTCGCAAAAACAACTTTCAAAATCTCTTTTCCCAATTGGAGAATTGCAAAAATCTGAAGTAAGAAAAATTGCAGATAAATTAGAACTTGCAAGTGCACACAAAAAAGATTCTCAAGGAATTTGCTTTGTTGGGAAAGTCGATTTACCAACTTTCTTACAACAAAAATTAAAAGTTAAAGATGGAGATATTATTTTAATTCCAAATAATCATCCTGAATTTGAAAAAGCTAAAATTACAGATAATTTAGATTTAGATGTGAAGTTAAAATCATTATCAGAGCCATATTCCTACAATCCAGAAGAGGGCAAAATAGTTGGGACGCATCAGGGAGCTCATTTTTTTACTATTGGGCAAAGACGTGGTATTGGTATTGGTGGGCTTAAAGAGCCTCCGTTTGTTTTAGACATTGATGTTAAAAACAACATAGTTTATATTGGTGAAGGCAAACAACATCCTGGTCTTTTTAGAAAAGCACTTTTTATATCTAAAGAAGAAATACATTGGGTACGTCCTGATTTAGAAGTTAAAATTGGCAAATCTATAAAGATTTTAGCACGAATACGCTACAGGCAGGCATTACAGAAAGCTAAACTGTTTATGCAAGTAGATGGCATTTATATATTGTTTAAAGAAGCACAAAGGGGAATAACTTCAGGACAATTTGCTGCTTTTTATTTAGAAGATGAATTAATTGGGTCTGGAATAATATTTTAAAACAAAAATCTATTTCAATTTTAAAAATCAAATTATTTTTTGTAATTTGCGACTCAACATTTAATTTATTTCAAGCAAATAAATATAAATCATGAATGATATTGCAAAAAAATATGACATTATTTCTGCTGGTTTAATTCAACGAGAAAAAGTACTTTCTAAAATTATTGAAGAAAAATCTAATTATGAAAAACTTTCAGATGCGGGTTGGTTTCTTACTCTTGGATCAGAAGCATTGGGAATGTTATCTGCAGTAGCAGCAAATAAAGAGGTTCGCAAACTCAATTTAATTATAAGAAATTTAGAAAATGAAATTGAAATATTAAGGAATACAAAAACAAGCTTATTGTCTAAGTTATAAATGAAACGAATAATCTTATTTTATATATTTCCTTAATTAAAATTTACTCTTGTTCAGCTAAAAACCTTTCAGCATCAAGAGCTGCCATACAACCAGAACCAGCGGCTGTTACTGCCTGACGATATATTGAATCTTGAATATCTCCAGCTGCAAACACACCTGCTATATTTGTTTTTGAAGTTCCAGGAATAGTTTTTATATATCCTACTTCATCAGTTTCGATAAAATCTTTAAACAAATCTGAATTTGGCTTGTGCCCTATTGCTGCAAAGAAACCATCTATTTTAATTTTTACTTCTTCCTCATCTGCTTCACCTTTACGTTTTATTAAAGTTGCACCTGTTACTACATTAGTTCCTGTAACTTCTTTTGTATTATGTTCATAAAGCACTTCAATATTAGTTGTGTTTTCAACCCGTTTTATCATTGCTTTTGATGCTCGCATATATGGCTTTCTTACAATTAAGTATACTTTTTTTGCAAGACTTGCCAAGTAAGATGCTTCCTCAGCAGCAGTATCGCCACCACCAACAACTGCAACATCTAAACCTTTATAAAAGAAACCATCGCAAGTTGCACATGCAGACACACCTGCTCCTTTATATTTTGTTTCGGATTCTAAACCAAGATATTTTGCAGTTGCTCCAGTTGAAATAATAACAGTTTCGGCTAAAAATGGGCTCTTATTATCAACAATTACGTTAAATGGTCTTTTTGAAAAATCAACAGATGTAACTTCTCCCCAACGCACATCTGTTCCAAAACGCTCAGCTTGTGCTTTTAAATCCTCCATCATTACTGGTCCTGTAACACCTTCAGGGTAGCCAGGAAAATTCTCAACTTCAGTAGTTGTTGTAAGTTGTCCACCAGCTTCCATTCCTTGAATTATTACAGGATTGAGGTTTGCTCTTGCGGCATAAATTGCAGCAGTATATCCTGCAGGTCCAGAACCAATGATTAAACATTTTACATTTTCAACAGTTTCCATTTCTACTGTCTTTTTGTCATTATTATCTTCTACGTTTAAAGTCTTAAAAAAGCTCATTATATATTTTTTTTATTATTAAAATTTAAAAATGTCAATATCTTCAATCATTTTAAGTAAAACAATTTTATATTTCGAACATTTCTAAGTTTTTCTTTTCAAAATACGTTCCGTTATAAAATTATATAATAAATGTCAGTTAAATTACTTGAAAATTTAGTTTTACAAAGTTTATAATATTTTTCCAAAGATTTAGTAACTTTTATTACTTTCCAAACTTCATGTATATTTTTTGGATACTTTTAATTATTTTTTAATTTTGCTTTAAGATAAAAAAACAATACTGATATTAAGTTCGGGGTGTAGCTCAGTTGGTAGAGTACGCGTCTGGGGGGCGTGGGGTCGGAAGTTCAAGTCTTCTCACCCCGACATAATGAAAGTCTTTTAAAATTAGAGATTGGGAGGTGTTTTCTTTTCATAAAAAGACCATTACAATAAACACACAGGAAACACAAAAAAGTCAAAGAAAATTTTAATGAATACAAAAAAACAAGATTCCAAATAGAAATATGAAAACTAAATATTAATATTTACAAATTATTTTCAATAATTAAACAATTCACATTATGGACTTCAAAAACATTTTAACAGATATTAAAAATGAAATTTTATTTATTACATTAAATCGCCCAAAACAACTAAATGCTTTAAACAAAGAAGTTTTCTCGGAATTAGAAAATGTTTTTACAAAATTAGCAACAAAAAATGAAGTTAAAAGTATTTTAATTACTGGCTCAGGAGAAAAAGCTTTTGCTGCAGGTGCTGACATAAAAGAGTTTGCAAATTTTAATGTAAATGAAGGAAAAGAATTATCTGCAAACGGACAAAAGATATTCAAAATAATTGAAACTTTTAACAAACCAGTTTTAGCCGCAATAAATGGATTTGCACTAGGTGGTGGTTTAGAATTAGCAATGAGTTGCCATTTAAGAATTGCTTCAGAAAATGCTCGTTTTGGACAACCTGAAGTTAGCCTTGGAGTTACACCTGGATACGCTGGAACTCAAAGATTAACACAATTAATTGGCAAAGGAAAATCTATTGAATTATTAATGACTGGTGCAATGATAAAATCAGACGAAGCTTTATCTTTAGGACTTGTAAACTATACTGTTACTCAGGAAAAACTAATTTCTAAATCTGAAGAACTTTTAAAAACAATTATGAAACAATCACCAGTTGCTGTTGCAGGTGTAATTAATTGTGTTAATGCATACTATACAGACGGGACGGATGGATTTAAAGCTGAAGTTGATGAATTTGGAAAATGCTTTGGAACAGATGATTTTAAAGAAGGAACAGATGCTTTTATCAACAGAAGGAAAGCAAACTTTACTGGCAAATAATTCTTATCAGCTAATATTATTCATTAATCAAAAAATAAAGCAAACTCGTCAATTGGAGAGTTAATTGTATGTTACAGTTAATTTTTTGTTATACTTTTGTTTCAACAACGAACTAATAATATATTAAACATTCAATTATTTCACATTTCTGACTAAAACTTATTATCAAAAAAGAGGTACAAACAATTGTATCTCTTTTTTTTTATATAATTGTTTTTACTTTTGGCAAAAAAATAATGGCAGTATTTTTATTCGATAAAATTATTTTTGGTCCTGTAAAAAGCAGACGACTTGGTGTTTCATTAGGGATTAACTTACTACCCTTAGAATACAAATATTGTAATTTTGATTGTATTTATTGTGAGTGCGGGCGTACATATAAAGACAAGTTCACTGGAAAAAGGTTTCATGACAGAAAAGAAGTTAAAGAAAAATTAGAAGAGGTTCTTAAAAAAATGAAACAAAACAACAACCCTCCAGATGTTATTACTTTTGCGGGAAATGGTGAACCAACGACACACCCTAAATTTAAACAAATTATTAATGATACAATTGAAATAAGAAATAAATACTTTCCTAATACAAGAATTGCAGTACTTTCAAATGCAACTTTATTACATAAAAAATCTATTTTTGAAGCTCTTAACAAAGTAGATGACAATATTTTAAAACTAGATTCTGCTTTTAACGAAACAATAAAAGTCTTAAATAATCCACCTATAAATTTCTCAATAGAAAAATTAGTTAAAAACTTAAAAACATTTAATGGAAATTTAACAATACAAACAATGTTTATTGCAGGAACATATAAAGGCAAATCTATTGAAAACACAAATGATAAAGAAATTTCAGCTTGGCTAGAACTTCTAAAAAAGATAAACCCAAAAAAAGTTATGATTTACACAATTGACAGAGACACGCCATCAAAAGGATTATTAAAAGTTTCACCAGAAAAGCTTAACCAAATTTCAACTAAAGTAAAAAATATAGGGTTTGAAGTAAGTATTTCTTTATAAATTTATTTTTTCATCAACAGTATATTTATTCCTATCCTGAGAAGTTCTTGAAACTAAATCTGCTAACAAACCTGTAAGAAACAATTGTGTTCCAAAAATTATTGCTAAAAGTCCTAAGAAAAACAATGGTCTTTGCGTCATTGCATATTGTTGCCAAAATATTTTTGTAATTGATAAATATGTTAAGATTACAATTCCGCCAAAAAAACTAAAAAACCCTATTGTTCCAAAAAAGTGCATGGGTCTTTTTGCAAAACGTGTTATGAAAGTAATTGTAAGCAAATCAAGTGGACCATTAATAAACCTGCTCAAGCCAAATTTTGTATGACCATATTTACGTTCTTGATGTTTTACAACTTTTTCACCTATTTTTTTAAACCCAGCTTGTTTTACAAGAATAGGAATATACCTATGCATTTCGCCATAAACCTCAATATTTTTAACAACTTTATTTTTATATGCTTTTAGTCCGCAATTAAAATCATGTAACTTTAATCCACTGACTTTTCTTGCAATAAAGTTAAATAATTTACTTGGTAAATTTTTGCTTAAAATAGGATCATAACGTTTCTTTTTCCATCCAGAAACTAAATCAAATCCATCATTCATTAGCATACTATATAATTCTGGAATTTCATCTGGATTGTCTTGTAAATCTGCATCCATAGTAATAACAACACCACCTTTTGCTGCAGCAAATCCTTCAAAAATTGCTGCTGATTTGCCATAATTCTTAGAAAATTTAATTCCTTTAATATTACTATTCTTTCCAGATAGTGTTTCAATTATTTCCCAGGACTTATCTGTACTTCCATCATCAATCATGATAATTTCATAAGAGAAGTTATTTTCATTGCAAACTTTAACAATCCAATCATGCAACTCGGTTAAGGACTCTTCTTCATTCAATAATGAAATTACAACAGAAATATCAATCATGATAATAAATAGTTAGATGTTAAAATATTTTTCAAAAATAGGTATTCAGATGTATTAAAAAGAAAAAAATTGTATTTTTTTTCTTTTTTCATTTTAAAAGGTATGAATTTTGATATTTAAAAAGACAAAAAGCAATAAATTACAATGGCTAATAAAGTAAAAGTAATAGAAAGGAATAGAATTATTGGAGGATATAGCCTATCTGTCAGAGATAACTGGGTGTATAGAATAAAAAAAGTGCATCTTAATGAAAATGAAAAAAATAAATATATTGAAGATTTTGGCGATGAAAAAATTATAACTTACGATGATTTCTTTGCATGGTATAAAAAAATTAAAAGCAAAAAAACAGAAGAAATAAATTCTCAATAATTAATTCTTACCTTTTAACATTGGCACAAAAACAAATTTTCCAAAATTTTCTTTTCTAAATTTATTCTCCCCAAGTTTAGTAATTCTCAACATATCCTGAGACTTTCTTTCACCAATTGGAGCAACCATAATTCCACCAACTTTTAATTGTTTCAATAATTCATTAGGTATTTCGGCTGCCCCTGCTGTAATTAAAATCTTATCAAAAGGTGCATAAGTAGTTAAACCTGCATAACCATCACCGTAATATGAATATGCATTATATCCTAATTGTTTTAAAATCACTTGAGAAGACAAAAACAGTTCTCTTTGTCTTTCAATAGTATATAATTTAACACCAAGTTCTAATAAAACTGCTGCCTGATATCCTGAACCAGTTCCTACTTCCAAAACTTTTTCACCTTTTTGTATTTCAAGAAGAGTGGTCTGAAAAGCAACTGTATATGGTTGCGAAATTGTTTGGTCTGCTGCAATTGGGAAAGCATTATCTTGATATGCTCTTTCTTCAAAACCCTTTGCCATAAACAAATGTCGTGGGATTGTCATAATTGCATTCAAAATTTTCTCATCGGAAATCCCTTTACTCTTAACAATTTCAACTAATTTTTTCCTAAGCCCCTTAATCTTATATGATTCAGTCATTTGCAAGTAATACTTAATAAAAAAAACAAAATTAATAATATATTATTCGTTTTAAAACAATCAATAGTTTTATTTTGCGTTCTATTAAAATTAATAATGTAATACCGTTTTAATGAATAAAAAACTACAAACATTAAAATACCTCTTTTCCGATTATACAACCGCTCTTATTGCATGGTTTCTTTTTAATTTATTTAGAAAAGAATACATAGAATCAGTCAACTTCGGTTACGAAATAAAAATTGAATATAATACAAATTTCCTCATTGCACTTTTCGGATTACCTTTATTTTGGCTGATGATATACTCTGCCTTTGGTTATTACCGAAATGTATTTAAAAAATCTCGACTACAAGAGTTATGGCAAACTGCATTAACAACAATTATTGGAATAATAGTAATTTTCTTTGCCTTAATACTCGATGATGTAGTTTCTACATATAAGGATTATTATTACTCATTTACAACATTATTAATAATACATTTCTCACTAACCTATTTTTCAAGACTAATAATTACAACAACAACAATTAAAAGAATTGCAAAAGGCAAAATTGGATTTAACACATTATTAATTGGCAGCAACGGTAAAGCTCTTAACTTATACAAAGACCTTTGTTCTCAAGATGAAAAATATGGATATAAATTTGTTGGATTTATTGACATTTATAATAAAAAAAACAAAGAATTAAATAAGCATCTTAAACATTTAGGTGACATAAATAACATTGAGCAAATAATAAAAGACCAGAAGATTGAAGAAGTTCTAATTGCAATAGAATCATCGGAACATAAAGAAATTGAGAATATAATATACAAACTTCAAGGTGTTAATGTTGTTACAAAAATAATTCCTAGTTTATATGAAATCTTAACTGGACGTGTTAGAATGTCTAGTTTCCTTGGAACTCCGTTAATTATTATTTCACATGCATTAATGCCTGCTTGGCAATCTACATTTAAAAGGTTTTTTGATGTTGTTGCATCTATTTTAGCACTTATATTTTTATCTCCATTATATGTAATTGCTACAATTGGAGTATTAACATCATCAAAAGGTCCAGTTTTTTTTAAACAAAAAAGAATTGGAATTTTAAGCGAGCCATTCATGATTATTAAATTCCGCTCAATGTTTACTGGTGCAGAAAAAAGCGGTCCTCAATTATCCTCAACCCATGATAATAGAATTACTAAATTTGGTCGCTTCATGCGAAAAACAAGATTAGATGAAATTCCTCAATTTATTAATGTTTTAAAAGGAGACATGTCGCTTGTTGGGCCAAGACCTGAAAGACAATTTTATATAAACCAAATAGTTGAAAGAGCCCCTC